>JGI24721J44947_10004768_pt1 | contig 18757 bp, 16 predicted proteins | sample YelNatPaOPGAMG01_FD_44947 | JGI IMG/M metagenome (IMG submission 44947) | reverse complement strand
GGCCCCAAAATCTGAGGAAACTCCTGCCTCGATTTTAGTTGCATTCCGTGGTAGCCTTCCCACAATGCCGAAACCACCCCTGTTCGGCATACTCCCCACGGCGAAGCTAAGTCCCTGCCGTTTCCACATTGCCTTGCCAAAATCGCTCCGCAGGTTTTTGGCATAGCTGCAACACTGTGCCCGGACCTTGGGCGCGGCTTCCAAGACCGGCGGGTCCGTGCATCCCGGAGGCGCCACGACCGGCTGGCTGATTCTCAGCCCTCGCCCCTCCTGGACAGGGCCGGAAGTGCCGCAGTTCCGCGCAGAAGAGACTGCCCTGACGCACGCTTTCACCCCCAGAGCTTCCAGCTAAGCGTACGGCATGCCTGCGGAGGCGTATGTATATACTCCGCAGCCCCCTCCTCACAAAGCCTCGTTTCATCACCTGCTGCACCCTGCCCCAGCGCAAGAAGGCTCACCCTCCCCTCCGCTGCCAGTGCAATCTCCTGCGCGCCCCCAATCCGGCGCCGCAGTTGCCCCATCGCCCACTCGCATAATAGAACTATGCCCCTGGAGGCGTTACCGGACGCACTGGCTCAGCGCCTGCGCCATCTGCGCGAGGAAACGGCGCGAGTCCTGCGGCTCATCGACAGCCGACAACGCACCTTGGCGCGGATGCGGGCGCTCGGCGAACAGATTGACGAGCTGTACAGCCAACAGCAGGGACGAGTGCTTGCCGAAGCCGAGCGCGGCCAATTGCTGCTCCGGCAAGAGCAGATCCAAGCACAGATCGAGAAGCGGCGCGGGGACGCGGATGCCGCCTGGGAGGTCTGCCGGACGTTTTTCGAAGCGGTGGAGGAGGCGCTGCAAGAGGCGGCGCGGTGGGATCCGGCGCTGTTGGCCGCGTTCCGGGCGCTGCGCCAGTTGGCGCCCGGCCGGAGCGGAGATCCCAAGCGCCTGGTCGCCGACGTGCTCGAGGTGAGGGAGTTGCTTCAGCAGGCGCTTGCGGCAGCAACATCATCGCTCAACGGCTTCAATCCAACGCCTCCAACCCCGCCGCCTCCGGAGCCGACGCCGGGCTTGTGGACGGTGCGGCAGACGGCCGAGTATCTGTCGGTTTCCCCGAAGCAGCTCTACCGGCTGGCGCAACGGGGCGCGATCCCGCATGTGCGTCTGGGCCGCAGCCTGCGCTTTCAACGGCAGGAACTGGACGCCTGGGTGGCGGCCAAATCGCTGCGCCCGAGACGGCGCTGAAGGCGGCCGCGGTCAAGCGAAAAGCCGTGGGACATCGGCCCCCAACAGCGCACGGTCGAGCCGCGCCACGGCGGCGCGTTTGCGCTCCACGTCCGGGTTCAGGTAGCGTTGGGTGGTCTCCAGATCGCTATGGCCCAGCAGCCGCTGCACGGTCACAATGTCGGCGCCTTGCTCCAGCAGCCGCGTGGCGTAGGTGTGGCGGAACTTGTGCAACGTGGCGTGCTCGATGCCCGCTCGCGCAGCCGCCCGCTGGAGCCGCCGCAGCAAATGCCCTTCCACGCCCCCGTGGGCGTTCGGAAACACCAGCCTGCTGCGCCGCGGCCGCGCCCGCAGCAGTTCGGCTAAGCTCGGCGGCAGGGGAATCTCCCGCTCCTCGTAATCCTTGGGCGAAAAGCCCGGCTTGGGCCGCACCCACAGACACTCCCGGCCCGGTTCCAACCGCACGTCGTCCCAAGTGAGCGTGGTCAGCTCGCGTTCCCGCAACCCGGTCAGCAACAACGCCGGTCCTCGCGCTCGCACACTTCCAGCAGCCGCCGGATCTCCTCGGCCGTGTAGACCGGCGTGTGTCCCTGCGCCTTCTGGGCCACGTCGCGCAGCCGCTTAAAGCGCGCGCAGGGATTCTCCATCTTCACCCCCAGCTCGCGCTGGACGAAGTGGAAAAACGTGCGCAGCACGCCCAGTTCGAAGTTGATGGTGGAGGGGTGCACTCGCGCTGCGCGGCGGCCGCCGCCGGGGGGCTCACTGCTGCGGGCGGCCTTGTAGCGTTCGACCTCAGCCCGGCCTACGGCCTCCACCCAACGGCAGCCGCCCAGCAGGCGTTCCATATGCGCCATGACGGCCTGATAGCGCTGCACCGTGCTCGGCTTGGCGGGCGAGTGGATGCGGACATGGGTCAGGAAGGCCTCAATGGCCTCGGGGATGGGCGTACCGGCGATGAAGGACTCGGCAGTTTTCCCTTGGGGGAACTGTTCGGCCACCAGCGCGCCCGCCAGTTCCAGTCGTTTGCGGCGCAAGGCCTCGAGCGCCTCAGCGGGGCTGACGCCGGCGCGTTCGCGGCGCCGTCGAGGGCCCTCCCACCACTCGAGCAGATAGATGCCGGGGCGGTCATCCCAGAGGAACGTTTTGCCCTTGCGGGGGACACTGACGAAGCTCCAGCGGGAAGGAGCGAGGCGGATTTTCTTGATCAGGCGGACGGCTTTAAAGGTTTTCACGGCGGCACGCTTGGTGTCTATTTTTGCCAAATTACCGACACCAAGAGCATAACATGTACTGTAAGTGATTGCAATAGAAAGGACTACAAAGACGTGGCGGAGAGGCAGGGATTCGAACCCTGGGTACAGGTTTTAAGCCCGTACGACGGTTTAGCAAACCGCTGCTTTCGACCACTCAGCCACCTCTCCGCGGCTGTAAACGGGTCTAACGTCACTATACCACAGCCCAGCTTACGCCCACTTTCTTCAGGGCGTATCCAACCTCTTTCAGATAGTTGCCGTAGCACGCCATCCAATGGAAGCCCTTCATTTGCTCCAGCAGTTTTTCCGTGCTGCCGTGAATTTGTACGTCGACCTGGGAGCGGCAGATTTGCAAAAACGGGTTGTCCAGGACCTCGCCTTCAAAACCCACCCACTGCTTTGCAGCAAAATCCGGGTCGATGACGGTTAGCCGCTGGCCTTTTTTCATTTCTACTTTAGGCGCCGCCCCGTAGTCGGATTCAAAATGCGTGAGGATTCTCACGGGATCATACGTCATTCCATCGTTCTTGCGCGGCGCGGTGCAGTGCGCCATGGTAACGACGCCGTCATGCGGGTGCGTCGGATCATTCAGGAATACTGGCTTGCCTGAAATATAATGCAGCAACACACCCGAAGGAATCACCACAAAATCCGACTCGCAAAAAGCCATATATCCTTCGTCGTTGAGCACGCTCAGCGGCAGGCAGGCGGTGGTTTCCGAATACTTCATGATTGTGCCCATGCACTGATTGATCGTGATGGCGTCGGTCTGGGCTTGGTCCAAAAGATCGCGAAAGACCTCAAGCAGCAAGAAGGCCTTCTGTACAAACTCCTTTGAGGTTTCAAGCACTACTCCGCGCTGTTTCAAATACGCAGCCGCAGCGGCGTTTGCCCGGGCGCTTGTTTTCGTATCCAGCCGAGCCTTCTGGATGCGCTCGCCGAGCTCAGGGTAACCCACGGTGACGATTTCCATTTTCCAAAGGCTGCGGGCAATTTCGGGCGCTTTCTTCCCCTCCGTTCCCCAGCCTCCAGGACCTCCCACGGCGACGATGCGTTTTCCGAGCGTGTTACGAAGACCATATAAGCCGCGGAGGCGTAGAATCAGCTCTTTCTGGTTGTCCACCACCACATCTTCCACGCCTATGCCGATATTCGCGCGCTGATCGGTGGTCTTCCTTAGGAAGCGAGGATCTGCAATCTCGTACCACAAATATGTGGGACCGGAGCGATGCCGCAAAAACATGAGGTTCCAGCGCGTAGGCGTGGTGAGCACTTCCAGCGTTTTCTGGGCGCCTCCGGCGGCATACATCAAGTTCACGTCATNACTGCCGGCTGCGATTTTCTCTCCTTCCTCCGGCGTTCGTACCGGCGTTACGGGCAGGATTTCCAAGGGAAACCCGGCCGTTTTCCGCATAGCCTCCAATTCACCGCGAATCCGTTCCAACTCCTTGTTGGCGTCCGTCTCGGTTTGCACCGCCCCCCAAGAACGCCAACTTGTCTGTTCCCGTCGCTTGGGAACCGAGTATGTGAACACCGGCTGAATTTTCAAAGGTCTCAGGATGGGCTGCTGGCGCAGCGGGTCGGCCGGCGCGCCGCGAACAAGCAGCGGAAGCGATGCTCCGCCGACCGAGTTACGGAGGAAACTTCGCCGGCTAACGCCGGATGCCGCACATGCAATGCCTTGCGCGCGCGGACACAGGGAACATCGAGGGAATCCCATACTCATCAACACCTCCCGATTTTCAGCCCGCATTATCGCATAATGGACAGCGGTAGGCTTGCAGCGGCCAGATGCGCGCCAAGCCCACAGCCCGAAACTGGAGATGCCCTCGCGGCGCTCGTGGCCGTCCGCTCGGCGATAATGAGCGCCCAGAAACGGGTTAGAAGGTTGCGCCGGGGGTAAGGAGTTCTTTTGTGGTCCTTGACAAAGCCCCAGGTGAAGTAGAATAGGGTTAGCGCGCGCCGGCCGAAAAGGGGTTCGATGCGCAGCATTCCGAAAGTGTTGGGCGGACGTCTTCGCTGCACCAGTGCGGGTACCATTTGCATGGGCGCGCGAGCAGGCCATAACTAGCACGTACCCCCACCAGTGGGCTGGGCGGCAAGCGCAAGACCGAAAGAAGCCGCGCGCGGGAAAAGAGAATCGATGCAAGAAAAACAGACTATCGCGGTGTTCGTCGATTACGACAACATCGAAATCGGCGTGAAATCCACGCTCCGGCGTGAATTCGATGTGGCGCTGGTCCTCGATGCGCTGAAGGAACGCGGCGACATCGTCGCCAAGTTCGCTTACGCCAACTGGAGCCGACAGGAAGCCGCCACGCGACAGATGGCTGAAAACGCCGTCCAGATGGTGCAGCGGATCCCTTCGCCACGCGGCGACAAAAACGGCGCAGATATTAACCTAGCCTTGGACGCCCTGGAGATGGCCTTCACACACAGCCATGTGAACGCCTTCGCCATCGTCAGCGGGGATAGCGACTTCATTCCCCTGGTGAATAAACTCAAAGAGTTCGGTAAGACCGTGTACGTGGTGGGCGGACGCGCTTTCACCAGCACTATCCTTCAACAGAACTGCCATGAGTTCATCAGTTACGAATCCCTGATTGATGAGCCGCAGCGCACCGCGCCGCGAGAGCGCGAACGGGAACGTCCACGGTCCGAAAAACCCAAGCCGGATTCGGGCGTCCAGCGACAACGTCCGGCTCCGCTTGATCTGGCGCAGGCTATGCCGTTGGTGGAACGGGCGTTGCAAGCGCTCGACCGCAGGGGAGTCCAACCGCAGCTGGGGTTGCTCAAATCCACCATGCTCCAGCTTGATCCCGCTTTCAATGAGAAAGCCTATGGAGCCGGCAGTTTCTCCGAATTCATCGACAAGATGAAGAAAGCCGACTACGTCGAGGTGAGCGGCGCTGAAGGGCGTTACATGATTCGGAGAAAGGGTAGTGGTGCGGCGATAGAACGCGCCGCGAAAAAACCCGAAGAAGCTCTTCCCGATTTACGCGATGTCCTCGAGAACCACCGGCTTGAGATGGAAAACGGCTGTCCGCTGGATCAACTCGCGCAGTGGATGCAAGACGAGAAACCGTCGTTCGACCCTAAGGATTATGGCTTCCAGGAGTTCGCTGAGTTCCTCAATTACGCCCAAGACAAGCTCGTCGTTCGCATGGAGCCGGATGAAGAACACGGCATGACGGTATATCTCGGCGCGGAGTTTTACCCACCCGCATTACCCGAATCTACCGAAGGAGCTGAACCCTTGGAGGAAGAGGAGAAGCAGCCCATCGTGGAGGGTCAGCCTTCACTCGTCGAGCCAGAGCCGAAGCCCAAAAAGCGTGCGTCCCGCAAGAAAACGAGTTCTTCCACGCAAAAGAAGTCTAGCGGAAGGACTACGCGGAAGAAGAAGGTTCTGATGCACGGCCCAATGGGGCCCTATGAGCCCTAGGGAGGCGCTCTAGCCCGTGGCGCAACCTCACAGCGGGCGGCAACCGAGCCTTTACCTATCGGAGCGAGACCATGATTGAAAGAATTGCGCCTCCAGGCGCGCCCGCGCCGCGGGGCCCTTATTCGCCTGCGGTGCGCGCGGGCGATTTCATTTTCGTGGCCGGACAAGGGCCTGTGGATCCGGCCACCCAAAAGCTTTCCTATGGAGACATCCAACATGAAACCCGGCTGACGCTGCAAAACATCGGCCGGATTCTCCATGCGTGCGGCGCTTCGTTTGCCGACGTCGTGAAAGTGAGCGTGTTTCTGCGGGACGGTGGGGATTTCGCCGCCATGAATGCTGTGTACGCCGAGTTTTTCGGAGAAAACAAACCGGCGCGAACCACCGTGGAGGCGAAATTCGCCGACCCCCTCATGAAAGTAGAGATCGACTGTATCGCTTACAAGCCGCGCTAGGCGCGCATTACCCCAGCCAGGCGCTCACCAGGCGATTCGCGGCCAACGCGCCCAGGTATGCGAGCACGCCCATGTAGGTGAATTGAATCGCCGGCCAGCGCCATGATCCGGTTTCACGCCTCACGGCTGCGATAGTGGACATGCACTGCATGGCGAATGCAAAAAAAACCAGCAGCGCAATGGCTCCGGCTACGCTCAAGTCCTGTTGCAGGGCTTTTTGCAGTCCCACAGAGTGAGCGTCTGCCTCGATGCCATAAATCGTACCCAAGGTTCCCACGATCACCTCGCGGGCAGCTAAGGAGGTAATGAGCCCAACGCCAATCTTCCAGTTAAAGCCCAGGGGACGGAGAACCGGCTCAACGGTGCGCCCGATGACGCCCGCAAGACTCTGTTCGATAGGCGGCGCATGGCCATCCGTCAATGGGAAATGCGCCAAACACCACAGCGCCACCGCCGCCGGCAAGATCACGGTCCCTGCTCGGCGCACGAAGACTTGCACGCGGTCGACCAGNCGTAACGCGAGGGAACGCACNGTCGGCCAGCGGTAAGGCGGCATTTCCAATACAAACGGCGCTCGCTCGCTCTTCAGGATTGAGGACTTCAGTACGCGGGCGGTCGCCACCGCAGCCAGAAATCCGAGGACATACAAACCCAGCATTGCGCCCGCCTGAGTGCCCAAAAACGGACCCAGAAGTGGCCGGTCGGGGATAAAAGCCGCAATCACCAGCGTGTATACCGGCAAGCGCGCCGAGCAGGTCATGAACGGCGCTATAAGGATTGTGGCGATCCGGTCCCGCTTGTTCTCGATCGTTCGAGTGGCCAGAATAGCCGGAACGGCGCATGCGTAAGCGGAAAGCAGAGGGATGAACGATTTCCCCTGAAGCCCGATTTTCGCCATCGTGCGGTCGGCGATCAAAGCCGCGCGCGCCAAGTACCCGGAGTCCTCCAAAATCCCGATGAAAAGGAACAGGAGGAGAATCTGCGGGAGGAAGACAACGACAGAGCCCACGCCGCCCCAAACTCCTTCCACCAAAAGGGAGCGAAGAGCCGACTCCGGCAAACGGTTTGCAAGAAAGTCTCCCGAAGCTATAATCATCCCTTGGACTTCGTTCATCAGCGGTTTGGCGCCCGTGAATATCGTCTGGAAAACCGCCACCACCACTATCGCAAACACCAGCGGGCCCAACCAGGGGTGTAGGAACACGCGATCCAACCTCTGCGTCCACAGCGGCGGTTCGGGAGCCTGATAGGATGCGCGGCTGCCGATNGTCGCCGCCCAAGCTCGGCATTTCGGAACATCCCGCAACACTGGCAGTTCCATCGGCGTGGGCGCCGGAGGACGGCTCAGAAGAAATTCGGTTACTGCCGCCAAATTTTCGCCNGTCGCCGCGCTAACCAGAGCCACGGGCGCTCCGAGTTGCTCCGCCAATGCCTCGGTGTCTACGGATCCCCCTCGCTTTNGCAAGTCGTCAGCCATGTTCAGGATGACAAGCGTTGGGATTCCCAAGCTCAAGATAGGCGCCGCCAACACCAAGTGACGACCGAGGTTCGTGGCATCCAATACTAAAAGGATCGAATCNGGGCGGGCGATGCCGGGCATCTTGCCGTACAGCACGTCGCGCGTCACCCGCTCGTCTTCTGTGCGTGGAACCAGCGAATAAATGCCCGGCAGATCCACCAGCAGGATTTCCCGGCCACCGTCAAGACGGGCTCGCCCTACCCGCTGCTCCACNGTAACCCCTGGGAAATTCGCAACTTTTTGCCGCAGACCGGTCAGTTGGTTAAAAAGCGTAGATTTCCCCGAATTCGGGGGACCCACTACCGCAGTGACGTGGGCGCGGCGATCCCGTGCGGGCGCCGGCGCCACCGCACACCTTGCCGGACAACTGTGGCGCTCACTCATCGGGAAGGTGGAGCGGGAGGACCAGGCTCACAGCGCAGATACATATGCGCCGCCGTCTCTGTCCGCAAAGCGAATTCCGAGCCGTCCACTCGGTAAACCCTGGGACCGCCGCCCGGCGCCGAGTGCACTGCCGCCACACACGTTCCGGGTAAGAAGCCCAACTCCATCAAGCGCCGGGAAACCTCTTCGGGCAGATCCAGCCGTTCCAGGACGCCTTCCTCTCCCAATTTCAGATCCACTAGACTTCGCACGCGCCCTCTACGTCCGCCATGATGGGAGGGTCCTCCAGAGTGAAGCGACGCTGCACGCAAAGCCGAAGATCGTCCTCGTTTCCGAAGCTTCTTGAAAATGAGTTGCACCACAATTTTTAGTATGGATCTTCGGATCCTTTAAGTCAATATCCCCCGCACCGTTCTCCCGGTTTTGTTACAATTCCGGCGTGGAGGGATCAGAGGCTGCTAAGCGTTGCTATTCACGCAAGGAAGTATGCCGGCTGCTCGGAATCCGGCCGCGGCAACTCAAGGCGTGGGAAAATCAGGGTCTCATTCGGGTATCGACCACTTTTGATTTTTCGGATCTGATTGCTCTCCGCACCCTGCTGAGCTTGAAATCTTCGGGGATTTCCCCACGCCGCATACGGGAGTCGCTGGAAGCCATGCGAGACCGGATCCGCGAAGTTGCCGACCCGCTTAAGGAGTTGAAAGTTTTCACCGACGGCCGGCGCATCGGCGTGCAAGTGGGCGGGCGGCGTATGGAGCCGGTTACCGGCCAGCTACTCATTGATTTTGAATCGGATTACCTCAAGAAGCTGCTCTCGCTTCCCGAACCGTCGGCCGGAAAGCAAGCAGGCGAAAAAAAACGCAAAGAGGCCGAAACGTGGTTTGCGCGCGGGCTGGAGCTTGAGCAAACCGGCGCGCCGATCGAACAGGCGATCGAAGCCTATAAGAATGCGATTGAGGCCGATCCTGCTTCCGTCGGCGCGCTGGTGAACCTCGGGACCATCTTTTTCCACAAACGCAAGTGGAAAGAAGCGGAAAAGTATTATCGCCAAGCGATTGAACACCACCCGGAGTATGCGCTGGCGCATTTCAATCTGGGTAACCTATTCGATGAGCGCGGCGAGTGGGAGCAAGCTCGAGAACATTATCAAAGGGCGGTCGAGTTAGACCCGCGGTATGCCGACGCCCACTATAACTTGGCGCTTCTGTACCGCAATCTGGGCCAGACGCTTTTGGCTGTAAAACACTGGCAGATCTACCTGAATCTCGATCCGGGAAGCGAATGGGCAGCTATTGCGCGGCGCGAAGTGGAGGCGCTACGCCGCTCCGCCTTGATTTCGCGATCCGGTGGAGAATGAGCGGCCCATTGTATCCTGGATGTTTGGGGGAATTCGTTGTCACGCATCTCTCTAGCTCTGCAAAGTTTTTTTGGAATCCTGTTCCAGGGCGAGTTACCGGAAAAAGTGGTCCGGGCATTGGGATACTCGAAAGGCGCTAAGGCCGCAGCTCCCAGTCCTCCGGCTCCCACCTCCCAACTCGGCCCGGCACAGGGCGCCGTCCAACTTCTTGGGATCCTGCAACGCGATGCGCGGCTGGTGGATCTGCTGATGGAGGATATCTCGGGGGCGTCTGATGATCAAGTGGGCGCTGCTTTTCGCCAAGTGCAAGAACAAGCGCGGCAGTGCTTGCAGCGCTACATCCAGCTCGCTCCGGTGATTGACGGAGTGGAAGGCGCTTATACCCGCACAGGCGGTCTCGGAGTGGATTCCGCAGCCTTGAAACTTTTAGGGAACGTCCCACCGGATGGCAACGTGAGTGGGGGCATTCTCCGCCATAAAGGCTGGAAAGCGGAAAAGGTCAGCCTACCGCCTCTAAACATTAAGCAGGATCTCAACATCGTGGCGCCGGCTGAAGTGGAAATCGAGTAAGTTGCAGAACCGTTTCGTCATTGGAATCGATCTCGGCACAACCAATAGCAGTGTGGCGTTCGCACGGTTGGACGCCATCGAGGGCGCTCAGGATCCGCCGCCGGTGAGGCGGTTTGAGATTTGCCAACTGGTGAATCCAGGNGAGGCTCGGGATGANCCCTTGTTGCCCTCGTTTCTGTACCTGCCGGGCGCGGGCGACTTTCCGCCTGGATCCACTTCCCTGCCCTGGGAGGAAACGCCACTCTACGTCATTGGAACTTTGGCGCGCAGGCGCGGCGCCGAAGCCTCCGCCAAGCTGGTGGCATCCGCGAAATCCTGGCTTTGTTATGCAGGCATCGACCGGACGTCTGCCCTGTTGCCGGTAGGCGCTCCGGAAGGCGTACCCAAGATATCGCCCCTCGAGGCTTCGTGCGCCTACCTCGCTCACATCCGGTCCGCGTGGAATTTTCGGAACGCGGAAGCTCCGCTGGAAGAGCAACAGGTGGTGCTCACGGTCCCAGCTTCCTTTGACGCTGTGGCGCGTGACCTGACGCAAAGGGCCGCGGAGATGGCCGGCTACAGAAATGTCGTCCTACTGGAGGAGCCCCAGGCGGCGTTTTACGCATGGATTGACCGCCATCCCGACTGGCGGAGCCGTGTCGCAGTGGGCGATCTCATCTTAGTGATCGACATCGGCGGCGGGACGACGGATTTCTCGTTGATCGCCGTCACCGAGAGCGCCGGGGAACTCCGGCTGGAACGTGTAGCCGTAGGCGAGCACATTCTGCTCGGAGGCGATAACCTCGACCTCGCTCTCGCCCGTCATTTGGAGCAGGAACTGGCGGCGCGCCACACGCGCCTGGATCCGGTGCAGTTCCACGCCCTCTGGCAGCGTTGCCGGGAAGCCAAGGAAGCCATGCTGGAAGAGGGCAACACGGCCGCCGAGTGGCCCGTAACCGTTCTGGGTCGTGGATCGGGGCTTGTTAGCGGCGCCATCCGCACATCGCTGCGGAGAAGCGATCTGGAACGCATTCTTCTGGAGGGATTTCTGCCGGCAGCGTCGAGCGAAGAAATGCCCCAGCGTCCGCGCGCCGGCGGTCTCCGCGAAATCGGCCTGCCATACGCGGCAGACGCCGCCATCACGCGCCACTTGGCGCGTTTCCTCCGCCAGCCTTCGGTGTCTGTGGAGGGCCGGGCGGTGCGGCGTACTCCCAGCGGGCTCCTAGCTCCTACGCATGTCTTATTCAATGGCGGCTTCCTGAAAGCAGGCTTGGCGCGCGAGCGGATTCTCCGAGTTCTGAACTCGTGGTTAGCCGCCGAAAACCAACCNCCCGTAACCATNCTCGAAGGCGAAGACTTAATGCACGGCGTGGCGCGCGGCGCCGCCTATTACGGAGCCGCTCGTCAGGGACGGGGGATTCGGATTCGCGGCGGTATCCCCAAAACATACTATGTGGGCATTGAATCAGCCATGCCCGCCGTGCCAGGGATGCCCGCGCCTTTGAAGGCGCTGGCCGTAGCGCCGTTCGGCATGGAAGAGGGCACGCAAGCCAAGATTCCAGGACGGGAGTTCGGCTTGGTGGTCGGCGAACCAGCTGAGTTCCGGTTCTTTTGTTCCGCCACTCGAAAAAATGACGCTCCTGGCGAAATGATGGACGACATCACGGGCGAGTTGCAGGAACTCTCGCCAGTAACCGTAACCTTGGAAGATGAGGGCGAGAAGGGGCGTGTGACGCCTGTTACTTTTGAGACCGTCATCACCGAAACGGGCACGTTGCAACTGTGGTGCGTCTCTCGGGAGGGGAAGCGCTGGAAACTGGAATTCAACGTCAGAGAAACAGGAACCCAACGCTGATCATGCAGCTATGAACATCGGCATCGATCTTGGAACTACCAATTCTGCGCTCGCGTTTGTCAACCCCGCAGAGGCGGGGGAGGTTGATTTTCCTCCAATCCATGTTTTCCCGATTCCGCAGCTTGTAGCGCCCGGAAGAGTGGAGGCGTTACGCACTCTACCCTCGTTTCTGTACCTGGATCCTGAGCCCATATGCGGCGCCTACGCCCGTGACCAAGGTGCGCTCGTGCCGACGCGCTCGGTGCACTCGGCGAAATCCTGGCTTTCGAACCCGGACGTGGACCGCACGGCCAAGATTCTTCCCTGGGACGCACCGGAAGGGGGACGGGTTTTATCGCCTGTCGACGTCTCGGCCCGGATTTTGACGCACATGCGTGAGGCATGGGACCGCTCGCACAGCGAACCCCTAGCGGCCCATGAGGTGGTTCTCACCGTCCCTGCCTCCTTCGATGAGGAAGCACGAGAACTCACCGTTCAGGCTGCCCACGCTGCGGGCATCGAAAAGCTTACGCTCCTTGAGGAACCCGCAGCAGCGTTCTACTCGTGGATCGCCAACCACCTCTCTCAGTCCCGCAAGACTCTCGCGGACGGGCAGACTGTGCTGGTATGTGACGTGGGCGGCGGCACCAGCGATTTCACTTTGATCCGCGTCGAGCGTTCGGGCGATCGCATCGACTTTACCCGGACTGCTGTAGGCCGCCACCTCCTGCTCGGAGGCGATAACTTGGATCTGACTCTTGCCTGGCTGGCGGAAACCAAGCTCGGCGTAGCGCTCTCGGTGCGGCAGCGCAGCGCGTTACGCCGCCAGTGCGCAGCTGCCAAAGAGAAGCTTCTGGCCAATCCGGAGCTGCGGTCCGTAGAGGTCACCGTGCTCGGTGCAGGGTCAGCTCTGGTGGGCGGCACGCTGAAAACAGAAATCCTCCGGGAGGAGGCTCTTGAACTTTGCCTCGAAGGCTTTTTGCCCTTCTGCGATAGATCTGAAAGACCTCAAGAAGAAAAACGCAGCCTGTTTCGGGAACTGGGACTGCCTTATGTTTCCGACCCCGCCATCACGCGTCACCTAGCGGCCTTTCTAGCCGACTCGTCGGCGCCTGCTCCAGACGCCATTCTTTTTAACGGCGGCTTCTTCATTCCTGCTGTGTGCCGGGAACGGGTGGCGGACGTGGTGGGTAGCTGGTACGGGCGCCGCCCCGTGATGCTTGACAACCACGATTTGGATCTGGCGGTGGCGGTGGGGGCTGCCTATTACTCCTATGTGCGGACTACGGGCGCCGGCTTGCTCGTACGCGGCGGACTGCCGCGCACCTACTTCATAGCCACGGAAAGCGACGCCACACGCACGCGCACGGTTTGCTTGGCGCCACGCGGAATGGAAGAAGGCGCCTCCATCGAATTGGATCGCGAAGGTTTGCTGCTGGTCGCCAACAAGCCGGTGTCGTTTCAACTGTTCAGTTCTCTGACCCGCACTGAGGACCGTTTGGGCGACGTGGTGGATTTCACCCCCGCGGAAATGGAAGCCAGCTTGCACCGCCACGCCCCGCTTCATGCCGTCATCCGCTTTGGCAAGCGCACCGAAGAGCGGTTGATTCCTGTACGGCTCGGAGTGAAGCTCACCGAGGTGGGCACGCTCGAGATCTGGTGCGAGTCTAAGGTCAGCGAACATCGCTGGCGCCTTCAGTTCGAGCTCCGGAAAAAAGCCACCGAAAGCGCTCCTGGGCGCCGCGCCGCTGCGGTGGTCTCCGATGAAGCCGTGACGGCTGCTGTGCAGCTTATACGCCGGGCATTTGTCTCGGCTGATGTCCCACTGGAGGAACTTCCGGTAAGGCTCGAACAGGCCATGGGGTTAGGGCGTAATTCGTGGCCGGTTTCCGCTATCCGGCGGCTGGCCGATGCACTCCTCGATGTGGCGGAGCAGCGAAAACGGAACGCGGCGGCGGAGGCGCGCTGGTTGAACCTGTGCGGTTTTTGTTTGCGGCCAGGTTTCGGCTTTCCAGGCGACGAGCTACGAATCGAGAAAGCCCGGCGGATTTATGCGGCCGGAGTGCAGTTTCGAAGTCAGGTTCAGAATCAGATTGAGTGGTGGATTTTTTGGGGACGCGTAGCGGGCGGTTTAAACCGCAACCAGCAGACCGATCTTTACCAGAGGCTGTCTTCTGTATTGCTTCCTAAGGGCGGCCAGCGTCAGCGGGTCAACACGAGCTTATTGCGCGAGATGTGGCGAACCGCCGCTAGCCTGGAGCTCCTTCCCGTGGGGGTGAAGACCGAACTCGGCGAGACCCTCCTCGCGCGCATTGCCGCCGGTGATTTTCGTGAAAGCGAATTGTGGTGTCTGGGCCGCCTTGGAGCGCGGCAGCTTTTCTATGGTCCGATCAATTTGGTCGTCCCGGCGCCGGCCGCGGCGCGCTGGGCGGAGCGCGCCGCTAAATGTCTCAGCCAGTGGCCTCAAGCCGCAGAAGCCGTGGCCAGTTTAGTGCGGCGCACCGGCGACGCCACGCGCGACGTGCCGCCCGCCACTTTTGAAATGGTTCGGCGCGCCATCGAAAACCACCCTGATTACGAACGCCTCGTCGATCTCCTTGAGGGCGAGGAAATCGAGGACCAAACCTTGGGGCGAATCTTCGGGGAAGAACTTCCTTCCGGCCTCGCCCTCGCCAATTCCGGCGCAGCCGCTACAACTTGAAATCGAATGTGAGCGTCGTGATGGCTTTGGCCGCTTTGCCGCCGGAGGTCACCGGCGTGAACTTCCACTTTTTCACCGCATTGGCTGCGGCCGCAGTCAAAATGGGGTTTCCGTTGCTTCCTTCTACTTTCTCCACGTTGCCTTGTTCGTCAATATATACATCCACCTGCACTCGCCCGCTTACGCGCATCTGCTTCGCAATCGGCGGATACTCCGGATCTACCCGCTGCACCACCGCCTTCTTCGCTTCGGCTTCGGGTAGCCGCACCACCTCCGCTTTCAGAATCCCCAAGCCGGAGATTCCAGCCCATGCCGCGACAGCCATGACCAGTTTCCTCATGTTTGTTTCCTCCTGAATGAAATCTGTGAAACATCGCTTATCGGCAAGACCATTACGCTTTTGAGCGAAACTTCGGCAGGAGTGCGATTCTGAGAGAAAGACGGCATGAACGAAGACCAGATTCTCAACCGGATCCGCCGCCGCGCTTTGCTTCCCAGACGTTGCCATTTGGTAAAAGGCATCGGCGACGACTGTGCGATTTATAGGCCGCCAGGCTCTCCCGAAGACTTGGTATTCACGACCGACCTGCTGCTGGAAGATGTGCACTTCCGGCGGACTACGCATTCGCCTGCGGATATCGGCTGGAAGGCGGCGGCCCGCGGCCTCAGCGATATTGCCGCCATGGGCGCTGAGCCCCGCTTCTGTCTCCTCTCGCTGGCTGTGTCGGAAGACGTGGACCAGGGTTGGATAGACCGCTTTTTTCGTGGTTTCTTCGCACTCATCCGTTCTCACCGTACGCCGCTGGCTGGAGGCGACCTAGCCCGCGCGGCCAAGATCGCTTGCGATATCCTCATATGTGGCGCGCTGCCCCGTGGAACCGCTCTGCTTCGCTCTGGAGCGCGTCCTGGCGATTCGATTTATGTTTCCGGCGTGCTAGGGGGATCTGCATTAGGTCTGGCGTCTCTGAGGGGCCGGGCTCTCCGGCGGCACCTGCGTCCCCAGCCCCGCTTGGCTTTGGGGCGGTTCTTACGCGAAAAGCTTGGCGCCACGGCGGCGATCGACCTCAGCGACGGGCTCTCCACGGATCTGCACCGGCTATGCCGTGAATCGCGCGTCTGCGCTGTGCTTGACGCTCCGATTCCGGTGTTTCCCGGCGCCGCTCTCGAGCAAGCGCTGCACGGCGGGGAGGATTACGAGCTTTTGTTTACCGTGCCGCCCCAAACCCAAGTGCCCGCGCGTTTTCACGGGTTGCCCCTCACTCGCATCGGAGCGATTCGCCGGGGTGCTCGCGGTAAAGTGACGTTTTTCGGACTGCCGGCGCCGCCGCTCGGTTACGACCATTTCCGCTGAACCAACTTTTTTTGGGAATTTTCTTGGCTTCGGGGCGTCATCGGGTTTATAAACAATAGAGGAGGAAATCCATTTGGCAAGAGAGCGCGCCCGTGTTTGGACCCGTCGGTTCGCTTATGGTCTCTTTGCCGCCTTCGCCTTGACGGGGATCGTCTTTGGCGTTCGGGGTCCACAAGGTTTTTCCACCTTGTTCGAAAAACAGCGAGAAATCCAGCGCTTGCAAGAAGAGAACGCCAACTTGATCAAGGACATTCAAGAGAGGCGCGAACGCATTCGCCGCCTAAAGGATGATCCGAGCTTTCAAGATGAAGTCATACGACGCAATCTGAAGCGATCCAAGCCCGGTGAGACCACCCTCATCTACCCTTCCACACCCGCTGCCGAAAACACCCGTTAGCGATTCCGGGTTATTCCTTCGTAGGCACGGGCGTATGCCTGCTCGGGGCTCTCAGGACCCTGGGCAGCAAGATCAGTGTTCCCCCATAGCACAGCAACGAAATCACGGTGGCGAACATTTGATCCTGTTGCAGATCTTGGATCGCCAATTTGTAAGTGGCGGCGCCCACCATCAACCACGCCAGCCATTTCCATTCCAGCCGCCGGCTCCGCCGCCAGAACCAACCCGCCATGAGGGCGAGCGTGAGCAAGACCGCCGTCAATACCTGCCCTGACCCGCGGAGCGCCAGAACCCCACTCAAAACCGCTGCGGCGGCGGCTATCGCCATCGGCAGCGTCAAAACGGCTTTCGTAGCCTGATCTCCGGGCGCTAAATAACAGGCGGCTGTCAGCGTTCCCAAACCGGAAACGGCCGTACTCAACGCCAGAAACGCTCCCGCGTGCAGTTTCAGCGTTGAGCGTCCCGAGCGTCGGGCGAGTCCCAAGAAAGTCATCGCGGTTGCGCACCACGCACTCACGAGTAGAACTCCGCGTAATAATAGGACACTCGCCCCCAAACTCAACGCCAAGCCAAATGTTGCGTAGGTATGAAAATTCCTGTCCATACCCTGTCGGCGCTCCAAGAACGCGAAAGACACCCCGTAGCTAATCAGCCCGCTCAGTGCGCAAAATATTCCCACCGCTTTGATCGCGGCCGGATGCCCGTGCGCCACTCGAACCGCTCCCCAGCAGGCGCCGGCCGTGGCCACGGCCCCTTGCCAGATCTCGAAAGCCTGGACGGTGAAACCTCGCCCTAGCGTTCGAAACATAGCGCTTCCCAGATAAATCACCACTAGCCCGATCTGAGCTCCCAAAACAGCATTCCGTTCTAAGGGAACGTACCCTAGAAGCCCTTCGGCTTGCCGCACCGCCACCACGGTCATCAGACCAACCGCCAGATCGGCGCTTAGCGCCACGATCCACCGTTCACTGAGGTAGTGATCCAGACACGCGGATGCTTCCACCGCCAGCGCCAGCGCGAGCAACGTGGCCGTGAACGGCAACAAGTCGCGCGTCTGCACCAACAATCCCCAGCCTAATGACAACCCCGCCAGGGAACTAACCCAGGCCACGGCTGTCAGATTCTTTTTCCACGAAATGGCGAGCCCGAAACCGGCGAACAACGCGAGGACGCTCGCACTTTGCCATGTGTCCAAGGCGCGGAAGTGCAACTGGGCCTCCCACAGCAGCGGCCCCATGATGAGCGCCGCCGTCAGCGCACGCAGATGCAGCGTCACCCGCTCTCCGGCTGGCGTACGCGCGGCCCATACGAGCCAACCCATCGCATATGCGCCCCCCAGCGCCACGCCGTAGCGCACCGGCAAGCTGCCGCTCGCCGTCATGGCGCGCAGCAAATAAGCCACTGCCAACCCCACCAGGGACAGACCAGCGTGGGTCACCCAACCGCCGCCCTCATTCCACTCCGCCGCCCTCGGAGCTGGGCGGCGTTCTGCTGTCCCCTCCGCACCTTGGTATGACACGCCAAGCAGGCGCTCCAATGCGGCAATCCTTCCCTCCAGCGCCGCCACCTGCTGCCTCAGCGCCTGAATGGGCGTATCGTCCGACGCCGGAGTTGGTCCCATGCCCGCCTCCTCACACGGCCTGCTCTTCCCTCCAGGGCGGCAAAAGCTTCACCAAAACCCACAGGATGCCAAACGGTAAGAGCATCAGTCCCACACTGGTTAACAGCCCTTCCCGCGCCGCAAACTGTAGCTTGTATGTGGTGTATCCTAGGTAACTTTTCGAGAAGAGCTGTCCCCCGATCACCACGTTCCAGCGCATCGCAAAGATCCCCACTAGCGTCAGCACCCCGGCAATCCAGTAAAGCTTTTTACGCCACGACTCGCTCATATGCACCAACTGAACCAGTGCGAGTAACGCCAGCGGCGCGCAAGTTCCCAGCAGGATCTGCACCACCACCTGAGAACCCCAAAGTCGCGTGTGCACCATGAAGTCCAACGAACGGAACGATTCGTCCGCTTCGTAAATACGGTGCACAAGATCCAGCATTTCGAGCGAAAAATCGATGAGAAACACGTAGAACAGGTACTTCGCGATCGTGTCCACGCATTCCATGCTGGGCGCCTTGCCCTGCATCCGGCATTGGACCATATACAACAACATCACCGCCGCAATTCCGCTGACCATGGCCGAAAACAGGAAGACAATGGGCATAAGCGGCGTGGACCACCAAGCGTTGGCTTTCACCGATCCGAAGATGAAACCCACGTAACCATGAAGTAGAAATGCCGATGGAATGCCGAC
>JGI24721J44947_10004767_pt1 | contig 18759 bp, 11 predicted proteins | sample YelNatPaOPGAMG01_FD_44947 | JGI IMG/M metagenome (IMG submission 44947) | reverse complement strand
ACCACTGCTGCGCGACGAGGAAGGAAAGCACCCGGGTGCAGATATCGAAGGTTGTGCGCAACGCGTGGCTGCCGCTGTTGATCACGGCGGTCGTCGTGGTCGGGGGCTTCACCGTGGCGCGGGTCAAGACGTTCTTCAGCGCCCAGGACACCGGCGTGCTGACCAGCCCCCGGCTGGACGAATCGAAGCCGTTCAAGCCGAAGGTCGTCAAATACGAGGTCTTCGGCTCAGCCCGTCACGCCAACGTCAACTACCTCGATCTGTCGGCCGACCCGCAGCGGGTCGACGGCGCACCGTTGCCGTGGACGCTGGTACTCAGCACGACCGCCCCCTCCGTCTTTCCCAACATCTCGGCACAGAGCGACGGTGACCAGCTGGGTTGCCGCATCACCATCGATGACGAAGTCAAGGACGAGAACATGACCACCGGCGTGCACGCCCTGACGTTCTGCTTGGTGAAGTCGGCATGAGCAGACACCTCGACGACACCGCCCCCATCGCGACGCAGCAGGAGCGGCCCGCGATCCCGCGTCTCATCCGGAAGTTCGCGGTACCCGTCATCCTCGGCTGGATCGCGGTCATCGCGGTCCTCAACGTGGCCGTCCCCCAGCTCGACGAGGTGGGCAAGATGCGCTCGGTGTCGATGGCTCCCGACGATGCGCAGTCGGTCGTCGCGACGAAGCGCATGGGCGCGGTGTTTGACGAGTACAAGTCCAACAGCTCGGTGATGATCGTGCTGGAGGGCCAGAAGCCCCTCGGTGACGCGGCCCACGCCTATTACGACCAGGTCGTCAAGAAGCTTGACGCCGACACCAAACACGTTGAGCACGTCCAGGATATGTGGAGCGATCCGCTGACCGGGGCGGGCGCGCAGAGCAACGACGGCAAGGCCGCCTACGTTCAGGTCTACCTGGCCGGGAACCAGGGCGAAGCCCTGGCCAACGAGTCGGTCGAGTCCGTCCAGAAAATCGTCAAGAGCCTTCCCACTCCCCCGGGGGTCAAGGCGTACGTCACCGGGCCCGCGGCACTGATGGCGGACCAGCACGAGGCCGGCGATCGCAGCCTGCAGCTCATCACGGCGGCGACCTTCACGGTGATCATCGCGATGCTGCTGCTGGTCTACCGCTCGATCGTCACGGTGTTGCTCACGTTGGTCATGGTGGTGTTCGAGCTTTCGGCCGCGCGCGGAATGGTCGCCTTCCTGGGCTACTACAAGATCATCGGGCTCTCCACGTTCGCCACGAACTTGTTGGTCACGTTGGCGATCGCGGCCGCCACCGACTACGCGATCTTTTTGATCGGCCGATATCAGGAGGCCCGCTCGGTCGGCGAATCCCGGGAAGACGCGTACTACACCATGTACAAGGGCACCGCACACGTCGTGCTCGGTTCGGGCCTGACCATCGCCGGCGCCACGTTCTGCCTGCACTTCACCAACCTGCCGTACTTCCAGACGCTGGGCATTCCGTTGGCGATCGGCATGGTGGTGGTCGTCGCGGCGGCACTGACGCTTGGTCCCGCGGCCATCTCGGTGGCATCGCGCTTTGGTAAGACACTCGAACCCAAGCGGGCGCAACGGATCCGCGGGTGGCGCAAGGTCGGAGCCCTCGTCGTGCGGTGGCCCGGACCGATTCTGGTGATGACGATCATGGTCGCACTGGTGGGCCTGCTGACCCTGCCGGGTTACCGCACCAACTACAACGACCGCAACTACCTGCCCGCGGACCTGCCCGCGAACGAGGGTTACGCGGCCGCGGACCGGCACTTTTCGAAGGCGCGGATGAATCCCGAAGTGCTGATGATCGAAAGCGACCACGATCTGCGCAACTCGGCCGACTTCCTGGTCATCGACAAGATCGCCAAGGCGATCTTCCGGTTGCCGGGAATCGGCCGCGTACAAGCCATCACCCGGCCGGAGGGCACGCCGATCGAGCACACCTCGATCCCCTTCCAGATCAGCATGCAGGGTGTCACCCAGCAGATGAACCAGAAGTACCAGGAAGACCAGATGGCCGACATGCTGCATCAGGCCGACATGATGCAGACGACCATCAACGACATGACCAAGATGCAGAGCATCACCGCGCAGATGGCCGACAACATGCACATCATGGTCAAAAAGATGCACGACATGACCATGGACATTGCCCAATTACGGGACAACATGGCCGATTTCGAGGACTTCTTCCGGCCCATCCGCAGCTACTTCTACTGGGAGAAGCACTGCTACGACATCCCCGTGTGCTATTCGCTGCGGTCGGTGTTCGACGCCCTCGACGGCATCGACACGATGACCGACGACATCCAGAGCCTGCTGCCGGTCATGGACCGCCTCGATGCGCTGATGCCCCAGATGGTGGCGCTGATGCCCGGGATGATCGAGAACATGAAGGCCATGAAAACGACGATGCTGACCATGTATTCGACCCAGAAAGGGTTGCAGGATCAGCAGAAAGAGGCGCAGAAGAACGCCAGCGCCATGGGCAAGGCCTTCGACGCGTCCAAGAACGACGACTCGTTCTACCTGCCCCCGGAGACGTTCAACAATGCCGAGTTCAAGAAGGGCATGAAGAACTTCATCTCCCCCAACGGCCACGCCGTGCGCTTCATCATCAGCCACGACGGCGATCCGATGTCGGCCGAAGGCATCGCGCACATCGACGCGATCAAGAAGGCCGCCTACGAAGCACTCAAAGGCACGCCGCTGGAGGGCTCGAGGATCTATCTCGGCGGGACCGCGGCAATGTACAAAGACCTCAGCGACGGCAACACCTACGACCTGTTGATCGCCGGGATCGCCTCGCTGTGCCTGATTTTCATCATCATGCTGATCATCACGCGCGGCGTCGTGGCCTCGGCGGTCATCGTGGGCACCGTCCTGCTCTCGCTGGGCGCGTCCTTCGGGCTCTCGGTGCTGATCTGGCAGCACCTCATCGGCATCGAACTGCACTGGATGGTGCTCGCGATGTCGGTCATCATCCTGCTCGCCGTCGGCGCCGACTACAACCTGCTGCTGGTGGCGCGGTTCAAGGAGGAGATCTACGCCGGGCTGAACACCGGAATCATCCGGTCGATGGGCGGCACCGGCTCGGTCGTCACGTCGGCGGGGCTGGTCTTCGCCTTCACGATGATGACGATGGCGGTCAGCGAGCTGACGGTGATCGGCCAGGTCGGCACCACCATCGGCCTGGGCCTGCTCTTCGACACACTGATCGTCAGGTCGCTGATGACCCCGGCGATCGCCGCGCTGCTGGGCAAGTGGTTCTGGTGGCCGCAGCGGGTCCGACAGCGGCCCAAGCCCTCCCCCTGGCCCACCCCGATGCCGATGCCGATGCCGGCCGAGCAGCCCGAATTGGTGTCGACTGACTCTGCGCTGACGGCGTCGACTCTGCGCTGACGGCACCGAAACTGCGCCCAGCACGTGCTTGCAGCGCTGGGCGCAGCACGGGGCGCAGTCTCGATGGGAGGCGGCGGGTTTAGGTGACCCACTCCGGTTGCTCGCCGATATCGGCCGCGGAGAAGTCCTTGTGCCCCAACCCCGCCGTGGTACCGCCGTCCACGACGAACTCCGAGCCGGTCGAATAGCTCGACTCGTCGCTGGCCAGGTAGACCACCAGGTGGGAAACCTCGCTGGGGTCGGCGGCGCGGCCCAGCGCGGTCTGGAAGAGGTCCTCGGGAACCCATTCGGTCATCGGCGTCTTGATGAGCCCGGGATGGATCGAGTTGACCCGGATGCCGCTCGGACCCAATTCGAGCGCGGCCGATTTGGTCAGCCCGCGCACGGCGAATTTGGTTGCGGTGTAACCGTGGCAGGCGATGGTACCGGCCATCCCCTCGATGGAGGAGATGTTGATGATCGAGCCGCGTCCCGCTTCCTTCATGGGTTTGACGACGGCGCGGATGCCGAGGAACACGCCGGTCAGATTGATGTCGAGAATCCGCTGCCACTCGGAGAGTTCGTAGTCCTCGAGCGTGCCGATGTTGATGATGCCGGCGTTGTTCACCAGCACGTCGACACCGCCGAACTCGGCCAGCGCGGTGGCGACCGCCGCGGCCCACTGCTCGGGACTGGTCACGTCCAGGTGCACGTAGCGGGCCGCGTCACCGACGTCGGCGGCGACCGCCTTGCCCTCGTCGTCGAGGATGTCGCCGAACACCGCCTTGGCGCCCTCGCCGACGAGCATCCGCACGTGCGAGGCGCCCATCCCCCGGGCGCCGCCACTGACGAGCGCGACCTTTCCCGCCAACCGTTGTGCCACCGCATGTCTCCCGTCGTGTCGGAGGAATGGTTAGCACCATACAGACGCACGACGATGTATGGCCAGCTTCGAACTAGTTCTTGTCCGACCACCGGAAGACGGCGAGGCAAGCCATTAAGCCGGCAATGCTCCACGCCGTCAGCACAAAGAATATGTGCCAGCGCTCCCAGCTGCCGGCCGGTTCGAAAGCGACCATGTCCGGTGGCAACAGCACGGAACGGAAACCNTGGGCCATCCATTTGACGGGGAAGACCGAACCAAGCGTCAACATCCACGTCGGCAGCGCCATGAGCGGGACATAGGTGCCCGACACGAACTGCAACGCCACCGCCGGGCCGTTGGTCATGACCGCACCGGAAACGGCGTTGCCGGCAAGGTTGCTGACCAACACGCCCAGAAGTGAGCAACTGACGATGCCGAGGACGAAGACCCACGCCAGCGTGCACCACCCGAAGATGTCGGTAGGCAGACGAAGTTTGAAGACCGCCACTCCCACCGTCAGAAGAACGATGGCTTCGGCGAAGCTGGCGACGGCAACCAGCAAGATTTTCCCGAGGAAGTACGACGATGCGGTNGTGGGCGTCCCGCGAAGTCGCCTCAAGGCGCCGGTGTCGCGGTCGGCGGCGATGCTGATGCCGAGGTTGATGAATGACGTGGAAAGAATTCCGTACGCAAGCATGCTCGCCGCGATCACGGCGCCAGTGCTGGTATCGGTATTGGGTAGTTTGGCGGAAAAAATCGAACCCAACAAAATGCAGATGACGGNCGGCAAGGAGAACGTCAGGACCACCTGCTCGGGCCGGCGGTAGAACATCTTCAGCTCGGGGATGACGCGCGACATGCCGATGCGCAGCGGCGACGGCAACGAAGAATCCGACCCGTTCGCGCGATGTCGCGCCGTCGCGGCGCGCTCGACGTGGTCAACACTCATCTGCCTGGCCGATCAACCGCAAATATGCGTCTTCGAGCGTTGGCCGCGAGACCGTCAGCTGGCCAAGCTCTTTCCCGTTCGCCGAGCGCCGCCTGATCAACTCCGTCGGGTAATCCGTGCGCTCCACGTGCACTTCGTCTCCCTCCCTCCACCGGACCGTCGCAGCCGAACTCACGTATCCGGTCAGCTTCGCCGGCGAGTCGAGCGCCACCAGGCTGCCGGCGGCGATGACCGCGACGCGGTCCGCCAGCGTGGCGGCCTCTTCGAGGTAGTGCGTGGTCAGCAAAACGGTCGTGCCGTCGGCGGCCAGCAGCCTGATGAGATCCCAGAATCGTCGCCTGGCTTCCGGGTCGAATCCGGTCGTNGGTTCGTCCATGAAGACCAGTTCGGGCATGTTGATGACTCCGAGCGCGACATCGAGCCGACGGCGCTGCCCACCCGACAGCGCCCTGACCCTCGAATCGCGAACCGAGCCGAGCCCGACGAGTTCGAGCACCTCCTCGGGAGCCCGGGTCTTTCCGTAGCACTGCGCGAACATGTGCACCGTTTCCGAGACGTTGAGCGTCCCGAAGTCGCTGGCTTCTTGCAGCACGATGCCGATTTTGGCGCGCCAACCCCTGCCCGCGGCGCCGGGATCTTCGCCCAGCACAGTTACCTCGCCGGCATCGCGTTTACGGTGCCCCTCCAGAATTTCTATGATGGTCGACTTCCCCGCGCCGTTGGGCCCCAGGATCGCGAAGATTTCGCCGTGCTCGACATCGAGGTCCAAATCCCGCACCGCGTGCAANGTTCCGTAGGACTTCGACAGGCCCCGAACGTGGACCGCGGACGCGTGATGCGCGTGCGTCACTGCCCTTGAAGAGGCCACTGGGCACCCCCTGTGTCCGGCCCGGAAGGTTGCCGCTCGAGTTCGGCCAGCATTTCCCGTAGCTCGGCCTCCGATAGTTGCTCGAGGAGTGTGTCGACGTCGCCGCCGGCTGACGTGCGCTCCGAGCGCTGTCCGAGGGGTTCCGGCGCGTCGTCGCCGGCCAGGTGGAGGTCGTCGAGAATGTGAACGGCCAGTGATGTGACGCTNACTCCCCTGAGCAGTTCGAGCAGTGGCACGTCGATCGCGAACGCCGCGTTGATCCGCAGCCTGAAATCCATTGCCATCATTGAGTCCAGCCCGATGTCGTCGAGGCTGTCGTCGAGCCCGACCTCGGCGACGGGGAGTTCGAACACGGCGGCAACAATCTGCCGGACGTGGCTTGCGACCGCGTCGAGCCTGTCCTCTTCCGGCATGGCCGAGATCAATTCGCGCATTGACGAATCCGAACCGACGTGTTCCGGGGACGCTTCTTCGACCCCCAGTTCGGAGAACATCGGCGGCAGCTTTCCGCCGAACCCGACCCGGCGGGCCTGCATCCAATCGGCACCGATAGCGATGACGCTGGCGGCTTTCTGGTTGATGAGCCGATCGAGGATCCGGATCCCCACTGCAGGTGTGATGAGCTCGATTCCGCGCTGGGCGTATCTCTTCTCCAGCTTGAGTTCTTCGACCATTCCGACCGACCAGGGGCCCCACCCGATGGTAAGAGCCGGCAGTCCCTCGGCCTGTCGGTAGTGCGCGAAGGCGTCGAGGAACGCGTTGGCGGCGGCATAGTTGCCTTGGCCGGGCGCGGCGAGGACCGAGCCTGCAGACCCGAACATGACAAAGAAATCCAGGTCGTACCCGCGGAAGGCGTTGTGAAGCACGCGGGTGCCGCGGATCTTGGGAGCCATGACTTCGGTGAAGTCGGCTTCGGTCATGTTGATCAGAAGTTGGTCGTTGACCGATCCTGCGGCATGGACGATTCCACGGACCGGACGGCCCCCTTCTCGAACGTGCCGATCCAGCCACATGTTCACCTGGTCGGCATCGGCGACATCGACACTGGCGGCGGTTACTCTCGCGCCGAGACCCTCGATCGTTCGGATTGTGTCGATCATTGAATTGTGCGGGTCGTCCGGAGCCGACAACGCCCACCGGTGCCGCGGCGGGAGCTCGCGCCGGCTCAGTAGTGCGATGTGCCGTGCCCCGCGTTCGGCGAGGTAAGTGGCCACGATACGTCCGAGGGCGCCGGCCGCACCGGTCACGACGTAGGTCGCATCGGGCGCGAGTTTGGTGGGAAAGGCTTTTGTCAGGCCGCCGCACGAGCGAAGACGCGGGACGAAGGTGACGCCGCCGCGGATGGCGATCTGATCTTCCGGGTCGGCGGTGACAATGTGCCGGCAGATGAGCGCGGCAGTCTCGGTGAGGTCGTCAACGTCGTCGATGTCGATGAGTCCGCCCCACCAGCCGGCGAATTCCTGGTGGCCGATCACTCGACCGAGTCCCCAAATGGCCGCCTGTTCGACGGCCAAGGCCTCGGTTCCGGGCACCGGTTGCGCATTGGCGGTGATCACGTACAGGCACGGCCGTACGGCGTCCTGGTCGGCCATCGCCTGGAGCAGATGCATGATCGTGAAGACCCCGATCTGCTCATTAGTTGCGAAAACATCGGCACCCGCCGGATCGCCGTCTTGGTACACCGCTCCGGGCGGCCCTCCCCGGAGCGGTTGGTCATCCGGATGGGCGTACATGTCCATCGGCCAGCAGTTGATGATGCCGGCCAGGTTGTCCTCGCCGCGATATGTCTCCAGCAGCCGACGCAGTTGCTGCGGGCGCCGCGGATTCACTGCGTACCCGCCGTCGACGCTGTCCAGCTCGTCGCCGAGATGACGCACAACTGTTTGAACGCGGTGGCCGCCGAGGCGCAGTTGCTCGGCGAGCGTCGACCCGGTACCGGCGGCGTCGACGAAGATGAGCCAGGACGAATTGGCCGGTGCCGCCGCGCTCGGCAGAGGCTGATGAGGGTCGTCGGTCGTTGCGACCCACTGTATCTCGTAGAGCCCCTTATCCACTCGTTCGGGCGACATGCGAGTTGAGGCGCCAAGTGATTGCACGGTGAAGCCGATGAAAGCGGCAAGCGGCTCTCCGTCGTCGCCGGTGATCGTGATGTCGCTCTCGATTTCGTCCCTGCCGGCCGATATGACGCGCACGTGGGCGGTCATCGTTTTCTCCGGCGGGCGAAAGATTGCACTTCGCCGGATCCGCGTCGGAAGGTACGGACCCTCGTCGGTTTCCTCGGCGAACAGTGCTGCGCCGAACAACGTTTGGAAGGCGCCGTCGATGAGTGCCGGATGGAATCGGTACTCGTCGATGTGGTCTGCGATTTGAGCGGGTACGGTCAGCTCAGCTGTCGCCCAGCCATCCCCGGAGGTCAAGTTGCTGACGGACCGGAAGGCGTCGCCGTAATCGAAACCGATTGCTCGGGTGCGAGCGTAAAAGTCGTCGCCGCTCACGCTGGTGACAGTCCGGTTGCCGTCCGGGGTATCGCTGCGCCCGGGCGGCCGCGAAAGCGTATTGAGCTCCGCTGTTGCCGTTATCGTCCACTTCAGGTCGCTACCGGATTTCGCGGTGAATGCGGCGAATTCCACTGCGCCCGTGTTGCGGTCGAGCGTGGTCCGCAGTATCGGATCGCACGTTTCGTCCAGGATGAGGGCCCGTTGCAGCGACAGGTTGTCCACCCTGTGGTCCGTTGAACCGTAGGCCGCTTCACCGGCAGCCAAGGCCATTTCGAGGAATACCGACCCCGGGACGACAACACTTCCCTCGATCCGATGATCCGCAAGGAAAGGGGCGGCGGCAGCGCTCAACTCCACCTCCCAGGTCGGGTGCACGCCACTCACCGGTTGTCCCAACAACGGATGCACCGGGAGATAATGCAGATCCTCCGCCGCCTCCTGGGTTTCGCTCCAGAAGCGCTTGGATTGCCACGGATACGGAGGAAGCTTGACCAGTCGCGCCCCTTGCCGGGGGAACAGAGCGTCCCACGCGATTCGGTGGCCGTGGCAGTGCAGTTCGCCAATGCAACTCATCAGCGTCCGACTGTCGTCCTCATTGCGCCGCGTGGTCGCCAAGACCACAACATCTGTGTTTTGGCTTGCGGCGGTCTCTACCAGTGACGCCGCCAGAACAGGATGCGGGCCCAGCTCGATGAAGTGGGTATAGCCGTCATCGAGCATCCGACGGATCGCGGGTTCGAAAAGCACCGTAGCGCGTATGTTCTGCCACCAGTAGGCAGCGCCGGCCGCGTGTCCTTCCAACATTTCCCCGGTGACCGTGGAGTACAGCGGGATCGCGGCAGCTTCGGGAGACAGCTTGTCCAGAGCGCCGCACAACTCGTCTTTGAGCGCGTCCATGTAGTGGGTGTGATACGGCACGTTCCCGGGGAGGAAACGGTGGAAGATCTTGCGCTCATCCAGTTGCCGGGCGATAGCGTCGAGGACGCCGCTGTCGCCGGCTACCGTCACCGACGACGGGCCGTTGATCGCGGCAATGGACACCCGCCGCCCGATCTCCTCGCGGGTCGCGTCGTCGAGAGTCTGCATGACCGACTCGGCGCCAAGGCCGATGGCGAGCATGCGGCCCAGCCCGCGCGTGCGTTGCTGAAGGCTGCTTCGGTGAAATACCACCTGAATCGCCTGCTCGAAAGTGAGGACACCGCTGAGGTAGTGGGCGGCCACCTCACCGGCGCTGTGCCCGATCACCGCGTCGGGCCTGATCCCGAACTGTCTGAGCTGTTCGGCGAGTGCTATCTGAATGGCAAAGTTGGCGGGTTGCGCCACCTCAGTTTCGGCCATGCGCGAATCGGATTGATCGGCTCGAAGTTCATCCACCAAAGACCAGCCCGTGTAGCGGGACAGTTCACGATCGCTCCGCAGGATGCTCTCGGTGAACACGGGGTAGGAACCAAGCAGTCCACGGCACATCTTCCACCACTGCGGGCCCATGCCGGTGCAGACGAACGCCAACTTGGGCGCACCGGTGTGGGTACGGCCCGCAGGGTTCTGCCCACCTTCGGACAGAACTCGAAATTGTTCTCGCGCTTCGCTGATGCTGCCCGCAACCACGGCGCGACGGCAATTAAGGTGGGAACGGCGTTGACTCAAGGTGTACCCCAGGTCCGCCAGCGAGATATCGGGGTGGGCGGTCAGGTGCTCGGCCAACTGGTACGCCTTCGCCTGCAGCGCTTCGGCTGCGCGCGCCGAGATGGGCAAGACGGCGTGTGGCAGCGGCTGACACACGTCCGCGGCGGGAACGCTGTCCGGGGCGGGGGGTTCAGCGAGCACGACGTGGGCGTTGGTGCCGCCGAAGCCGAAAGAGTTCACCCCCGCTATGCGCCGCCGACCTTCGGGAAATGGACGACCAGTCCGCGGAATGTCGATATTCAAGTCCTCGAACGGAATTCGGCTGCTCAGGTTCTTCAAATGAAGGTTGGCCGGAATGTAGCCGTTCTTGAGCACCAACGCGGTCTTGATGAGCCCTGCAACCCCGGCACCGGCCTCGAGGTGGCCGATGTTGGATTTGACCGATCCGATCAGCAGCGGATTCGACGCGGGCCGGTCCGACGCGAGCGCATTGGCCAGGGCCCGAACCTCGATAGGGTCGCCGACGGGAGTCCCGGTGCCGTGCGCCTCCACGTATCCGACCTCACCCGGGTGCACGCACGCTCGCCGCAGGGCCGCGGTAATTGCTGCTTCTTGCGCTTCAGCGCTGGGAACGGTGATGCTGTCGGTGCGACCGTCCTGCGACACCGCCGTGCCGAGGATCTGAGCGTAGATTGCGTCGCCGTCGCGTAGCGCCTGCTCGAGCCGTTTGACGACGACGACGGCCGCACCCTCTCCCCGCGCGTAACCATCGGCGGAATCGTCAAAGGCCTTGCAGCGTCCGTCAGGACTGAGAAACCCGCTCTTTGATTCCGCGATGGCCGTGTTGGGCCCGATCATGATATTGACCCCACCGGCGAGTGCGAGATCGCATTCGCCGTTCCACAAGCTCAACGCCGCAAGATGCACCGCGACAAGTGAACTCGAGCACGCCGTGTCGATCGTCATACTCGGTCCACGGAAGTCGAATGCGAACGAAATCCGGTTCGCCAGCATCGTCATCATCATCCCCGTGGCGGAATGAGTTTTGAAGCGGTAGCGACTGGTGCGGCCCTGATTCTGCAGGAGCTGGTAGTCGAGGGTGAAGCCGCCGATGAACACCCCTACGTCGGTGCCGCCCAGACTTTCCGCGGGAATACCCCCGTCTTCCAGTGCCTCCCAGGTGGTCTGCAGCAGGAGGCGCTGCTGTGGATCCAGATGGTTCGCCTCCCGCGGGGAAATGCCGAAGAACTGAGCGTCGAATTGATCGATTTCTTTGAGGAAACCGCCCCGCCGGGTAACCATCTTGCCGAGCTTCGCCGGGTTCGGGTCGTGGTATTTGGCGGCGTTCCATCGGGTCTCGGGGACTGTGCACGTAGCATCAGTCCCACCGCGCAGCAACTGCCAGTAGCTTTCCGGGGTGCGGGCACCACCNGGGAAGTGGCAGCCGATACCCACGATCGCCAAGGATTCACGAGCAGCCTGCCCCGCGAGCATGTGCATCTTTCCCCTATCAACCCGTCGCGAGCCCGCGCCAAATCNCCGCAATGCGTTCGCAGCGTGATCCGGCGAGGATTTTTGTCGCGGCGACCTCACGGGTCGTGCGCCTTTGCCGACCGGACCAGCCCGTCATGCTGCCGCCGCAATCCGCGTCGTCCCGACACTCAAGGACGGCAGCGCAACCTGGTTGGCCCGGCAGTAAAGCCGGGCGTCTCTGCTCCAGCACCGCTGTGGCCGAACCCGGGGCGCCGCCGGTGCGCTCGCACACGCCGCTCGCGCGTGCACGGTTCTGCCGGCGCCGCCTGGCCCATGAACCCTGACCGCCGCGGATCGTATTTCTGGTCAACTGAATTCGAGGGCAGGCACGCAGCCGGGAACCCAATCAGGGCTGATGGGGTTGGTCAGCTGCTCGTGGCGGTAGGCGGAGCGCAGTTGCCGCAAAAAGGCGTCGCTTTGCCATGCCTGCGCCTGCCGCATGACATCATCCTCGGAAAAACGTTCGCATTTTTCCGCAACCACGGTCTCTACCAGCTGGCCTGCTACCTGACGAAGCAGCCGGGCGTTCGCGTGGAACTGGGCGGTGTAATCGGTGGCCCTCCCGATCATCGCGGTGTGGAACGTGCTCATGAAGGACATTGGTGAGTACAAATCGACAAATGTCGCCGACGGACGTCTGGGCTCGACCGCGGCCCATTCCCGGAAGAATTGCTGCATGCGGTTGCTGAGATCGATCAGCCCCTGAAGGTGCGGTACCACCCCGGGGTCGTCCGCGACACGGGCAAACCGGCCGTTACTGTAGAGCAGACCCAGAAAGCCCCAATAGAACGCAATGTCCCAGATCACCTTGGCCGACATGACGATGGGCGAGCCCATCAGCCCGTACTGATTGCGATAAACAGCAAGCCACATTTCGGTGAGCGACCGGAACAGCGAGTCGCTGATGCCGGCCCGTGCGACGACGTCTTCGCCATCGAGCTCACGAACGAGCATGTCGGTGATGAGGCCATTGCCGATTGCGATGAGGTCTAGTCCCGAGGAATACAAGGGATCGAGGAAGATTGCCGCATCCCCGGTGAGACACCAGCGGTCGCGCCCGTCATACACTTTGGCGACGGCGTGACTGTAGTGTCTCATCACCCTGAAGTCTTTGATCGAGTTCTGGTGCTGCGCCAGCACCGCGGCGCACTGCGGCTCATATTCGCCCAGCCACGCTTGAGCTTTGGCGAGCGTGTTGAAGCGCTCCAACGGGTGGAAAGCAGGATCGGCGACAATGCCGACACTGGTGGCTCCGGATGCAAGCCGGATGAGCCAAACCCAGTAGCCCTCGCCCATCAAATGATTAGTGGACAGCGCGCGGTCGCCCTCGGTCAAGCGCGACCGCCAACTCGGGTCGTCGCTCCACTGGTTCACGTCGACCTCCGCCGCGACACGCAGCCACACAGCATTGCAGTTGTGCTCGCTGCCCCGCCGCAGCCCCAATTGCCGGGCAAGCGTCCGGTTTCTTCCCGATGCGTCGACCACCCAACGGGCCGTGGTGCTGGTGCTGATATTGCCGTCCTGAACGGTAAGAACGTGTGGGCGTTCCCCGGAACCGATCTCCACGGATCGAACGCGCCCCGGGACGATTTCCACACCCTCCGACAGGCAACGCCGTTTAAGCTCGTTCTCCAACCGGCCGCGGTCGATCTGGTAGGTCACCTGGGGTATGAACGCGGAGCTGCCGAGTTCCAAGCGCTGCGCGATATCGGTGTTCCCGTTGTGCGAGAAGAACATGCGCAGGCCCATCTTCCGAATTTGGGCGGTGTTCAGATGGTCCGCCAATCCAAGGNGATCCCGCAGGTAGTGCGCGGAGATCTCGACCGTCGACTCGCCAACGGTGTGGGTGATCTCGGGCACCGGGTGCGGGGTCGCCCCCACGATGAGGATCCGCGTTTGCGGCCGGGTAGCGCGCAGCTCCAAGGCCAGGGTGAGTGCGGCTACGCCGCCTCCGGCGATGGCGACATGGTATTCCGGGGCAGCGGGATCGGCGTCGTGCAGCTGAGCTTTTATCCGCTGCNCCAACGCCTCCCGCGCCTCGGCAGGCAATTGTGCAAGCTGTGCTCGCAGGTCCACACGCACCCTCCCGAGGCGCAGTTATAACCAGTTACTTAATAGTTAAGAATGTCCAATAGTTAAGAATGTACACGATACGTGGATCTGGCAAGCGGGCAAGCCCGGCCGTGGCGCCGCCCGGCTCCTGCCACGCGGGGTGGCGCATTTCGTCTCCTGCGGCACCGATCGATCGGGTGTTCACCACGCCGAAAATCGCCGCGATGGGCGGTGCCCTCGACGCGGAACGGTCCCACCTTGCCGCGCGACATGAACATGCGCTCGGCGAGGTTCATCGACGGGTGGTTCGGCCAACTCCCGGATGTCGCGCGGTTGGTCGCGGACCTCCGGCCGTCTTCTCCGATGTCGGCTACCGCACTGCCGAGCGACTGCGCCGACCCGGGGCCGGGGGGACCACGGGCGTCAACGCTCGGCGGCCTCGAGCAAGGCGTTGGCGGCAAGCCGGCCCAGCGCGTCGGACGCGAGCGGGCTGTCGCCGGTGAGCAGCCGGCGGTCCTGGTGGATCTTGCCGGTCATGTCGTCGTTGAGGATCGTCAACCCCTGCTTGCCCAGCAGATCACCGACGAGCCAGGGCAGATGACCCGGCAGGTAGCCGATTTCGATGTTGGGCCCCTCATCGAGCGCGTCGGGGAAGACGCACACCGAGTAACCCTTGAACGGTGATTCATCCCCGTCCAGGGCGGTGGCCAGCAACGCGGCCGGGCCGTGACACAGCGTGATGATGAACCTGTCGTTGTCCAGGGCCCAGCGCAGCGCGCGCCCCACCGAACTGCTGTCGGGGAGTCCCACCACCGCGCCGTGGCCGCCCGGGATGAAGACGGCAAGGTAGGGCGAATCCGGGCCCAGCTCGTGCTCGACGACGTCCGAAAGCCTCTTGGGNTCTTTGAGCTTCGGCTTGAGGGCCTCGTAGGTGGACAGCACCGCCTCGTCTTCGCGCGGCATCGCCCACAGCTCCAGCTTGGCCGGGTAGCCGCAGATGGTGGCGATCTCGACGTCGAAGCCGGTTTCCCTCAAGTGGTGCAACGGAAGCAGTGTCTCGACNGGATGGTTGCCGGTGGAAAACATCGTACCGTTCTCCATCAGCACGTAGCGCTCCTCGGTCGCGATCATGAGCACTTTCCACTTGCCCCCGGTGTATCCGCCCGGGTGCTCTACACCGGCGAAGTCGGTCTTGGGCGACGTGTACTCGTTCAGCGAATACGCGGAAGGAAAGAACGCGTTGTCTTCCGCCTCGTCGGGCCTGGGGTCCTTGCTCAGATTCTCTGCACTGCGCGCCATCTGCGGGGACTGCCCGCTCGANGTTTTCCGTAAACGCGGATTTGCGCGGCGTCACGAACGTCGTTACCGCCGCACCTGCTCGGTGCGGTTGATCGTCACACCGGGATGCCGCAGCGGCAGCAAGAACATCGTCAGGCCCTCGTGCTTGGGCACGTCCCAGTCGGTGCGGGCCAGGCACCGGCGCCTGGCCTTCTCCGGGTCGAGGCGCGGCAGGTGCTCGGCCGGCCGGGCCGCGGACCTGCTCCGGAATTCCGCGACCGACTCCGCCGCCCAGCGAGACAGGTTTACACTTCACGGAGAAAATGTCACGCCCAGCCCGCAGATCGACCGGAATCGAGCCGCAATGACAGACGGCGCACCCACCCTGATGGCCGCCGACGACACCGCCACCCTGCTGGCGATCGAGGCCATCAAGCAGCTCAAGGCCCGCTACTGTCGCCACCTGGACGCCAAGGACTGGGCGGCGTGGCGCACGATCTTCACCGATGACTTCGTCAGCGACACCGCCGAGGCGGGCGGCAAGGTGATCGTCGGCGCCGACGACTTCGTGGCATTCCTGCGCAGAACCCTCGGCCGCCCGGCGCAGGCCACCGCACACCAGGTGCACGCGCCCGAGATCGAGCTCGCGTCCGCGACGACGGCCCGCGGGGTGTGGGCGCTGCAAGACGTCGTGCGACTCGCGCCCGGGGTGTCGCTGGTCGGCTACGGCCACTACCACGAGACCTACGAACGCGTCGACGGACAGTGGCTCATCAAGAGCTCCAAGCTGACCCGGCTCCGCGAGGACATCACCACCCCGGTCGTCTCGGTCTACGTCTCCCCCGGGATTCGCCGGGCGATCGCCAGGGTCGCCGGCCGGCTGACGGGGCGGTGACCGTGGCCGCCACCACCGTGCTCGTCACCGGCGCGTTCGGGCAGATCGGCAAGCGATGCACCGAAATCCTGCTCGACCGCGGCCACACCGTCGTCGCGATGGATCTGCGTACCGACAAAACCGTTGCCGCCCAACGGGAGCTGTCCGCCCGCGCCGGTACGCTGATACCGGCCTACGTCGATCTCCTGGATCCGGCCGCGGTGCGCGAACTCGTCGCAACCCATCGGCCCGCAGCGATTATCCACCTCGCGGCGATCGTCTCGCCGCCGTCGTACCGCAACCCCGCCGTGGCCAGAAAAGTCAACGTCGGCGGCACCGAGAACCTCCTGGCGGCGGCGGCCGAGCTGCCCCACAAGCCGCTGTTCCTGATGGCCTCCAGCGCCGCGGTCTACGGGTCGCGCAACCCGTATCGCCACCCGGAACGCATCACCCCCGACACCCCGGTGAATCCCATCGACCAGTACGGCCAGGACAAGGTGCTGGCCGAGGCGGCGATCCGCGCCAGCGGCCTGCCGTATGCGCTGTTCCGGCTCGCCGGCGTCGCGTCACCGGACACCCAGGGCAGCATCAACGGCGACTACCTGGCGCTCCTGCGTTCGATGCCCGGTGACAACCGAATCCACATGGTGGACGCCCGCGACGTGGGCCTGGCATTCGCCAACGGCGTCGACCGAGCGGCCACCATCGCCGGCAAAGTGCTGCTCATCGGCGGCGACGAATCGTATGTGATGCTGCAGCGCGACCTGCAGGACGACATGATGGCCGCCGCCGGCCTGGGCCGGCTGGGCCCCGCGGCCAGCCTGCCCGGCGATCCCAACGACGACCGCGGGTGGAGCTTCACCGGCTGGTACGACACCACCGAGACGCAGGCGCTGCTCGACTTCCAGGAGCACGACTGGCACCAGACCCTGGACTGGATCGCGAAATCCCAAGGCCGCAGGCGCATCGTCGCGCGGGCGTTGAGCCCGCTGCTGCGGCCGCTCGTGCTGGCCACCCTGCTGATGCAGCGCCGCCTCGAGGGGCGGGGCCCCTACGCCGATCCGTGGGCGCTGATCGCGAAGAAGTACGGTCCCGGGGCGCTCGCCACCCCGGATTAGCGCCGCGACGGGAAGAACCTGGCGGCCTTGCGGAATGGACTCTTCGACGGGTTCGGGTTTCCAGCCGAGTTCGCGTTCGGCCTTGCCGTGGTCCAGCGGCGACATCAACTCGGCCATCCGCACTCCGGCACAGGCGAACGGGAACCGTGCGGCGTCGGCCCTAACGTTTGGCCTGCCCTGCGCTACGACGGCGCCCGGCCGCGATCCGATTTCTTGCCGATGTGCACGGTTTCAACCGAAGCCCTCGTCGTGGGTGGTCCCAACGGCAAGGTCGCTCACGCCGAATTGCGTTGGCCCGAAGGAGGTTCGGTGCCGCTCGGCAGCACCGGATATCCCCCCGATGGGGTTCACGACGTGATGAAACCCGGAAGCAGCGCCACTTATGTCGACATGGCTTTCGGACGTTTAATCAGCGCGTGGCGTACCGAGGCCACCGGCGATCTTCGATGTGGTGAGGTCGTGCCAGTCCAGCGGTCATCCGCCTCCGCCGCCGGCGGCACCGCCACCACCACCGGCACCGGCGCTACCGCCGGATTCCCACCAGTTGTAGACACCGGAATACGCACTCGTTGGGCACAAATTCTCAGCCGCGGCGAGAACGAATTGAGCCGCTTGTTTGAGGGTCAGTGTCGGATAACGCTTCTGCAGGTCCACGGCCGCCTGGACACCGTCGTAGCCGCCGTTCCAGAGTTCCCCGCACACCCGGTAACCGTTGTTCAGCACCGCCGGCTCCAGCCCGGTGACGCCGGCCGCTTGCGCGGCGGCCAAGAAATCCTGGACCGGGTGATGCTTCTGCAGGGCGGTCAGCCACAGCTGCCGCACCTCGACGACTTCGGGGGCTTGGGGTGCGGCGGTGGCCGGTGCAGGCAGCGGCGCCGNCGCGCCGATCGCCGGTTGCGGGTCCCGCNCCGGCTGCGGGTTCACCGCGGCCCACCGGATCGGGAAATACAGGCCGNCGCCCAGCAGTATCACCACCGGGATGGCGATCGCGGTCCGCAGCACTGCCCGGAAGCCCTCGGTCACCGGGCCGGCCTGCGCGGCGGCCACAGACGCCAGGGCGCACAGCACCACGGCCGAGATGGCGACCAGCCACAACCCCCAGCCGACGTGAAGGCCGCCCGGTCGGCGGCCGGTCGATGTCATGGCGGAGATGTTGACCATCGCGATGAGAAGGGACCCAAGACCGGCGGCCGGGGCGACCCATGCCAGGGCGGGCAGCCACCGCGCGCCGGACCCGGTCCTCGCGCGGTGCAGCACGGTGAACAACGCGATGCCGGCCACGGCCGCGAGGGCGAAGGTGGTTCGTCCCTGCCACCAGACGCCGACTGTGGCACCGTTCGCCGAGCCCGAAGCGGGACTCGCCCAGGGGCCGACGCTGCCGACGACGATGCCCACGCTCGCGGCGATCGCCGCGATCACATTCGGCAGGTAGCCCGGTGCGAACCCGCGAGGGCCGCTGCCCGATGCGGTGACGTTGCGTTCACGGCCTTCTGGATCGGGCATGTGTGGTCCTCGCCAGGATCTGGGGTTGAGATTTGCATCTATGTTTCGGCGTCGAAGCGCCGATCACGAGGGCCGAAAGTCCCGATGAAAGCCCTCTGGTCATACATCTGCACGTGGCGGCCCGACGGGACGGGTCGGGTCGGGGTGCGCATGCTGCTGCACGACGAGGGCAACGCCCCGACAAGGCCGTCGTGGCTGCGGCGCGGCGCAGAGCAGCCC
>JGI24721J44947_10004755_pt1 | contig 18773 bp, 11 predicted proteins | sample YelNatPaOPGAMG01_FD_44947 | JGI IMG/M metagenome (IMG submission 44947) | reverse complement strand
CAGCAGCTCATCTCCGGTGCATCAAAGGAAACGAGTCTCGAAACTGCAGACCTGGACGCTTGGCTCGCTGAGCGCATGCAAGAAGCGCGTCCCCTTGATATCCACGAATGTCTTTTCTGTAACCACAAGGTTGCCGTTGACGAGAATGTTTCAGAACAGGAGCGCAGCGGCGCTCTCCTTGCAAATCTCCGCCACATGGCCAAAGAGCACTCATTCTTTGTGCCCTATATAGAGTACTGCTATGATCTTGCCGGACTCGTACGATACCTGGGAGTCAAGGTCGGTCTTGGCTACTGTTGCGTGTTCGGGGGAAGGGTCGTGCCGCTCTCGCAAGACACTACGGACTCCGCGGAGCAGCTGTTCGAGCGTCGTGCGGAGGTATTCAGCAGCTTACAGGCCTGTCGAAATCATATGCGAGATGCTGGGCACTGCCGGTTGCCCGATTTTGATCAGGAGGAGGTTTGGGATGAGTATCAGGAATTCTACAGTTTTACCCCAGTACGAGCAGACGCGCTGCTGTCGTCTGCCGCGGATGCGAGCGAAGCGCTTTCTCCAGGCACGCCACATGAGGCTGCGGGTGAGGCTGAGTTTGTCGCTCTAGCGCCATGGGAAAAGTGGGTCTCGGTCGCCGAGGCACCGAGATCTACGCACCCACCAGATGAAGAAGTTGTTGGCCTTCAACTAGGTGCGAGTGGACGAACTATTGCACACCGGTCTCTCTGGCGATACTATCGCCAGCGTGTGCATGATCATCACCGCACGCAGCTACCTGTCTGCATTGCTCGACAAGAGCGCCAGCAGATGGTGCTGGCTTATCAGGAGCTCGCCCACNCNGCTGCAATNGGCTTCACTGGACCCGCAGCGTCGCAGCCGTATCCCAGTATTCCACCACGTCGAGTGCTTGAGCGCTGGCGACGCGACCAGCTCGCACTGGCTGAACGGAACGCAGCGACGCGCCGCGGCCGGGCAGCACGTTCATCCATAGCGGTGCTGAACTCTGGCTATCGTGGCTAGTAGCGCATGTTGAACAGGATCCTCGGTTGCAGGCGGAATTGCGGCCGATCAGGCGAATAGATGCCGGTGTCTGAACGGAAGGTGCGCTGTTTGTTGGCGGCTCGCGGCCAGTATCGCAAGTTCGTATGCGGGACGCTGAAGTGGAACCAGTTCCTCAGCTAGCTTCCTGTTTGCACCTGGATGCTAAGCCTCGATGCTAGCTCTCTATGTGCAGTGTGCAGGACAGCATGCAGGCAAACAATGAAACAGAGCATGATCCTTATTCGTAAACAGGGCCAGTTATCGTGCCGACAGACCCAGGATCCGAGTAAAGGAACTTACGCCCTGCACGTCTAGCTCCAGATTCGCAAAGATATGCATGTGAGCACGGGTGCAAGTCCATTTAAAATCAAGCATACAGCGCTTGCTCGATAGATAGAGAATCGCAGCACGAAAACTGCATGTGGATGTCACGCTGCAGCGACATTTACCTCCATTTTCTTCGGGCTTGGACGAGCGACAACGGCTGCCAGGTGAGCCAACATCAACAGCCGAGCGCGATGCCGTTCTCCTGCACGCCCAGCAATGATATGCAGAGTGACAGATTCCCATTCATTACATCTGGTCAGCGCTCTTTCGCGACAACTGATATTAATGTAAGCAATCTGTTTGGAGAATTTACATACGCATGCATAAAACGGGACCTTGTTTTCGTGCTGTTCTGCCTGGTCGTGAAGCGTAGCGCGATGCGTCGAGTCCTCGGTCGTTTCCGCGGACTGGAGCTATACTGGCGAATCTCGTCAGTGCACACACGTCAAGTCGACGGATATCTGCCTCTGGAATCGCTGGAATCGTTCACCAGGGATATGGGGAGCACTCGACGCTTCAAGTATGCCCTCTTGGTGCACGCTGAAGAATCGAATCATGGAACACCAGCATCATCTATCAATCGCCCAGGAAAATCGTTATTGGTATCAAGAAACGGTGCTCCAGCCCCTCTATTCAGCGGAACTACACTGCACTAGTGCCGCGCTCTAGACGAAAGTCTGATCCCCGTTCCGCTCTCCACTGCTCTTTGTCCATCAGAATTCTTTAATAATTGTGCACCATGCCCACACGGCATGCAACACGATTCCCTCGAATATTCATTTGACAAAACGCTGCAGGACGCTTCGGAAGCACGAAGCACTTCCTGACTTTGACCGGGGCGTTCAAGTCTCCGCGCAGAAAGTACGTGCACACATGATTGCTGTTGGAATTATACCATAACAAACTACCTGCATTCGACTGCCTCGCCATCTGGCTGGACGTCAGCATACCGGGAATCATCCCGTACATTCTGCTCTTTTGTGAGACGCTTCTTCTCTTCCAGTTCCAACGCGTATTTGTGCTTGTGATGCGCGTATGCTGTCCTAGACGCATCGATGAACATCGGATACATTGGATTGCTGCATTCGTTGTACGTTCTCTTCCGGGGAGCAGCGGTGCAGCCCTTGCGAGCTAGAATACGTCCAGGGCCACCGGCGACCTTCAAACGAAGCGACGTATCGGAAATTTGCTTTTCTAAATCATAAAGTATACTCGGGAATGCTCGCTGCTTGCGTTCGTAGAACTGCAACCTTTTGCGCACCTCTACTTTGTCTCACGTACTCCTGAAAAGTACACTCCGAGTGAGCCTTTCGGACGTTCGCGACTTCAATAATAACGAAGCACACAGAGCATGCTTCTCTGCTCGATTAGGTACCGAGCGCGTTGATGTGGCCCTGCTGTCATCATTCCACCTGTTGTTAAACGTACTTGCGTCCATTACGCTGGATTTCCAATGATATCTAGCTATGGGAAGGTCAGCTCGCATAGCATCTTCTGTCTGGTGTACCAATTCTCGCGGGAATGTTTGATAGAAGAATTCCAGAGGGATATAGGCAGCTGGCAGCTCTGCGTCTGGAACTGTCACGAACAGTAGCATGACGAGATGTGTCACGCCGAGGAAGGCTAAGCGAAACTTTCTCGAATAAGAACCTATGCGATCGTCAATGAAGGCGAGCATGAATCGGCGCCAAGGATACGTAAGATTCGTCTGCTGATCTGGGAGCGTAAAATTGGTGTTTGATGTAAGAGAAGACACCTTGAATGGGAACGAACCATGGAGAACGGGCTCGTACGACGATAAGCTCAACGCCAAGCTCAGTTGCGTACTTTTTGACCGCTTTTGATTGATGAAAAGCGACATTTTCAGAGAGAGCAGCCACGAAGCGTACATCGCTGAAGAATGAGGTGTCGAATGATCCGGTCTGTTTGGCGATTTCTAGGCGACCAAACGACTGATTCGCCGCTGCGACTGGTAGTGTCGCCGTGCTCGCTCATCGCTGCTTTACGAACAGCGGCTTGTTCACAAGTTTGAGGGCCCAAATACATAGGTCTGCCATTTCTCCGAAATAAAATCTCCCCGAGAAAGACGTACACACGTCAGTCCTGTAATACGTGTTGCAGTTTCACAATGAAATAGATGGCGCTGCTCAACGCGCAACCGCCTTCCATGGAAGCGTCTTTTCTTCTCCATCCATGTCTTTTTCTTTCCTTTTGTATCAACGACACGGCAACTGTGCATCTTGAGGCTTCTTCTACAGTATTTCTTCGTGAGCATGCAGATTATAATGGCTTGCTCCGGAGCCAATTGTGTTGATCGAGCTGGAGAAACTCTGTTTTGTGCGAAAGGCGTTCTGGATACGGACTGCAAGAAGGATGGATCTTCCCGCACCTGTTGATTGCCGAGTGCCTGGCTTGGACAGGAGAGGTCTTTTTCGCACGCTAGTAGAGACAACATCAAGCATGTCCGCGAACGTTCTCCAATGTGCAGGATAGAATCCGTTTCTTGATTACCTGCCAGAAAAACAAACGCAAACAATTAAGGTGTATTGCGACGGGAATTCCAGAATTCACTGCTCTGCATGTAACGATAGGGGCTCGCTGTTGTGCCAACGGACGTACTGCCAACGCCTGTTGGGCCACGAAGCACACCTACGACCTAAGGGCTACGCAACGCTTCTAGCAAGGGACGTTCGGGTCCCTCGCATTCGCCCCAGGCACCGAGCGGCTCGTCAGAATGTCAAAGGGCTGCTTCTTGCAAACTCCGCCCTCATCGCGCATAGGTGTAGTGTGCACTCATGAAGAGCTGCAACAACACAGAATCGCGTCTGCGACATTGTTAATTCTGACGCACTTAGTATTGCCCTGCCGACTAACGGAGCTGGAGTGCAACTGTCTCCTTGGTGCCTAGCAACTTCTGGGCGTCACTATGGACGCCAACTGGTTACCGCTCACGCCCAGTGCAGCGCTGGCATCCGAAGTAGCCCCGCCCGAGCCGCTCCAATATCATGGCCAGTAGACAGACCCGCGAGGTCCAGGTACAAGTCTCGCGTATTGGACGAGCCCAATGGGCCAGTGCTCGGAGCGCCTCCGCAGTTGCAGGTGCCGAGCAAAGGCCTGTGTCCAGAGACGGCTACGCGTTCTCCAAGCGACCGCGAAGATAGCGCCGGACACTGAAACTGTGTCCTGGTCGCCACGGACCTCCAGTGTGACTGCACTTGCCGATTGACAGACAGCTCGAGCCGATGTAGCAAACAGGCAGAGAATGGCCTTTTGGTCTCTCTTTATGCGTTCGATCACCGGTGCGTCACCGAATCCATCAGGCCCCTATTCCTGCGAAGCATACCTGTCTGGAACAGTTGGAACGGTTAGTCGTCTGCATGGAAAGTAAACCCGGTTTCCTAATCACGACTACGACTCATACAGCCCGTGTTACCTGGCTCTATATAACCGCCTCATCGAAGTCAATGCACGACTCGTTGGCAAAGTACGGTTGGCAGCGGACCCGTTGCACTGCACCAGGCACAGCGCTACACGCTACCGTCCAGGCACATGCGCTTTCGTGCAATGGACACACCGCGCTCTACACACTGCTCCATCACCGCTGGCGAATAAGGAGAGGCTGTGGGGAGCGCCGCCCCCCGCCGCCGGGGAGATTCATGCTAGATCGCGACATGGCGTCGTGTCGCATCGATCTGCGCCAACAGATCACGTGCGGTTCGCACGCTACCGTCAAGCGTTTTCCCTCGCCGCACAGCGCATTCCACAGAGCCAACGAGTATGAGCGATCAACCAAGCGTATCCGTTAAAGTGCCTCTTTATGAGAAGATCTACCAGTTAGATGGGTTCATTGGCGACGAGGAGCGAAACGCTTTACAACTTCCTGAAGGCGTCGACGAAGCTGGACTCTTCGTCACTGTCTACGTTTCCCGAGAGAGCACGTACCCCGGTGATGCACCAGCTGGTGGTGCGACTCCTCACGAGAACACAGGAGATCCGAGCGTTGCTCGCGAGGATATTGTAGACTGGCGTAAAGCGCGTATCGTTTGTCGTTTTCTGCTCGTGCTTCTCAGCAGAGAGGAGGTACGTCAGCTTGATCAGTTGGGGGCGTCTGTGCCCAAGTCGTTGAAGGAGCGCATCGCCGAGCGCAATCGCTTTGAGTGGTCTCGTATTTTGCAAAATCGTCCGACGTACTTGCACTGGGGGGTAGCCAGGGATCACCCTGATGAGTGGACGCTACCCGAGGCGAAAACGTTTCCCCCGGGAACGATTCGTTTCGATAAGATCGCTGTACGCACCGAGTTTCCCGCCGAGCACCCAAGGATTCGCATCAACGTACCTTTCTTCGAATCTGGCAACGAGTTGCGCACGATCCGAGGAATCAAGGCAGTAGTCTACCGAGCAAAAGACCACAAATACTTTAAAGACGGTAGAAGAGATATTTTCGTGCCTGTCTGGGACTCTGTGCGGACCTGGGTCATCGACGGCGCAGGCATCGAAGAGAACGTTGCAGAGCTTTCGTTGACGGAATCTGCTTTTCGGACGGCATTAGGTGTTTCACGCAGTGATTCGTACATGTCGCTTTCACGGGAAACATCCCCGGGACCGGACGCCTCTGGTAGCGGGCGCTCAGCAGTGCGCCGGTCGATCTCGCTGAGCTCGGTTCGTAAGCTCAAGTCCTCAGCATCTCTTGATCGATTGGTGAAAGCCGGGGCGCCACAGGATCGCTCATTAAAGGCAGTGCGCAGGATCCATACAGCGGCGACCGTTCTTTTCGAAGAACTGTTTGGGGGCGTCGGTCGCGGCGGCAGCGGCCACCTTGATGTTGTCGTGGAGGAAATGGAGCCCCAGTCCGAGTACCACATTCATATGGCGACAGATATCAGCGGATTGGCACTTCACTGGGGAGTCAGCCGCAAGAAACCAGGTCAGTGGGTGCTTCCGCGTCGAGACTGGTGGCCCGCTGGCGTTACCAGCCAAGTCGATCACAAGGCTGTGCGCAGTGAGTTCGAAGCTGATCAGGATAACCCGGGCGTATGGCGCCTAGATATGTGCTTCCGCCGCGAATCCGAAGATGACATTGCAAACGGAGAGTCTTGGTTGCCGTCTGCACTGGTATTTGTTCTGTATCAAGCAGAGTACAATTTTTGGTCGAACTATCATAATGATAATTTTGTTGTACCAGTCGCACCGCCGGCGCCCTCCGTTCTTGAGGACGTATACGCTTCGTATTTACACACGTTGCAGGAGCAGGAAAAGATGCTGGGCGATCGCGCCCAGGGCGAGGAACCAGAAACCCTGCCTGTTGGCACAATCCTGGGTCTGGAGAGACGCTCGCTCGACGACGATGGCGAGACAGTTATTTGTTTCTCCGTCGAAGAGGATGGCTTCGCGCTCCGAGTTCATGCTGACTTGTCGCCGCTCGTCATCCATTGGGGGATCGCGCGGCATCGGGTCACTGAGTTTCTGCAACCCGACGAAAGTCTCGCGGTTGAAACCAAGGGTCGGACCTACCGCTTCGAAAACAAAGCCATGCGGACCGAATTCGTGCCGGATGAGCATCATCAGGGCACCTACTATGCGGAAATCCACCTGAAGAAGGAGCATGCACCGCGCGCAGTCACCTTTGTGCTCTTTAATCCCGAGCTGAATCGTTGGTACCGCGCTGAGGGCGGCGGCAACTTTGTGCTACGAATGGATCTGGAGTCGTTCTCGCAGCTCCCAGGAAGTGTTGGCAAACACGAAGACGTCGCCCAGAAGATCATCGAGGTTGAGGTCGAGTACGGATCCTGGACGCTCATGCACCGTTACAATTTGGCGAATGATATCCTACGGAACAGCATGTCTGCTTTGGATGCGGATCTTTTGCAGCTAGTCTTTGTGTGGTTACGGTATAGCTTCCTGCGGCAGCTGGACTGGCAGCGCTCCTACAACACGCAACCGCGCCTGTTAGCGCACGCTCAGGAGCAGCTCACGACGACGCTAGCTCAGGTCTTTGTCAGTCGTCCAGATCTCCGGCTCTGGGTGCGCCTGTGTCTCTCGATGCTGGGCCGAGGCGGAGGCAACGGCCAGCGAATTCGAGATGACATCCTGCGGATCATGCACAAGCATCACATACCGGAAACGCCGGGTCATTTTATGGAACAGTGGCACCAAAAGCTGCACAATAATACGACTCCAGACGACGTGGCAATCTGTGAGAGTTATCTCGCATTTCTACGATCTAATGGCGACAAGAACGTCTTCTATGAGACGCTGCAAAAGCACGGCGTAACGAAAGAACGTTTGGCATCTTATGAACGTCCGATATTCGCGGAGGTGCAAACCTATCCCTGTGACACCAACAGCCTTATACACGACTTTGAGGAGTACCTTCACGTTCTGAAGAGCGTGCACTCCGGAACAGACCTGGCGGTTGTTCTGGACTATGCGCGCTGGACGCTTGATCAGGAGCTCATTAGCAAGGTTGAGCATATCCAGTCGGTGCGAGCGGAGCTCATGGCGAGCCCACAGGGGGCGCTCGAGTTCTCCTTCTTGATTGCTGAGGCGAGGAAGATGCTCCAGAGTACCTTAGAACACGTCGAAGATCCAATGCGCGTTCGGGATATGCTGTTCCTTGACCTGGCGCTTGACGAGCTCGCTCGCTTGGCCGTCGAGAGTCAGGGGCTTGCCGACTACGTTGCCGAGACCGATGTCCAAAAAGCCTGCAATCTTTTGGTGGTTCTAGCACAGCACGTTGGATGGTCTATGCTATCCAGTGCGTTCCTGGAAACCAGTTATGATCTTGCGGCGCTGGTGTACGGTATTCAGTCGGACGTACAATTGCAGGAGCCAGATTTCGGTCTCCGCCTCTATGCGACAATGGAGCGCCTCATGGACTGCGTCGGGCATGATGTGGTGGAACGGCTCCACCACGACGTGCAACCCAAGGCGGTGTACATTGGCGTTGGCTGCAACATCGACCAAAAGGTTGTGACGCTTTTCTCGGAAGAGCTCATTCGGGGTCAGGCGGCCTTTGCACTGGCCCAAGTCCTTCGCCCGCTCATGAGGAATATTCGCAAGCAAGCTAATCTCGGAAATTGGCAGGTAATTAGCCCGGGATCATGCACTGGTCAAGGAGCGGTATTTGACGAGCTCCTGTCCATTCAGTACAAGACGTTTGCCGAGCCCACGGTAGCGTTTGTGCGCCGCATATCCGGAGAGGAGGAGATTCCCACCGGCATGGTCGGCCTCATCACTACCGACACACTCGACATACTCTCGCATTGTGCGGTTCGGGCACGCAACGAGCATGTCGTCTTGGCCTGTTGTTTCTCCGAGGAGCTTTTTGATCAGCTCACAGAGCGATTCCGTGGTGCCTGGGTCGCCGTGCGCTCCCTAACCGATGGTTCTCTGGATTTCCAACCGATACAGGAGGGAGCTGGACGCACCACGGCGGCGGATACGACGGATGGAGCATCCGAACACGCCCAACGTCGAGCGGTATCCATGCGCTCCGATATCGAGAAAAAGCCAGTGAAATCGGTGCTTGGTATTGCGCAGTTCAATACGCAGCGTGGAGGTTCCAAGTCGAACTCGCTTGCCAAACTCATCCGCGTGATACCGGACTGGATTCACATCCCTCCGTGCGCGTTGCTACCCTTTGGAGTTTGCGAGCAGGTGCTTGCAGAGGCACAGAATTCTGACGTGGGGGAGCGTTTCCAGCAGCTCATGGCGGAACTGGACGGAAAGGGGCCTACCGATGACTGCAGCGCCTTGCTCGCACGTTTGCGGCACTGTGTTCGGCAACTTGCACCGAGTGATACCTTCATGAAGGAGTTGCAACAGGTTCTCCAGCACGAAGGTTTCCACTCCATTGACAACCTCGATATGAGGCGCGCCTGGGAGTGTATCCTAGATGTTTGGGCATCCAAATTCAACGACCGGGCGTTTCTGGCGTTGCGCAAAGCAGGCGCTGTTGGGAAAACCTCATTGTCCTCGCTCTACATGGCAGTTTTGGTCCAGGAGGTGGTCCCTGCGGACTATGCCTTCGTCCTGCATACGAAGAATCCGTTCACTGGGGAGCCATCAGAGATCTATGGTGAATTGGTTCATGGTCTGGGTGAAGTGCTTGTTGGCAACTACCCAGGCCGAGCGCTNGGATTTACGTACTCGAAAAGCACGGGTCAAGTGCGCGTCTGCAACTACCCCAGCAAGACCAAAGCGCTTACTCCACGTGGTGGCTTGATTTTTCGCAGTGACTCCAACGGAGAGGACCTCGAGGACTTTGCTGGAGCTGGGCTCTTTGATTCCATCCTTATGCAACCAGCCGAAGAAGTTGTCGTTCGTTACCGTGAACTCAAAATTCTGCAGGACAAAGCTTACCTGGAACGTATCCTCTCAAAAATAGGAAAATGTGGGATTGAAATTGAGAGCAATTGTGGTAACAAACCGCAGGATATTGAAGGTTGCATTTGCGGCGAGGATGTGTACGTCGTTCAATCACGTGACCAAGTCTAGATATCGGTCGTTGAATGCGAAGAATTTAAAGTCTGGGATGCATTACCCGAGACCAGCGGACGCCGCTGGCAAGTGCTCGGTTTCTGCTTGCGCTGCGAGCGCTGCCCAGTGCCGAATGTCGTGGCCAGCAGGGCGACTTTCGCGATGCGGCATCGACAGCCGCTCCGAGTGCTCAGTCATATCGAAGCAGGGGACCTCATGACCGGTCAGCTGTTGCCCAGGAAAACCGTTGTCGGTGAAAATGTACGAGGCGTCCAGCTTGCACGATTGCTGAACCGTACCATACCAGTGCATCGCTCCAGACGAGAAGCCGATGTGCGCTTGCTGGGGCTTTGCTTTTCCTTGGTGGCAAGTTTTCCGCGTTTCAGCATCATGCGTATACGGTGTATGGAATGGTTCACGTGAAGCTGTCACCTACGACAAACCCGATGGACGCTTCTGACGCACGAGACGTCTCCGGATGTGAATTGACGTGTTCGAGCTTCGGTGCAGCGCGTGTTTGCACACATCGTTGCCGATGGCATCACTGCATAGCAAACCTGGTACCGTCGATTGCTTCGTCATCTGATATTCGGTCTGCGTACTGTGGATTATCTCGTGGATCCGGCCCTGTTGCATTCCCTTTTTTGTTGTAGCAGTATCAGCGGGTACTCGTGCTTGTGGGGCGTGTTCTTTGTCCTTGACGCGTGCATTGGAATCGAACCCAATCGATTCCTTTATTGGTTGCTTGCTCTCGTCGACGGAGCAGGAGTGCAGGAATCGCGCGCTAGAGCACATCCAGCGCTACAGGCTACCACTGAACGACGCAACTTGTCACCCGCGTCCTTTTTCAACGCACTGAGCAAGTTGGCGAATCCACGATCCTGGTCACCGTACAACCAAAAGCCCCAGCGTCTCGTGCTCGATCTCGTGTACGCTTGGTGATGATCGATGACATGATCCGTATTGACGCACATTGGTGCTCAGAAGCGTAGCATCCATAGCTACAGTTCCCGCTCTTCTGAGCCAGGAAGGTTAGGGAACAGAACGCACGAGGTTCGCCTCATGAAGCGCTCAACATTGACCCAGGTATGTTTTCGTTCTCGTGCGATAGGTTTGATACTTTTTGCATTTACGCTTTAGATGTTGCGATAGCGGACTTTCAGCACAGACAGTTCACGGTATCCGGGAAGGCGTTTGTGCGAATCTCGGATCCGACCATCATGCTAGCTAGCATCTTCAGAAGCGAGCATCACCTTTTGTACGAATGCTAGATCGAACGATTTCATAGTAACGAGGACAGCTGGTAACCGTTCGACCGGAGCGCCCGATTCATTGTTGCATACCGGTGCGCGTCTAGGCGAGGGAAGCTGAACGAGCCTTCCCCGAAGTCAGAGGCTACTCGATCATGAACCGCATTCGGCGTCTTACTCTTTGGAGGATTCTCCACGCTGGTATGTTTTCGTAAAAACGCCTTGACAACGACATCAGATTGATGTTTCTGCTGCAGCCGTTTCTCCCGCTTGTCCATCCTCGTCCACTATTTGAAAGAATCGCTCTCTTCTTTTCGTAATGGTTTATTGCACCTTCCCGTTACTTTACAGGGTGACATATTCGTGGTCGCAGTACGCTATATTCATGGTGTCCTCCGGGTTCAAGTGCATTTAGTGGACGATGGGAATGAATACCGCCTTTTCTATGCATGTGAAGACGATGCCACAGGTACCATTTCGTCACCGTCGACGTCACGAGCACAACCGTGCAGCAAATCACGCCTTGCCGCTCGCTCCCGCACACTGTCAGAAGAGCAACAGAGCATTTCAGGACTGGTGAAGGTAGCGAACGACTCGTCATTTGATCTGAGCGCGTCACCATCGCGTTTGGTAGCGGAGCAGACGCCTTGGATTTGGATTGAGTCAATGAGAATAGGCTGCCGCTATGAGCAGCTCAACGCCATTCGCAGCTGCATGCTCCTCGACCGCCCTTGGGTGATTCAGAACGACGTTACCTAGAAGCACCGCAGAAGAACGTGCCAAAAGACAAGTCACGACGAGCTTCGTTGAGGGCTGGGCATGTTGCACCATCACGTCTGTTGGGCGGTCTGTAGGCGACCGACGCTCAACATCGCCCCGGGTGCTGATGCTGTCGTCATGCTCGATTGTCTCTTCTTGATGAGCAGCGTTTAACCGGTTTTCGAGTTCGCAAATTCAGATATGCGTTTTCTCGCGAATAAGGTCTCATCGAATGAGACGAATACGCGCCCCTTCTGAAGTAAGCGTTCGCGTTTCAGTACGGAATCGATGTGTGTATTGTTCAGCGGGCGACGGTCTCGCATCCAAGTGTGTTTCTCTGTTCGTCCGTCCACGCTTCCTCATGATCGGCCGCATGAACAGTACGGAAACTGAACATATCGTGGCTACTTTCGAAGTATACATTTGAGAACAACTGGATTGAAATGGATGAACGGGAAGGCAAATGTCTAGACTGAGTTTTATAGCATCTGGTCCAGGTGCACGACGTTCAGCACCAANGCTACGAGGCCGGCGATTTATCCACCTGCTGACTATTGATTAATCCAATGATGGGAGCAACGCTGTTTTCGGAAGCCAGTACCGACAAGATTTACGCTTCANGTGCCGGCACTCTAAGCTATAAGACGCAGTCCGTTCATTGGATAACTGCGAGAAAGAAACACAGGAACAAAAGATTCATACCGATATCGGTATTCCTGATTGTACTGCTTTGCGTCTAGCGAAAGACGCAAACTCGGATTAGCCCCAAAATGTGATTCCTGCGAGATTCCAGATCTATATCCGCGTCGGTTTCAGAATAAATACGACTGTTTGCGATGCATTTGCCAAGCGAGTGCTTACCGAGCCTTCGTCGATAAGCATGTTCGAGACTAGAAGCACAGCCATAAAGTCCTACAGATGCGCAAGTAGCTTTGGGGCGCTCCGTCGCTTTTTTCAGGGTCGCTCATTCGACTCTTTGCCGATGAAGCTCGTTACGGTACAGATATCAAGACGATTTACGACATCATGATCCGATTCGTATGCGAGATACTCCAAGCTGCTCAGTTGCACACGTGGAGCATGTTTCGATCATGTATTCTTCAACTCTTAGAGTTTTCTCTTGCAAGGCAACTCATGGGCGCATAGATTCGCACCCCTCCATAGACGAGGAACAAGTACGCAATATCATCGCCTGATGTCTAGTTCAAGAGCATCTTACAAAAGCTCTCTGAGCTTTGCACGTGCTATAATCCATGCCATTCTCGAGATAGATCCTTTTCACTCTGTGATCATGGACAAAGTGGCATTCGACAGCAGCAGCTTTTTACCTTTTATGCAAGACGCTCCCATGAAGCTCACTTCTGTTCTGTTCGCGAGGAGAAATGAGCTTGGGCTCGAACTTGAGCAACGCAGCGAGGGATTACTACGAAGAACGCGTCACCGCTTTTTCTACGAAAGCGGTGTCTACGGGTTGAAATGTTGCGCACGGCTCTCTAGCCTGTATTTCCCATCCAGTACGTGTTCCATTGTGGGCAACCTCGTGCTCTACGGAACCTATTATTGAATGGAGCATCTTGTGCTAGCGTGTGCAACAGCCAGAGTACTCGCTGAGGGCATCGCATCGAAGAAGCGCCTGACTGTAGCATACGGCACCGTGGGCAGACCTCATGACCCGTCGAGGGAATGTTCTGCGCGATGAAGAGGCAAGCACGCTGCGCAATGCGGCCTTCAGAGATCAAGGAATGTTGGATATACGGGAGTATCTGATCACAGTCAACTATCACTGGTGCGAAGGGCGCAAAATAGGCTATGTTTGGTGAGTGCGAAAACGGAAAGCAATGCGTGGATCGCAACTTCCGCTTCGGCATGGATTGCCTCGACTACAACCGGAAGCTGCGACATCGGGACCTGTACGCTACCGTTAACATCCGTAGACTGTCCGAAACGCATCGTGAGGAGAAGCAGAGCCAACCATATTTAAAACCGGAGATGCAAGAGATCGAACACAAAAAAGCCGCAGATAAAACCCGCTAATACTGTTGTTGATTACATAGACAAGTGACCCAAAATTGAGCGAGCACACACGCTTGGTGGCTGCCCCATTCCANATTATGCTGACATGGGTCTAGCTCTGCGTTCGCTTTCTGAGTCATATCCATAGCCTCCACGCACTGGAGTGTTTGACGACATGCGCCGTGTCCCGGAACGATAACAATCGCACCACGAACTGCACAGGGAATTGCGACTTTCACGGTCGCAAGCGCGGAAACGTGCTTATCACCATATTACCAATACTTTGCAGCATTGGATAAGCAGCGCTTTGGTATCGTAGATGCTCCTTCGCGCCATACACAGCCTCGACATCGCGAACATGAGCNAGGCGTAATGCTTGCAAGAAGGACGACCTTCATCGTGGCACAGATATCGCAATCGCTGGTGACTCTGCCTATGTTNTGTACTTTCCATTATGGCATACGANGGCATCTCGTGACGCTGGCGATTTGAAACGCATGTACCTGTGTTGACGATGAATGCAGCGCCGATGAACAGGCGCAGCTGCATGACACCGAGACAACAGGTGCATCGTACACGACGGATGAGCACGAGACGGTACCAGCCTCGACGCGAGAACTCACGCGACCACGCACAAAAGCCCGATGCTGTTCTGATATTCACGTAAGCAGAGTTTCGAAATAGAATGCACTAGTGGATCATTCGTACAAAAGCGGCAAACACGTGCACTTTCTGCAGTGTACCCATCGTCGCACATGGTTGCAGNGGCCGCGCTTTCCCAGCGCGTGTCGTCTAGGCACGCTAGCTTCGTGCGGTATGCAAACGCCACCTAGCCAGGCGGGCATTGCAAGTGCTTTTATGTCCATGACGGAGGTCGACGAAAACGACGGCGGCGGCGTTGTCCAGCCCGAGTCATGAACTATCAGCGCTACGCTGCGACAGGGACAGTCGCACCAGAAACACAGTACCGACGATGCTATCCCTCATGGAAATGGTATCGTTCGGAATAGTCCAAGAGCCGCATCGCAACCAGGTAACGTTTGTTGCGAATCTGCTCGATCAAGAATCTGTAGAGGTCGCAGAAGCGATCCCGNCCAAAAACTGCCAGCANGCCCAGTTGAAGCATGATGTACGCGATGTGTAAGAGCACGAATATCCCCGACTGAGTGGATTCGTGACCAGGCAGCGCTTGAAACAGAAGAGGCAGCATCGCAATGCAAGCAGTAAAGATACATATTCGTAGAAGATTCGTAAACACGAGTACTGGGGCCGCACCTCGCCGAAAGATGAGTCTTTCGGGAAGAATACAATCGGCAAGAGCCGGATGTTCGCTCGGACTTGTTCCTCGTGGACGGAAGAGCGCTGGCCAGAGTACCCTTTGCGGCAAAAACCCGCGCAGCCACGTCTGCACCCAGCGAGCGAAGGATACATCGCTGCTTGGAACGGTAGCCAACAGTGCGAAGTTGCGCTCCATGATGCACCCGAGCAAATACGGTAAGAGTACGAGCCATATGACCGAAGCACCCGCTATTGCGAGAAACTGCGTCATGTGTTCCGCCACAGACACCGAAAGAGCGAGCAGATCACCGCGCTGATAGGTCTGGTAGACAGTACGCGCAACGGTCGCAATGATACCAATACACGTTAAGCTCAGAACATAGAGCATCAGGTCATTGATCTCGGCAAGTGTATCACCAGCCAGTACATGCAAGTAAGTCGAGACAGCTCGACCTATGACAAGCGGAATCGCCAGCACAAGTGCAATGCTGCAGCTCATAAATACGAACCAGAGCACAGCGAAGAGCACGATCCGCACTGGCAACAGTGATCCTCGCGAGGAGAAAGCAGGAACCTGCGGTTCCGGAACAGAGGTGACGTCAGCCGGGGTCGGGCTCTCGGTGCGCTGCGGTGTCGGGCGCATCACGAGATGCTGCAGGCCTAGCAAACGGCTGCTGTGGTGTGTCCAGAAAGCGACCACTTCTTGAGTGATCGATCGGAGTGGTGCCAGTCGAGTCAAACCCGACAGGAACAAACCGATAACTGTGGCGCACAGGGCGATATCCCAACCGGAACCGAGCCCTGAAACCAAACGCAAGGGAAAGACGTTCGGGCTGAACCATAGCACCATTTGCGTGGGTGCGTAGACCGTCAGCCCAATCACGGGAACGTAGAGTGCGGTGGAAAACCCCAGACGACGCAGGTGAAACCGCAGAGGTCGCGTGACGATCTCCCTCAAGGGATCAAAGTCGGGATCGTTCGGGTCTCGCAGAAAGCGCAGCAACCGGGGATGCAGAACCTCTCGCAGAATGCCAATAAGCACTGACAGGCCCGAGATGTACAGGATGCCGATGGTCCAGTGAATCAGCACATTTCTCGTGTCGGTTTCGAGGATCGATCGGAAGCGCACCTCCACGGTTCCAAGGCCCGACGGAAACGCAAACAAGTCCACAGCCATACCGAACACCAATGGAAGCATGATGAACTCAAGCATCATCACCAGAATCGCTCTCGCTGTGACCTGGACGAAGGTAAGAATCCAGAGGGTGTTCCGAAAACGTTGCCAGCGCGCCGTGCCTCCTCTGACGTGGACGCGCTCCAGCAAGCGTATGCAACTCAAGATGAGACCCAGGAAGACCACGTATCCGATACAAATACTGTAAATGCTCGGAACGTTTCTCGATGAGGCAGATACCGCTGCGCCGGTGTCTAGAAGAGAACGCGAAATATCATCATCGGCGATCAGACGTACCCAGTGCACCAGAGGTAGCGTTAAGCACTTGAGGACAGGCCCCTTAAGCCGGAAAACCAGTGAGAGAACAAAGCGGCCCAGCAGCAGCGGGGACACAGCGAAAACATCGATGACCACCGCGTTACTAATCACGACGATGATCACATTCGTCAGCAGATTGACAAGCGGGCCTTTCAGTCCAAGCACTTCTGACAAAGTAAGGTCTTCGCCGCTGTCATGCTCAAGGAAAGAGAAAAGCCCAGGAGCGTCAGGTTCCGTCGTCCACTGCGTTTCTTGGGGGCTTGGCGCTGCCGACGGTACTGTCCGCCCTTCTCCTGCAGGCGTGCTCGTCATCGAATAAGGCCAGGAATCATCGCTCTCTTCAGAGCCGCCTGCATCATCTTCGATACCTGCCATCGAGCCTAGACTACGCTCCTCTGTCAACGGGAACTGCGTGCCTGCCGCAGGCACTGCAATGCCCTGCCTCCCCCAGAGAAACCGCCGCCGGTGAACAGGATGCGGCACTCGACGAGCGTCACCCGTTTGCCCCAAACGACGGTTTGTCAGGGACTGGAGCGTTCGGCGCGACTCCTCGCGACCATGCTCTTGGATGGCGTTCAGTCCGAGGCACGCGAGAAAAATCAGGATACACAAAACCAGACCTAACGACAGCCGAGTCACGATCGTCGATAAGTTTCCGACGTCTTTAATCTGTTCAAGATCTGTCCAACTCTTCGAGAACCCAGCGTACCAAATGATCCAGGTAGCGTACGGCACGACGAGCAGCCACGCCGCAGCGACCAGCGAGGCACGAGCCAGCCGAGCGTAGCCGGACGCAACCAGGTCGCCCAGACCCCAGAAAAGATCCGCCAACCTCAGCGTGGTCGGTGCATCCGCTCGATAGACGGGCTCAAAGCGATACGCTGTTCCACAGAGTTCGCAGTGCGAGTACCCGGTCGTTCTTAGCCAAACGTGCAAGCAGTCTTCGTGGACGTACCGAACGGACCCGGCGCACTTGCAGGGACTTCGCAGTGGCCGATGGAGCTCACCAGGCTCTCGGCATATTCGACACTCCTCATCCGTCATCAGTGTATAACGAACACCCAGACTGCACTCTGAACACAGTCCGCTGGTGTTTCTGTGGAGCGTGCGTCCCCAAAGCAGAACGCTTTGTTCTGGTCGAATAACAGGAACGTTCACGAGAGCGAGACAAGGCCGCTGCCGTGCCGCTATCTAGTGCACCGCGCAGCTTTGAACAGAGCTGTTGCCGCAAGTACCTTGTGACTGCAAAGCGCTTGACGATGCAACACTTCGACGCTAACACCTAATAGGTGCCCGTGTATGCCACAGAGTTGATGCTTGGACGCTCACAGCATAGACACCGCGAACGGTGTCGTCTCTTCTCCCCTAGGAGCGCTCTCGCTGCAACACCGTCGTGCCCTTGAAGGCGCACACAGCACGTTATGCAGACCGAGGATGCCGGGTGGGTGCTCTTATCGCACGTTGTTCCTGGGGACAGAGGGATTCTGGGAGCGTGCTTGAAGAGATTGGTGGGAGCATCGACAGCCGCGCCTGGACGCTGGGCAAGTGCACCTGTGCTGCTAGCTGCGCTTTGACGACTTGCTTGCTGCGAACTGGACGAGTGCACCAGAGCAGGGCTCTTCTGTTCTTCGGGGGTTTTCAGTTGCTCCGACTTTGGCAAGTGAACTGGTGAGCAGTCCAGCAGAAGACNTTATTGCTCTGTCTGGCTTGCAGTTGTCCCTGTGTACCTGGACGGTACTCGATTAGCGGCACGCAGCAGGGCACGCGTTCAGCACGAAAGACGGCCTGTGCGAACGAATGCTCTAGAAGCTTGCGCACTCGCCTGCCTCACACGCTCAGCTGTTATTTCACGGTGGACGTCAACGGGCATTTCGGCGACAGAGGAATGGAGTAGGGTCCATGCGCTGGCCTAGTGAGTTTGACGTGCTCTTCGAACGAGTGCCCTTCTTCTCGGGTGCTTTGTTCCACACACATACGCACCACATGGGATCTGTATGCGGACGGACTCGAATGTAATCGATCTCAGGATGTATCGATAGCATCCCATTCTGCCGCTATTGCAACCAAGTTTGGCTGGTATCCATCGCATGTCGTCGCTGTGCAGCGTTCACAAGAAAAGTGGCTGGCCTCGATCAACGCTA
>JGI24721J44947_10004750_pt1 | contig 18779 bp, 20 predicted proteins | sample YelNatPaOPGAMG01_FD_44947 | JGI IMG/M metagenome (IMG submission 44947) | reverse complement strand
CCCGCGCTCGCGCTACCAGTTCGCTAATGCTTTCTGACATAAAATACGATCCTCCTTCCAATTCAACCATTCATACCGGAATATTTGTGATATGAAATAGCACAATGTTGCTTCTGTCAATAATTGCCATGCAATAAATATGCAAAATATCAAGAAATCGATTTCTCTTCTATTCGGCACGCCGACCCGTCTGCAGCCAGCTCATAACATTGCAGAGCTTGAGCAACCTCATGAGATGGATCCAGAACAGAAAACCATTCCTCAGAATAACCCAAGCATGGGCATATGAATTCGGTACATCCGATCCTTGCACGTCTTCGGTAGTGTACATGCCCACAAACCGACAATGCAGCACCATTGTCGATGGCTAGCTCACCATATTCCGGGCTACCAAGAAATGCATTAAAATACTTCCACATTTCATTTGGTGGCCTTACCGTAAATTCAGCTATCTGCACNGCATGCGTCACAAGTACAATATTATGGCCTTTTACAGAACTCAGCGAGCTGGATATACGTTCCTTGAAAAAAGTGTGCATTTCTATTGAATCCATTCCCCAAGGAGCTTTTATGCTATCTTGCCACGTCCTGTCACCATACTGCATTTTCCTGAAATCATTCGCAGAAAAAGAAGCATCGCCAAACTTGAAGTCGTACCAGCCGATATCGCCGATAATAGCCCAATTGTTTGGAAGAAAAACGGGATGCTTCGCAAGGTTGGCAGGATGGTCTAGGAGAGCATTGTAGGTATCCCAAGCATTCAAGTGTGGATATTTCTCATTCCATAGATCGTGATTGCCAGGTACAAATGCCACTTTGCCACCACATTCGACTGACAATTGGTCGATCGTCTCGATTGTAAGCATATAGTCATTGGAAATATCCCCAGCAATAACAAGCATATCCAAGCTTTGACGATGGAATTCCTGCGTCAGCAGAGAGACAACATTATCCCTGCCCTCAACCTTGTTTAAATCAATATGAATGTCGGATATGAAACCGATGCGCATTTTTTGTTGAGCGTTTAGTCGCTTACGATGAGCCCGTAAGCCGAGGGTTCAATCGTTCAGCGAGTGAATCGCCGATGATATTGAATGCCAAAACCGTAAGCGCCAAGCATAGACCTGGGTATACCGCCATCCAAGGAGCCTGAATGAGATAATTGCGTGCATCTTTAAGCATGAGCCCCCAACTCGCAGCCGGCGGCTGTGTTCCAACTCCTAGATATGAAAGCGATGACTCGATGACGACAGCCTGCGCGAATGTAAGCGAACACTGAACCACAACCTTGCCCATAAGGTTGGGAACAATGTGCTTGAAAACAATCTTGAATGGCGGCGTACCCAACGCCCGCGCTGCTTCTATATAACCTTCGGTTTTTATCGAAAGCGTCTCAGCTCGGATCAACCTTGCAAAGACAGGGCTGCTGATAATTCCTAACGCGAGCATGACCTGCACAAGTCCATATCCAAGAAACGAAACGACTGTTATTGCGAGCAATATCGTCGGGAATGAAAGCAGACTGTCCATCAGAAGCATGAGTGCATTATCAAGCATTCTCGAGCCCAAACCGGCAAGCAGACCTATAGCTGAGCCAAGCGACAGAGCAATAGACACCGTCACGATGCCAACGATAAGAGCCGACCGCGCGCCAAAAATAATCCTGCTTAAAATATCACGTCCAAAATTGTCGGTACCAAGAATATTCTCCGCACTGGGTGCATGAAAACGCTTTGCCAAATACTGCTCCGTTGGCTTATAGGGAGCCACAAACGGAGCAGCAATTGCAGCAGTCATCAAAACAAGAAGGTAGAGTACAGCAAGCAAAAACAGGACTTTCTGCGATTTTCTGAACATACTCTCCTACTTTAGCTCTGTCCATCTGAAGTCGAATGAATCAAGGTTTGGAGTCATTCGGAAATCTACTACATTCGATCTTGTTGCAACATAACGATATGAAGTGCCGATATATACAAACGGCACTTCTTTTGCCATGATTTCCAGAGCATCCGTATACAGTTTCTTGCGCGCGGCAAAATCTGAGATGGTTGCGGCCTCTTTTATTTTTGCCGCAGCGGTTGCATTGATCCATTTGACATATTTGCCAGTGCCGTATCCAGCGAGTGTTCCATCGGGATCAAGTTTGCCGGTATGGCCGATAACGGTGAAATCGTAGTTCCCACCGGTATAGACACTGGACAACCAGGTAGACCAATCCACAAGCTGCAGTTTCACATTCATGCCCACCTTTTCCAACATCTGCTGAATAAGCTCGGCTGCCTTGACATGCAAAGGATAATTCTGCGGCACATATATTGTGAATTCTTTGTTGCCTACTCCAGCTTCCTTGAGCAGCTGCTTTGCCTTGTCAGGGTTATACGGATAGAGATATGAAAAATCTGTGTAATAAGCATTCCCAGTATCAAGGAAGGTCGACCCCACTTTCCCGCCTCCGTATGCCATATCAAGTACAAGCTGTTTGTCTATGGCATAGTTTACTGCCTGCCGAACGCGCAGATCATTGAGGGGTTCTCTGGAACAATTCATAGCCATAACCATTATAAGAGACGTTAGTTCCTTTCTTATAGTTACTTTTGGATTCTGCTGTAGGACTGGCAAATCTTCCGGATCCACAAATTCAACCGCATCTATTGCTCCTGACATTAGGCCTTGCACTTGAACCGCTCTCTCCGGGATGATCTGAAACTCGACTTTTGCAAGCTTGGGAACATCCTTCATCCAATATTTGTCATTTCTGACCATCGATATTTTATTGTCACGAACCCACTTCTCAAATTTGAAAGGGCCAGTACCGACAGGTTCAGAAGCAAAATTATGCCCAGCTTCAATAAGCCCAGAAGGGAGAATTGCTCCCCATCCAGATGCTAGACTTGCGAGCAAGGGTGCATACGGAGCCGAGAGGATAAAGACAACAGTCTGAGGATCAGGAGTTCTAATTTCTTTTATAGCATTGAAATCACTTTTTTTAGGCGATGCAGTTGCCTCATCTCTGATTCGGTCCAGTGTCGCTTTGACGTCTTTTGAAGTGAACAGCTGGCCGTTATGGAACACGACGTTTTGCCTCAATTTGAAAGTCCATATCAGTCCGTCAGGAGACACCGTCCAGCTTTCTGCGAGGGCCGGCACAATTTTGCCGGTAGTATCTGGCTCGACTAAGGTGTCATACAAGCTTTTCAATACTTGAAACGTCAGCGTACCAGCGGTTTTTTGCGGATCGAGCGTATCAGGATTGCCGGACAGACCGAAATTGAGTACCCCTTTGCCCTGGGCCAACAAAGTCCCACCTACACCCAAAAGAAATGCTAAAAGCACCATTACCCAAATGGCCGATTTCTTCATGTCTTTCTCCTTAGAGTCAACGGTCGCATACCGGACTCAAATTTATAGCAGGACACGACGTGTCCTCCTGAAAGCTCCTTGAGTGAAGGAGCTGACATGGCACATTCTGCATCCGCCAAGGGGCAATACGGATAATACGGGCAACCCAAAAGTGACAGTTTTTCAGCTAGCCGGGATTGTACGATGTCAGGTTCGAGTTCGAGCTGGTTTGAATCAGGCAGGTCAGCTATCTGTACGCTTCCGGGGATGGAGGCTATCAGCCTGCGAGTGTAGGGATGAGCGGGGCTGGAAATAATCTGGTCGGAGCTTCCCTCCTCGACAATTCTACCCTTGAACATCACACCTATCCTATCACACATATAAGCTACAAGATTCAAATCGTGCGAAATAAAAAGATAGGTTAATTTTAATTGTTCTTTTAAGTCCAGAAGCAAATTTATTATCTGCGCTTGAATAGAGACATCAAGGTTCGATACGGGCTCGTCAAGAACGAGGAAATCAGGATCCATGGAAAGTGCTCGAGCGATGACTATTCTCTGTTTTTGGCCTCCGGAGAATTCATGAGGAAATCTTTTCAAATACGACTTGCTGATGCCAACCATATCGAGCAGATTATTGATTTTCTTATCACGCTGCATTTTTTGAATATTGCAGTTGATCATGCCTTCGGAAAGGCTGTCATAGATACTCATTTTTGGATCAAGGGCACCATTGGGATCTTGAAATACGATTTGCATCCGTTTGCGGAAATTCCTCAACTCAGATTGCTTTAAAGAATCAAGCGCTACATCTTCAAAGTAAATCGATCCCGAAGTGGGAGGATCCAAAAACATTATTGCCCGAGCCAACGTGGTTTTCCCACATCCCGACTCTCCGACAAGTCCATAACTGCTCTGAGCTTGGATTGACAGCGAAATATCATCTATTGCTTTAAATCCGCGCCTTAGTCCGCCAAAGCCCCTTGCTCGGTGAACTTTGGTCACATGCATGCACCTTATGAGATCACCCATGACTCCCCCGCAAAATGACATGCAACCATATGACCCTCATCATAAGCAATCAATTCAGGGTCCTCTCTATAGCAACGTTCCCGGGCTAGAGGGCATCGAGGGGCAAAAGAACACCCAACAGGCACTTCTGTTGCATCCAATACCTGCCCAGGAATAGTTGGAAGCCTTTTGCCCTTTCTTTTAGCATTCGGCGAGGACAGAAAAAGAAGTTTTGTATATGGGTGCAAAGAATTCTTAAAAAGAGTTTCTTTCTCGGCACTTTCGACTATTCTGCCGGCATAGATTACTGAAACTTTATCAGCAATCTCGTAGACGATTCCAAGATCATGAGAAATGAAGAGGACACTCATTTTTTGGAGGCTCTGAAGTTTTTTCAGCAATCTTAGAATCTGCAGTTGCAACGTAACATCGAGAGCAGTTGTTGGCTCATCTGCAATGAGAAAATCAGGGTTGCAAGATATCGCAATTGCAATCATGGCTCTTTGTTTCATTCCTCCAGAAAGCTCATGGGGAAAAGAATCCAAAACCCGCTCATCCTTGCCTAAACCAACCAGGCCCAATAGCTCTTTCGCTCGCTCGATGGCAGCACGATTTCCCATTCTAAGATGCAGCTTGACCATCTCGGTAATCTGTTCGCCTATCTTGAAAGCAGGATTGAGATATTTCGCCGGCTCTTGGAATATCATTGCTATTTTGCGGCCACGATATGTCCGCATTTCTGGTTCGGAAAGCTGCAGCAGATCCTTGCCATCATAAAGAATTCTGCCTGAATCTATTCTTGCTGGAGGCGAAGGCAGAAGACCCATTATGCATGTCGAAGTAACTGTCTTACCTGANCCCGATTCGCCGACCAGACCATGAATTTCATTGCTATAGAATGAAAGATTTATGCCGCGCAGTGCAAATGCCTTCAATTGTCCATGAGTAAAAGANACNTTAAGGTTTTCAATGCGCATCATTGGCTCAATACTATTCATTCATTCCAGCCTTATTTTCGGATTCACGATACTGTAAAGTATATCTGCCATAAAATTGACAAGGGAGAAAACAACCGCAACAAATACTACGCCTCCTTGGATGAGTGGGAAATCGCGCTGATAAATTCCAAAGAGAAATAATCTTCCAAGTCCTGGTAGAGAAAAGACCTGTTCGATGATTATTGCACCGCCCAACATATACCCAAATTCTATTCCAGCAACAGTAATAACTGGCAAAAGAGCATTCTTGAGCGCATGTTTGTATTTCACCATGCGCTCTGTCAACCCTTTTGCCTTTGCGGTGATTATGTATTCTTTTGACAATTCTTCGACCATCGAAGCTCGTGTATGCCGAAGAATGACTGCTGCTCTCGCAAACCCAAGAGAAAATGCAGGCAAGACCAAATGACCAAGNGTTTCCGCTCCAAACAAAGGGAAAATGGGAATTTTGACGGCAAATACAAGCAACAAAATAATACCAAGCCAAAAACTTGGTATTGCCATTCCAAGTTGGGATAACACAAGCCCAAGATAATCCCATGCCGACCAGCGCTTTACAGCAGACAGTACTCCTATAGGTATTGCAATGACTACCCCCAGCAGAATGCCAAAGATTGCGAGTGTCAAAGTAAGCGGAAACCTTTCCAAAATAAGCTTGGATACTGGCTCACCAGAAATCATTGAGTTGCCTAAGTCAAATCTGACAATCGACCATAAAAATCCAAAATACTGTGCCAGAATCGGCCTGTCGGTTCCTAATTTTGCACGGATTGCTTGTATGTCAGATGGTTTTGCATCAACTCCAGCAATGATCAAAGCTGGATCACCCGGAATTACTCTGACAATAAAGAAAACGATAGTGGAAATGAGCCAGACGGTGATGATAAGTCTGAACAATCTTTTTGCAAGGAACCGTGCAAAATCCATTGACCGCTCCATTTCGACTCGGAAAATTTGTTGTTCAAGTATTGCACGGGCTTTTTGCAGAATCAATCTGCAATGCTCCATGCATTGCAATTTTAGTAATGTGCATGATTTTTGCTTTCAAGATATGGAATAAGGTCAGCAATGCTTGATATAATCTCAACTTGCTGTAATTCCTCTATGCCGAGCCTGCCGAAACGATTAATTATGAGATATTTCATTCCTATAGAAGAAGCTCCTATGCCATCATCATAATAATTATCGCCTACATAGAGGCAACTGCCAGGTTCGACGCGAGCCAAGTCCAACGCCACCCTGAAGATATGCTGATCGGGTTTTGCAACACCTACTTCGCTTGAAATAATTATTGTATCGAAGTATTTCTCAAGCCCGCATTTAGCAAGAACCGATCTCGCACTAGAGTCCCAATTCGAAATAACCCCTAGTCGATATCCTTTTTCCAGGAGGCTATCGAGCACTTCAAAAGTTTCGGAGAATACAAACCATTCCGATTCTCTTGCTTTCCATTCTTTAAACCATGAATCAAGCAAGGCTACGATATTGCCATGAATATCGAGATAAAAACAGAGGAATCCTATATAGAGAGGCATAAACTCGGCTGATGGTCTCGCAAGCAGTCCAGGGAAATCGCGCATGAGGCGTTTATCAGTTATATGAAACGCTTTTTCAATTTCCTCATACTCGCGCAAAACACCAGCCTTTTCCAGCACATGACTAAATAGAACCTCTCTCTTTTTGTATAAAAGAGTATAGCCCATGTCGAACCAAATATAGCTGAAATGCATTAATCCACCTTTAAAAATCATTTAGAAAGATGTTTGAAAATACTAGATGAGCCCTTGCATCTATCAAGAACGATAATTCCATTAGAAAATCAGAATATACTGCTTTTTTAAAAAGTCAATTGTGGAAATGCCTTTTTTATTCATTTTGCGAATCAATTGATGATTTATTCTTGATGCGCGCCAGGAACAACATGAACAGCCTCCGCCCGCTGTTTCGGCTTTTTCCGGCGCGGACTGCGTTTGCGGCGCTTGGGCGGCAGAGGCGCGGGCATGAGGCTGTCTTCCTGCAATACCCATTCTATGGCTTCCTCCAGCGCAACTCGAGGCAGGTTGAGAGGAGCAAGGAATTCCCGGATATCGGCAAATGCCGCCTGCCTGAAAACAGGCGGTTCTTTGGGCACATCGTCGCGCTTGGCGAAATCACGCAGCCGCTGCCGGATAAACCAGGCGACAAATGGAGAAATGAGCCGTCTGTCGGTTTGCACAATTTCTGCAGCGCTTGCATTGTTCAACAGTGAAGCATCGTCGGGCGTTCGGGCAAGGGCATCGAGCGATTCGAGGTGCTGAAAAAAGGTTTCTCTGAAGTCTTTGCTGCGCCGCAGAGAATTCGATACTTCGGGCAAGAAATGCTGGAGAAGCTTGTACCGATCCAGCCATTGGATAATAACCGCGGATTTTCCCGATGCAATGATTTTGTAGAATTCCTCAGCGAGCCGTGACGAACTCACCTCCTTCAGAAGGGCAGCATCGCGATGAATCGCAAATCTGAGGGAGAATGACAATGAAAAATTATTGACCGCAGCGTATTTTACGCCGCGGATCATTCTCACGGGGTCTTCGCGGAATATTTTTTCGAGCGGAATGATGGCCTTGAGACGGTTCGCACGAAGATCCTCAAGCCCGCCGAGAAAATCCAGAAGCTCGAATGTCAAAGGATCGTAGTACAGCGCATTGATGGTAAAATCGCGACGCAGGACATCTTCATCGATTGTGCCGTATTCGTTGCCGATGGTCCCTGTAGAAAGCGAACGGAACGTGCTGACCTCGAAAATCTTATGGTTTGCATAGATATGTACAAGTTTGAAACGGCGCCCGATGATTCGCGAATTGCTGAAAATTTTCCGGATTCGGTTCGGGAGCGCATCGGTAACGATATCAAAATCCTTGGGGCGCTTTCCCAAAAGAAGGTCTCTGACAGCGCCTCCAACGATATAGGCAGTAAAACCATGCGATACAAGCCTTTTCACAATAGCCGAAGCATCGCGATCGACAAGTGAAGGATCGATGGTATGTTCGGTGTTGTCGTATACTCTGGCTTTGGCCTGAAGGCCGCCTTTTGTATTACGGAAGTATCGGATTTTCACAAAGCTGCTCCACTGTGCACTCCGATACACTACAGAAAATCAGCGAATGTGTCGAGAGAACCAATCGGCAATATCGTTCAGAACCTCCATTCTGTTGATCTCNTTGATCGATTCATGTCTTCCGCCCTCATAGCACTTCGTTTCAAAATCGATAATGCCGAGCGAACGGAACTGCTGTGCAAGCTTCTCGCAGCCTGCCTGCATGCCAATTACGGGATCGGCTGAACCGCAGAAAAGAAAAAGCGGCAGAGTCGGCGGGATGCTCTCGAGGAAACCATCCCCATACACTTTGCGCAGGCCATGGATGAGGTCGCGGTAAAAACCGTAGGTGCATATAAAATTGCATTTAGGATCTGCAATGTACGCATCGACAATGGAAGCATCGCGAGTAAGCCAGTCGAAACGGGTGCGCGCGTTGGGGACAGTCTTTGCATAATTCCCGAATGTCATCTGATTCGCCAGTTTTGCAGGCGCATGGAGTCCACGAATGGCGGCGCCGATGCTGACAATGAGTCCACCAATTTTATCCAGCAAAGGATTCGGCTGAGCCGGGGGCGCCGACAGGACCGCACCATCGAAATACTTGCCATTGACAGCAATGAGTGCCATGCCGACAAGCGCCCCAAACGAATGGCCAAAGTAAAAAAGCGGCAGGCCGCCCATCTCTTTCGAAGCAGCATCTCCGAGCTCGACAAGATCCTGCACCACGCGCTCAAATCCATCGGAATCTGCCAAATAGCCTTTGTTCACATCCGGATCGGTGTCGCCATGCCCTCTGAGATCGGGAATCCAGGAGGATATTCCGATTGGAGCAAGCGCCTCTGCAAGAGGTATGAAGCGCTCTTTGTGATCATTCATGCCATGACCAATGAGGACAACTGCTTTCGGCTTTTCCTTAGGATCGAATCTGAGATAGGCAAGCTCCTTGCCGTCGCTCGCCTTGAATTTTTTCATGACAGCCCCCAGCTTGAACGAACGTTCATTATAATTATCGGCAAAAGCTATTATTTTCAATCAAGAATTATTATACGCAAGGAGGCAAATGTAAAGGCCATGTTCAGGATTGATTACATAGTGAGGCGCCTAAGAGCGTGCCGGCCCTGGTCTGCGGATCTAGAAAAATCCCAAATAGCATTCTACTATAAGACCATGAATGCTTTTTCGATGGAGGCGCTTTTCTGATTGTCCTACCTAGTATGCATGTCCGCAGAACGCTTGCAATCGGCAGGAAAATAGGCGCTGCTGCACCGGAAGGTGCTATCATTGCGTTCAGAGGCGATCTAGGAGCTGGAAAAACCACGCTTTCCAAAGGCATTGCCCTTGGACTTGGGATCAAGGATGCGATTATCTCACCGACCTACACCATCATATCCGAATACGAGGGCAGACTTCACCTTGTGCATATCGATGCCTACCGTCTCCAGGATGAAGAAGAATTTTACCAGACCGGCGGTGAAGAACTCCTAGGCGCTCCAGGAACGCTCAGCCTCATCGAGTGGAGCGAACGTATCGCACATATTCTGCCCCCAGAGAGCCAGATCATCACCATTACAGTCGAAGAGAATGGAGCACGCCTTATTATGCTCGAAGGCGACTGGATCGAGGCGTTGCAATGGGACCATTTTGCTATTCCTGCATGCAAGGAGACTTCATTATGACTATCCTGGCTATCGATACAAGCACGGCAATTCTCAAAATCGGTATATATGAAGGGCATCTCATCCAGGCGACTCTTGTGCAGCCTCCGCTGACGCATGCAGAACAGATAATCCCAGCTATTGAAGAAACATTTCGCAAAGCTGACATCGCACCCGCGAATGCAGAACTGATTGCAGTAGCAGGTGGGCCAGGCTCATTTACTGGCCTTCGCATCGGCATTGCAACGGCAAAAGGGCTATCGCTCGCGCTCGGCATTCCTCTTGTTCTGGTCCCCACTCTCGATATCTACGGTTTTGCATGGCGCGAGATGGGCGGGATTGTCGTTCCAATCATAGACGCGCGAAAACACCGCATCTACTGTGCGCGATACATGCATGGACGGAATATGGGCGAATTGATGGATATCGAGCCTGACCTGCTTCTTTCGAAAATAGATGGTGAAGAGGAAGTACATTTCATAGGCCCTGATGCAGATCTTTTCGAATCGATCTGCCTCGAGAGACCGGGCTGGATAATCCACGAAACCGACGCAGAAAAGGAAATTACCGCGATTGCTGAACTTGGCTTGCGCATTTTCGAAGAAAAAGGGCCTGCAGACGACGGCGCAGGACCTATGTACCTGCGCGAGCCGGAAATTGGCATACCGCTTGCTCGCTAGCTGCCGATTGCTCTCTCAAAGCTCCTTGATGTATGCCCGGTTCCGCTTGTGCTGGCGCTTGGGATAATCCTTCCAAATGCTTTGAACTTTGACATTGTCCTCAAGCTCGAGATTGGTCTCGGCATATTCGACGCCTGCTTCAAGAGCAGAGCGTTGAAAGGCATTCATCACAATCGCCAAAACACCACGCGCCTGATATTCAGGCCTTACAGCAACCAGATACAGATCAAGCACCTTCGGATGCTTCAAAGCATGGAGAATATAGTACCAGCCGAATGGAAAGAGCCTCCCCCTCGACTTGTAGAAAGCTTCGGAAAGGCTTGGCATCGAAATGCCAAAACCGATGAGATGTTCCTCTTCATCCACAAGAATCTTGGTGAAACGCGGGTCCACAAAGCCAAGGTATTGCTTGATATAGGTCTCGACCTGGCGCTCTGTGAGAGGAGTTGTGCCATAAAGGCCGCTGTAGGTTTCATCGATGAGCTTGAAAAGCTCTTTGCCGAATTTCTGGACAATAACGCGCTTGTCAGTCCATTCATACAGATGGACGCCCGAACGCTTNGCAAGCAAATCGGTAACGCGCTGAACCTTTTCGGGAATTTCCTTTGGCGTGAATATCTGATACTGAAGCCAATCGACATCCTTGCGGTATCCAAGGGCTTCGAGATGTTTTGGGTAGTATGGATAATTATAGATTGTCGCAAGCGTGGCCATTTGGTCGAAACCCTCAACCAGCATGCCTTCACGATCGAGATCAGTAAAACCCAGAGGTCCATGAACCGCTTTCATACCCTTCGATGCTGCCCAGCGTTCGACTGTCTCCAGGAGCGACTTCGAAACCTCGGGGTCATCGATAAAATCGATCCAGCCGAACCGCGCATATTTGTTGCCCCATTTTTCGATATAGCGATGATTGATAATGCCTGCGATGCGCCCGACAATGCGCCCATCTTTCCATGCGGTCCAATATTCGGCTTCACAGAATTCGAACGCGGGATTTCTATCCTTTCTGAGTGTGCGCATCTCGTCAAGGCGCGGAGCAGGCACATAGTTGGGTTCATCCCAATACAGCCGCACAGGAAAATCAATAAACTGCCGCAGGTCTTTGCTCGACTCCACTTTTCTGATTTCAATCGCCATTTTCGCCCCCAATTTCAACTTTCCACTCATGAATGAACAGTTCATACGCCGCGATCGTCGCCTGCGACACGATGTCGCCAAGCTCGCCACGTCCGAGCCAATCATTGCCATCGAGAATATAGAGGTGCGAAAGCTGGCGTTCTGCATCCTCGATCGAGAATACCGGATCCACTTCGCGGCGGCGCCTGAGGCCGGTCAGCGTCCCCTCGAAAATTTCCTGATACTTGATTTCATGCCATTCAGCCATTCGTACCCCAATAATCAATTATAGACGGAGGAACAGAAAACACTCAAGGTATTGACCAACGAGGCAATTTTGCGATATACAACCACCTGCGCGGCGGGGTAGCTCAGTTGGCAGAGCAAGCGGCTCATATCCGCTGGGTCGTGGGTTCAATCCCCTCCCCCGCTAGAAAAAGGCCTCGAAAATCGGGGCCTTTTTTATTTCAGAGCCGGCCGAGCGCTCTGTCCAGGTCCTGAATAAGAAGGCTCACATCCTCTAGACCGATATGCAGGCGGATGAGATTCAGGCGGTCTACGGGGACAGAGCGCGCATAATGCGCCGCTTCGGGGAAGACAAGGCTTTCGTAGCCTCCCCAGCTCACTGCACGCTTGAACAGCGAAAGCGAATCGACAAAACGCGCCACATCTTCGACGCTCTGTGTCTTGAGCCTGAAGGAAAAGAGCCCAGAACCGCCTCTGAAAAGCCTCTGGGCGAGTTCATGCTGCGGATGAGAAGCCAGCAAGGGATAGTTGACGCCCGCAACCCGCGGATGGTTCTCGAGAAACTGTGCGACCGCAAGGGCGCTTTTGTAATGGACGGGCATACGGATATGTAAAGTCCGCATACCCCGCATTACAAGCCATGCCATGATTGGATCTGCCACAGCTCCCAGCTGGAGTGATTCTTGCCAAACAATATGATCGATATCTTCAGCCGTGCCGATGATGACCCCGCCAATAATATCGCTGTTGCCGCCAAAATATTTGCTCAGCGAATGGACAACGAGGTCCACACCGAAATCGATCGGGTTGCAGAAAATTGGGGTAGCCCAGCTGTTGTCCATGATGGTACGGATTCCGTGCGCTTTTGCAATTGCCGTTATGGCAGGAATATCCTGGATGAAAAATGTCAGAGAAGTGGGGCTTTCGAGATAAATGATTCTGCTTTCGGGGCGAATGGCGCGTTCAATGTCCTCGATACGCGTGCCGTCGACAATGGTGTGCGAAACGCCAAAGCGTTCGAGATATATAAGGAGGCGCTGCATCCAGCCATAGCTGTCTGCTACGCAGATGATGTGGTCCCCCTGTCTGACAAAAGCCATGACTGCATTGGAAATCGCGGCAACCCCTGCGCCGAGGAGTTTTGCCTTTTCCCCATGTTCGAGCGCAGCAATCTTGGATTCGACGAGGTTCACCGTCGGGTTGTTGCCTCGCGTGTAGAGGCAGCTGCCTACCTCATCTTCCAGCGCTGCTTTGAGCTCGGCGAAGCTCGAAAAGCAGAAATTCGATGTCTGGAAAATAGGAGGGCTCACCGCATGGTCCGGAAGCGCATCTTCGTTCATGTGATGGAGTATGTAGGAAACATCGAGTGGATTGACGGCATTGTCGGTTTGCCGAATGGTGGCTGATTTGTCGGGCATGGCAGTTCCTTTGATGCAATACTAATTGACGCAGCCATTTCTTAAAACTATACTTTTGTATAGTATATGGATCGTTTGGAGACTCTTCGGATTCTCACACAGGCTGCGGACTGGGATGCCGTCGCGCCGAGCACACGCATCGAACAATCCCCTTGTGCGCCGCTCGAGTCAGCGCCCGCTGAAACTCCTCCCTGCCCTGATTCAGAGCTGCCTCGAACTGGTTCTTCCTTGCTGCCAGAGCCTGCGGTGCGCGAAGATGCAGCCTATGGCATCTGCAGAGTCAAGCGGCTAGGCGGGGGAAGTGTCCCAATTCTCAAAGTCCTGCTCTCCAACGCATGTTCATACAACTGTGCCTATTGTGTAAACCGCCGCTCTTCCAATGTGCGCCGCGCATCTTTTCAGCCCGAGGAGCTGGCGCGCACTGTTTCGGATTTCGATGCCCGTGGTCGCATCCATGGTGCTTTTATATCTTCCGGCGTAGTGGGAACCCCGGACGAAACGATGGAGCGGCTTATCTGGACAGCACGAACGCTCCGCGAGCGGTACGGGTATCAGGGATATCTTCATCTGAAAGTCATTCCAGGTGCCTCTCCGGACCTTGTACGCCTTGCCATGCGCTATGCGACTCGAGTATCGGTCAATATCGAACTGCCAAGCGAAGAAAGCCTTGCGCGGATTGCCCCCGACAAGAGCCCTGACGCAATTCTCTCTCCAATGAAGCTGATTGCTGAGCATATGAGAGAATTACAGTTGAACACGTCGGACAAGCATGCCCGAGATTCTTTCTCGAAGCTTGCCGCTTCGCCTCTAACCGCAGGCCAGACAACACAGATGATCATCGGAGCAAGCCCCGAACCCGATTCGACCATTCTTGCGCTTGCACACCATCTCTACCAGAGCTTCAATGTCCGCCGCGTATATTATTCCGCGTTTCGTCCGGAGGGGTCAGACCCTTCGCTGCCCCACCCCTCCGCTCCTCCCTATACCCGCGAATTTAGGCTGTATCAAGCTGACATGCTTTTCCGTTGGTACGGATTCGAGCCGGATGAGCTTTTCGAAACGCAGGATTTTTTAGACGGAGACATCGATCCCAAAACCTCATGGGCATTGCGACATCTCGAATTTTTTCCTATTGAGCTGATGACAGCCGACTATGAACAGATGCTCCGCATTCCCGGCATAGGTCCGGCAGCGGCCCGACGCATCATCGCTCTCCGCCGAAGGGAGCGGCTCGATTTCGACACGCTCTGCAGAAAGAACTCGGCTGCCCGCAAGAGCGCATGGTTCATTACCATCCGGGGCAAGGCTCCTGTGCCGGATCTTCTCGACAAACCGGACATCCTTCGAGCGCTTATGCAGGAGCCCAAGCCAGCCCAACGGTCCATCCAGAAAGAATTGGATTGGCGCGACTGAATCACAGCAAAACCTCAAACGATACCTATTGATTGGTCGGACTGGGCGAATAACTCCCAGGTGGGCGTGGCCTACTGCATAGCCATTCGAACTGCTTTCAATTTCGGCTTCTTAATTTCGACATTGACTTGGGCACATAATTCATCCACAATTACACTATAGAAAAGAAAAAACAGAGAAGAAACATGAAAAGTGTTGCATTTTAGAAAAAAATGATCCTCGCGGGTCTCGCCGCGATGGTTTTCATTCCGGCAATTGGTGTTGTTCTGCTCGGTTTCGAAAATGCGAAACTGCGCCATGAATTGGATGCCCGTTCTCTCCCTGGCGATGATGCAGTGAGCATGGGTACCAATACCTTTGATGCTGCCTCAATCGTCCGAAAGAAGCCTCTGCTTTCCTATCAGCTCTTATACCCCGAATTACCACAGAATTCGCCGGCTTTGCCGATGACCTCACGGATCAAAAAGAAGTTTTCTTGACCTTTGACGATGGACCTTCATCATCGACCCCTGCTATCCTTGATTTGCTTCGAAATGAAGAAATCAAGGCAACATTCTTCGTAAATGGAAAGACAAGCCTTGCAGCAGTCTCCTCGCTTAAACGCATTGCATCAGAAGGCCACACTATTGGTATGCACTCATACTCTCATCAGTATAGAATCATCTATGCCTCCGTCGAAAATTTCATCGAGGACCTGTACAAGAATTATCTTTATATCAAGAACTCGACTGGCACAGCCCCCAATCTGCTGCGCTTTCCCGGCGGAAGCATAAATACTTATAATATAAAAAATTATAAGTTAATGACTGCAGAAGTGCTGAGGCGCGGTTTTATCTATTGCGACTGGAATGTAAGCGGTGGCGATACAATCAAGGATGCCAAGGCATCCGACATCGCATCCAATGTCATCAACGGCGTCAGAGTCAGCTGGGGACCGGCCATTGTCCTTCTGCACGATAATGGCAACAGCGAGCTTTTACTGGCGCTGCCACGCATTATCCAGACACTGAAAGCCGATGGCTACTACCATTTTTCGGCGCTGAACAACAGTATTCAGCCGCCTATGTTCGTCTATCCCGAATATTGAGAAAAGGAGGAGAAACCATATGATGGTATCGGGACGCATTGAGGGAAACGTGAGCGCCCGTTCACTCCAGCTGGTCTCCGGAATGATCAGCGGCGATATTATCGCCAAGGCGATGGTAGAAATTTCGCAGGGAGCATCGGTAAATGGTAATATTACTGCAGAGCGCATACTGGTCGACAGCCGCGTAAGCGGCAATCTCAATGCCTCTGGCACAGTCCGCCTCAATGCCAATGCGTGCATTGATGGCAATATCAAATCAGCAGCTCTGTCGGTCCAAGAAGGTGCCGAACTCAAGGGCAACATAGATATCCATAAAAGCTCAGAGATTGCAAATGATAAGGACTGAATGGCCTACCAGCGAATAGCCGCTGGCATAAACGATTCGCAAGCCCTCTCCTGACATTTCCTAAAATTTCGTCTATACTCTTCTCATGTCAGATTCCATGACTATTCCCAAACCGTCCTGGCTCAAGGTACAGCTTCCCCATGGCAGAGAATGGCGCCATGTCGAGGAAGTGCTCGCATCCAAGAATCTGCACACTGTATGCGACGAAGCCCGCTGTCCGAACAAAGCCGAATGCTGGGGTGCAGGTACCGCCACCTTCATGATCATGGGCGATACCTGCACGCGCGGTTGCCGCTTCTGTGCAGTAAAAACCGCCCGGCAGGGACAGCCGCTTGATCCCTCTGAACCATTGCATCTTGCAGAAGCGGTCAAGGCTCTCGGTCTCAAATACGCAGTAATCACCTCTGTAGACCGCGACGATCTTCCAGACCGTGGGGCTGCGCATTTTGCGTCATGTATCCGCGCGATCCACGAGATGAGCCCCGGGACCTTGGTCGAAGTGCTTATCCCCGACTACGTGGGGACAGAGCTTTCGACCGTACTGGATGCCAAGCCCGATGTCCTTGCGCACAATGTCGAGACAGTGCGCCGCCTGCAACCCGTCCGCGACCCGCGCGCTTCCTTCGACAAGAGCCTGCAGACCCTCCGCGAAGCCTATGCAGCGGGCATTCCAACCAAATCGAGCCTGCTTCTCGGCCTTGGCGAAACCGAAAACGAGGTGCTCGACGCCCTGCGAGAACTTCGCTCGGCTGGCGTATCCATTGTGGTCATGGGGCAGTACCTGAGGCCGACACCCCATGAAATACCTGTTGCCGAATACATTACCCCCGGGCGCTTTGCGGAATATGCCGAAAAAGCGCGGGCTCTTGGTTTTGCGTCGGTTATCTCTGCGCCATTTGCGCGGACGAGCTACCATGCGCACGAAGCATGGGGTGCTGTGGACAAGCAGGTGCAGGAAACCGGCTCCAGTCCGCAGCGCGGGCACGAGGTTGAGCCTGAAGGCAAGGCACAAAGCGCAAGGCGGCTTGATACCATGAAACTCGAGGTCGTTGGAAAACCTGCCGGCTGTAAGCTTTTGCGCATGACGCTCGAAGCAGAGGCACCCCTTTCTCCAGCTTCGCGCGTGCAAAGAATTTCGATCCGGGGCGATTTTTTTGCAGTACCGGAAGAAGCTTTCGATGAGGTTGAGCACGAACTTGAGGGAATCGTGCTTGCTGAGCTCGGCGCGCGTTTCGATGCTCTTGTGCTCGAAAAAGGCATTCAGTGTGCGGGAATCGGAGGAGCAGGTCTGGCTGAACTCGTGCAGAACCTGCTTGCGCAAAACCAGCTTGCGCAGAAGGAACAGCAGCATGGCACATGAATTCAGACTTCTTGAAACCGGTTTTCATTCGGCAGTATTCAATATGGGCCTCGATGAGGCACTTTTGAACTCGGTCGCAGAAGGCAGAAGCCTGCCCACCCTGCGTTTCTATGGGTGGGAACCGCCTGCAGTTTCCATAGGCTATTTTCAGGGCCTGCATGAAGAGGTCGATGTTGACGCTTGCCGCGCTGCAGGTGTCGATGTGGTTCGGAGAATCACCGGTGGCGGCGCGGTATTTCATCATTATGAAGTAACATACAGCATCGTCCTGCCTCTTTCACATCAACTTGCGCGTCCTAACATCCTCGATTCGTACCGCCTGCTGCTGGGCGGCATTATCGATGGCCTTGCCCTTCTAGGCATCGAAGCCGAATTTGCGCCCATCAATGACATCGTCACGGGCGGAAAGAAAATTTCCGGCAACGCGCAAACACGCAAGCGCGGCTGCATACTCCAGCATGGCACCATACTCCTCGATGTCGAAGTCGATCTCATGTTCAGCCTGCTCAAAGTGCCCCAGGAAAAAGCCAAAGGCAAGCTCATCGAAGATGTCAAACAGCGCGTAACCAGCGTGCGTCACTTTTTTAAAAACAGGGGTCAGACCCCTATTTTTGAAGAGACGGTTGACGCGCTCAAGCAAGGGTTTGCGAGCGCGCTTGAGCTTTCGCTGGTCAGCTCCAGGCCGGACGAGGCAGAATTGGCAGAAGCCAGGCGTCTTGCCGGTGAGAAATTCGGCTCCCGGCATTGGACTGAGCTGCGCTGACGCCTGATGCGGCGGGAATGGCGCTTGTGCCCTTATGATGACGTCTAATCCGGCGGGGTCGGCCCTTGTGCCCTTATGATGACGCCTGATCCAGCGGGGCCGGCCCTTGTGCCCTTATGATGACGTCTAATCACCGGCGGGGTCGGACCTTGTGCCCTTATGATGATGCGTAATCCGGCGGGGCCGGCATTCTACCGCCCTCAGTAAAAACCGGCCCACGTCGCATATTCGAGAAATCAGGCTATATTGCAGCATAGAAGCACCTTTGC
>JGI24721J44947_10004749_pt1 | contig 18780 bp, 21 predicted proteins | sample YelNatPaOPGAMG01_FD_44947 | JGI IMG/M metagenome (IMG submission 44947) | reverse complement strand
CCTCTCTATCCTTGAAAGCCTTTCATCTATGAAGCTTTTTAGGTCCCCTCTAAGCATTCTAACCTCACCTATAAGAACATCCTTTTTCTCCAACATCATATTCTGCTTTCTCAACATCAAACTCTGCATCTCCAGCATCTTATCTTGCTTCTCTAGCATCTTATCCTGTTTTTCAAGCATCTTTAATCATCATGTCTTGTTTTTCCAGCATCATATCCTGTTTTTCTAGCATCTTGTCTTGCTTTTCCAACATCATATCTTGCTTTTCTAGCATTTTATCCTGTTTCTCTAGCATCATGTCATGTCTTCCCAGTATTCCTATTCCAGTGTTCACAATCTTTATAAGCTGTTCGAGGTTCAGTCTCCTATAGAATGCTTCAACATTTATGACGTTGCCTTCATAATCGTATACTTTTACAGCCTTTACTTCAGCGTGCTCAGGATATTTTGCCCTAACTTCTTCTAGGAATGCTTTAACAGGCTCATCGTCTCCTTCAACGAGTACTTCCACGTCCCTTCCAACGTTTCTAGCTTGAAAACCTTTTAGGCCGAAGTCTTCGGCGACGTTAAGGAGGTAAAGCCTGTAACCGACATCCTGAACCCTTTCACCTTCAATGACAACCTTCTTCTTCATATCCTATAGGATAGGATTGGTTACCTTCTATTTATACATTTCCAACGTTTTTAGGTCTCTGAAGTTCCCTGTTAACCAGCCTATCCAACCTTTCCCCCCTAATGTACTTCATTACCTCTTCAGCTATTATCAGCGCTGACTTGAGGGGAACCTCCTTCGTTAATCCGGCTATGTGAGGTGTTATTGTAACATTGTCCAGTTCAAGTAGTGGGTTCGATGGACTTATAGGCTCCTCCTCAACCACGTCCAATGCTGCTCCCGCAATCCTCTTCTCCTTTAAAGCCCTGTAAAGGGCTTTCTCGTCAACAACCTTTCCCCTTGAAGTGTTTATTAGATATGCTGTCCTCTTCATCATTCCAAGCTCTCTTTCACCTATCATGTGCTCCGTCTCCTTCGTAAGCCTTACATGCAATGTTACAAAATCAGATTCCTTTAAGAGTGTCTCCAAGTCTCTTGGTTCAGCTCCAAAGCTTCTCATCTCATCCTCTCTAACGTATGGGTCGTAGGCTAATATGCGCATTCCGAACGCTTTCGCCCTTGAGGCGACAGCCCTTCCTATTCTACCAAAGCCTACTACACCCAAAGTTTTTCCAGGAAGCTCTATACCCTGTATTACGGCGTCGCCAAAGAGTCTTGGGTTTATCTTCAAAACCTTACCGGTTTTAAGCATATNGTATGCCCTAGCCAGGTTTCTGGCCTCAGCTATCATAAGCCCTATCGTGAAGTCTGCGACAGCGTCTACAGTTCTCTCTGGAGCGTTTACAACAAATATGCCTCTTTTTGTTGCAGCTTGAATGTCAACGTTCACAGGCCCGCCTCGTGTGACACCTATAAGCTTGAGGTTTCTGTCTACGTCCATAACCTCCTCTGTCACAGGCGCATAGTTTACCACAAGTATGTCAGCGTCACCTATTTCCCTCGCAATCTGCTTTGGGCTTCCAACATACTCTTTGATAGCCTTTTCAGAGGGTGTGGTTGGAGTAAAGGGCATGTTCCTGTCAACCTCAATAATTTTCACCTCATGTTCCCTACCGATATCCTTGAAGGCTGTTTCAAAATGCTCTCTTCTAACACCATTGTCGGCTGCAATCAGTATCCTCATATCCTAAACTCTACATAACTTTCGTTTTAAGCTTAACTCTTTTTACCAAAAATAGTTCATAGGCTTTTATTTACATTTTTGCCATAGGATTTTGATGGCTCAAAGGATTACTCACATAATCTTTGCTCTTGCTCTATCCTACTATGTTTTCGGAAACGTTAAATTTTGGCTTGACATACTTCTACTTGAGTTCTCATCCTCTATAGGCGCTATGTTGCCTGACTTGGACATAAAATTCGGTCACAGGACTCTACTACACAACATTTTCGTACCCTTATTCACTTTTATTTCACTAACTTTTGCATTAAAACAATTTTTTGGAACACCGAACTCTTTTATTATATCCGTTTCCTACTTAATAGGATTTCTATCACACATACTACTCGACCTTTTCACTGGAGGCGTTTCACTATTCTATCCTATAGCATGTAAGAGGTTCACTCTCTTTAAGATTAAATACGATAACCCTATATTCAATTTTACTATAATATTTTTAGCCCTAATTCTCTCTTACTTGAAGATAAAAGCCACGTTTTAGCCTTTCTTCTAAGAAGCCCTTATAACCGCAACATATATGCCTAACATTATAGTGAATGCGCCTGCAACGAGGAGTGCTGAAGGTACTTCGTTAAAGAGTATTATTGCCAATACCGTTGACCCAAGAGCTTCCCCGTAAACTGTAGCACTAACCGTGGAAGCTTTAAGATATTTTAGGCTATAATTGTATGAATTGTGTCCAAGGCATGATGGTCCCGCCGCAAGCAGAAGAAATATGATGTAATCGTTTAAAGTATATCCAAGGAAGGGTATTTTAAATGCTATCATGTAAAGTAGTAGGAAGAAGGCTGAAAAGCTGTAAACGTATGTTACATATGGTAGAAAGTCTATTTTTGGACGCATTCTTCTTCCAGCGAAAAAGTAGAATCCAGCTAAAACTCCTCCCGCTAGAGCGAGAACGTCACCATACAAGTTGCTTTCTAAACCTAGGTCCGTCCACAAAATGAGAATGGTACCTATAAAGCATAAGGTTATGCCAAGAAGATGATTTCTTCCCACCTTTTCTCTCAGAAACATGTAGGCGAACAATGTTGCAAAGAATGGTGAAGTGTCGACTAGGACAACGCTTGCCGCTACAGTCGTATATTTTAGTGAAGAAATCCATAGTGCGAAATGTGTTGCTAGAACAAATCCGTTTAATACTAGAAACATTAAATCTTTCCTGTCAAGTTTTAAGGGTTTCACTTTATTGCTTACGCTTATTACTCCCATTATTGATGCTGCAAAAAATAGTCTGTAGAAGGCTATTGCTATTGCTGGTGCACTACTAAATTTTATTAAAATTGCTCCAAACGCGAAGCTCAATACGCCAACAAACAGGAACAGTTTAGGGTTTACCGGTGGAATAGTAGATTTTGAGTTCAACACTTAAGCTGCATAACTTGGCACTAAAATATCTTTTCAAAAATAAAAAAATAAAATTAACTTTCTTAAATTATAAATTTTACAGCCTCCTCGAATGAAAATTTGCACTAGCGAACTATAATCACTATCTCTTTTTCCAACCTTTTTTCAGCCCATTGGGCATAGGGGAACCAAACCTTTATCCTATAATTTCCAGCCAAATTAAATACATATTCGTATTCCAAAGACTNTTCTTCACCACTTTTCAGAACCCTTTCTTCTATTACTTGAATGCAGGGTCTGCCCATTGGAACACCCTTNGGATAAATTTCGACTTCTCTTTCATCTGGNAAATATATTNTGGTCTTAAAGTCTGGATGGCAGGGTGTTGGCGAACTATATCTAAAATCTTCATCACCTACATTTTTTGCAACAACTTTAAAGACAACCTTTTCACCGACCCTATACTCGTATTTATCGATTAGCACATTTAAAATGATTTCCTGCTTAGGTGCTCTAACAATCATATCATTTATTTTGGAAATAGTTTGGACTACAGCATGAAGTTCTGGCATAATTTCGCTGGTGTCGGTCCACTCGAACGATACAATCTTATCCTTTAAACTTATGGTAAGTTTGTATGTGAAGAAGTCGGCTGAACCAGGCTTCGGTTCAAGCTTAAATCCTTCTGGATAAGCTTCAACCAAACTTTTTATGCGCTCAAAAAATTCTCTGCTTACGTTTTCGGGAACTTGAACGCTTTTCTCGAAATTTGTTCTAAAATTTTTATAGAATACGCTTCCATTACCATAATAGTTTACTTCAATCTGCATTCCAGCAATTCCGCCTGAAATATTCAATTTTGCAACATACTCTTCTCTACCTAATTGAAAACTATCCTTTTCCATTATAGAGAAAGCTTGTACCACGGCAAAAGACACTATAAATAGTACCAAGATGGCAATCCGTTCCCTATCCATAACATTTATCACACCAATTTATAACAGGTTTAAGTTTATAATTCTACAACTTAGAACATCTTATATGTTTACACTTTACCCTACAGAATCCTAGAAAGATCTTCTAAAATAACTATAACAAAACCTTAATCTTCCATTTTAGCTGCCAAAACCATGTTGCTAAGTTTCTTCCAAACTATTTTCCAATCCCTTCTTGTTCTGAGTCCACAGTCTGGGTTCGCCATAATCTTTGAAGGGTCTCCAACAATCTTAGACGCGTAATCTAGCCTATCCCTGATTAGATATGGTGATTCTATTAATGACCTATCTTCTACACTTGCATAGTAGCCAGGATTTCCATCAAAGTCTAGGACATGTAAAACTCCTACTCCAAAGTTTCCATCATAACCGTTTTCTATGAAAAGTTTTAGCTCCCTATAGCCTACCCTGTTTTCATCATCTTTCCCTAAATTTAATGTGTCCCTGTTAGCGAACTCTAGTGCAAGCTGATAACAGTTTTTTAGGATTGGCGCATATTTCGAAAGTATACGGTAGTCGCTGTAACAGTTGTGTAGACTGAATCTGGCATGGAATCCTTTTGTAAGCTCGTTAAAGCATTCCACAAACAATAGCATTTCATCCTCGTCTGGATGTGTTGTTGCAGCTGGCTCATCAACCTGTATCCATTCGGCACCATTTTCTACAAGTTCCCTGACCTCCTTTCTGAAAACGTTTTCCACCAAAGAAAAGGCTAGTTTTTCTCTAGCTCTTTTTTTAGCCTCCTTTATTGATGAGGCTTTTTTAAGCATTCTCCTGTAATAGTATTGGTTTAGCGACCAGTCTGCAAGCGTGTACGGCCCAATTATCGGAACCTTAAGCTTTTTCCTTGAAACATTCTTCGCTATTTTAAATTCCTCCAAATAAATTGGCTCCTTCCTATAAACTTCACCCACTACGCTTGCAATATTATAGTATTTGTTGTCCAAAGATTGGACTTCGCCTACAAATTTGAAACCGCCTATCTTTGCTATAGCGTGCTCGTACATCTCTTTTCTTAAAACTTCTCCCGTATATATTGTATCTAACCCTATCTTCTCAAAAAATCTTACTACGAAGGTTACCGCCCACCTTCTTATCCCATCATGGTCTTGACCTTGTTTGAGCAGTTCTATGAGGTCCCTATAATTTTCTATTTCCAAAAATTCTCCCCAGAACGCTATTTCTTGAAAGTCTTTTTCTGAAATAGGCGATTTTTTAATATAGTTGATGAACCATTTTGGCTTCGGTATGCTGCCTATCTCCTGTGTAAGGTACACTCTACTTCACCATTGCCTTTCTAATATTTTTTAGTGCTAAAACTTTTTTGTCCGCTATATTCCTGGGAAGGTATCTTAAATCAGTGTTCGGGCAGAGTATTAAATTCTCTATCCCATTAACGTTTCTGAAATAGAGGTTAACCGTTTCTGGTGTTTCTGTTATGGGACTTTGTGAGTCAAGTACTCCTAATACGATATTTGATTTCCTCAGTTTTTTTAGAACGTGGTATGGTGTTTCTATCATGTCCACGCCAATCCAGCATCTCAACTCAGATAATAGTTCGCTAACATTTTCTATACTACCGAAATATGTGTGGATAACGTATTTTTCTGGGCTACCAGAATAAAGTCTACTGTATATATCCTTAAGATTTGGGAAGAATCTTTTGTCTGGAAAATATTTTTTGTAAACCAGACAGGGTTCCTGTAAAAGTACAAAAAATTCCCCAAACTCTTCCAGGCTTCTGATAATATCCTTGATGACCTTTGAAAACATATTTAATCCATCCGCTAATTTAATTTTTGAAAGAAGGGTGCACGTGTACGGTCCTGGCAATATTACTATTTTCTTCTTATCTTCCGGTAATAGGTCGAGTTTGAAGAACTTTCTTATGCACTCGCGTTTGACAGCCAAATTTCCTACTATTAGAGGCTGTCTATAGAAAGTGTTGGTCTCAAACCATCTAAAATATGGCCCACATTTTACTCCATCCACGCACTCTATTAAGGGTCTTAGCAGGTCATGCCAGTTAAGCATCCCATCAGAAAATATTTCCATTTCAGCCTTCTCCTGCAACCTGACAAAGTTTTTTACGTCATTTAAGAAAATGTTTTCGAATTCCCTATAGTTTATCTCGCCTTTCTCAAACCTTCTGGTCGCTTCGATAAGCTTTCTAGACCTTGAATGTATTCCTGAGACTGTTAACATTATGTTCATCTAACCATCAGAAAGTAAACTTTTACAACATTGTATAAGTCGTTTTAGATTTCAACGATATCGACCTTCTTTTCCTCCATTTTAACGATCGCCAGTGTAGACCTACCACTTAGGTATCCACATAATTCTCCAGGATTGACGAGCATTGTATTATTGTACCTTTTGTTGACCGTCTTATGCCAGTGCCCGTAAACTACAAGGTCGTATCTTGAGGATGTAGCTAGCGATTCAACTATATCCTCGTCTTCACCATGTAATAGAACTATCCTATATCCTCCAACCTCAATTAACCCTTTCGGCCACACAAGTCTACAGTTTTTGGATGATGTTATAATTTCTTTAAGCAATATCCTTTCTCCATCATTGTTTCCGAAGGTAAAATATGTTGGCGTATCTATTTTTGTGAAAAGTTTTGCTGAAAAGGGGCTTATTATGTCTCCAGCATGTAATATTATATCAACCTTTTCAGAATCTAGGATTGACAACGCTCTCTCTATCTTCTCAAGGTTGTCATGTGAATCCCCTAACACACCCACCTTCATAGTATCATCCCTTCATCTTGTAACTCATTTTAGGAGTATTAATACGTTTTCTAAAACCTTTAAACCCTCCTGAAACTCTTTCTCACCCTTCTCAGTCAGCTCGTAATATTTTCTATAATTTCCAGACCTTTTAATAAATCCTCCCTTTTCCAGCCTATAAAGTACAGAATATACGGTTATGATATCAGTTTTTATGTTAAACTTTTCTTTAATCATCTTATGTATTTCCCTACTATACATTGGCTTTTCCTTTACAAGTTTTATGACATAAAGCCATAAGTTGTTTAACGTTATAGAGTACTTGAGCCTTTCAAGGGGTTTTCCCATATCCTCTATCTTTTTTGCCTAAAATATTTAAACAATTCCAAAATGTTTATATCCATAAATATTTATGGCTATAAACATGTCAAGGTTAAGGGTTGCGATTGTAGGTGTAGGCAATACTGCTTCAGCCATCGTTCAAGCACCATATTATTTTAGGGGAAAAGATTCAGATAATAGTCTTGGAGGGTACAAAATTTCTGACATAGAATATGTTGCAGCCTTTGACGTAAACAGTAGGAAAGTTGGTAAAGACCTATCACAAGCAATATTTGCTGAACCAAACATTACACCAAAGTTTACTGAGATTGGAAATTTGGGTGTTAAGGTTTCTGGAGGACCGATTTTGGATGGTGTCGCAGAACATATGTTTGACATAGTTAAACCGATAGACAGAAAATGTAGTGTTCAAGAAATTGCTGATGAAATAAGAGATTCTGGTGCTGACGTTTTAGTTAACCTGCTCCCTGTAGGAAGCGAGAATGCGACAAAATTTTATGCTGAAGCTGCATTAAAGGCTGGCGTAGCTTTCGTTAACGCAATTCCAGTGTTTATTGCAAGCGATAAATTGTGGGATGAAAAGTTTCGTCTGAAAAAGTTACCTTTATTGGGTGATGACATTAAAGGCCAAATTGGTGCAACCATACTACATAGAACTTTAACAAGGCTTTTCAGGCTGAGAAATGTTAAAGTTATAGAAACATACCAGTTGAACGTTGGAGGAAACGCTGACTTCCTAAACTTGATGGATGAAGATAGGCTCGTCAGCAAAAGAAAAAGCAAGACCGAAGCAGTAACATCTATGCTGCCATACAATATTGGGGTGAGAATTGGTCCCAGTGACTATATACCCTTTTTGGGTAACACTAAGGTTGCATACATATACTTTAAAGGTGAAAGTTTTGCAGGCTTTCCTGTAACCTTGGACGTTAAACTTGTTGTCGACGATAAGTCGATGTTCGCCTACAGTGCAGTTGACGCAATACGGCTTGCTAAGGTGGCTTTGGATAGAGGTGAAGCAGGCTCTATAAAGGAAGTTTCAGCATTCTACTTCAAACATCCACCAGTTCAGGCAGAAAGTGATGAAGAAGCGGCCAAGTGGATAGAAAACTGGCTTTCCAAAAAATAGTTTAAAAGCTTAGTTAAACTTTTTAATTAAATTTTTATAAACTATCGCTTGTGAAGGTGCCTAAAACTGTAATAGGAAGCTTTCCAGTAAAAAATAAGTCTCTAGAGGATGCCATAAAAGAGGTTGTTGAAACACAACTAAGATATGGTATAAACATTGTATCTGACGGCGAGCAGAGGGCTGACATGATAAACTATTTTGGAGACCTTCCAGGAATCGGTAAGGGTCCTAGGGGTCCATTTGTTCAGTCNAAAATTCTACCGTATAGTAGTCCAGAAAATTTCATAAAATTCAATGACCTTGAAATTGTAAGAAAGTATCTGGTTGAAAGGGGTAGAGGTGATGTGGACGTAAAAATTACAATTACTGGCCCAATAACCCTCGCCTTTTACACTGCACTAAATGGTCTGAAATATTATAGTAGTCTTAGAGACGTCAGCCTATACAATGATTTCGCTGAAGCTCTGGCCCCAATAGTTTTTGAAGCATACAAGAGGGGATACTATATTCAAGTAGATGAGCCGGCATTATCAGCGAAGGTTATTGACTCAAAATTAGGGGTATCTATAGTAAACAAGCTCTTCAGCAGTTTACCAAATTACTATAAAAACGAGAGGGCTTCCGTTCACGTATGCGGCCAACTGAATCCAAAAATATTTAGAGACCTACTTGACCTTGATGTGCATGTGATCAGTTTAGCCTTTAGCGCATCTAATGTCCAAAAAAATGTTGAGCTATTAAGCAAACAAATCTTGCACGAAAATGGTAAAGGACTTGGCGTTGGATGCATCAGTGTTCAAGCTAAAAGTTTGGATGATGTAGAAGATGTTGATACTGTTGCAAAAAGGATTATGCGGATAAGAGATATTGTAGGCGAAGAGCATATTGCGGCAGTGCATCCTGATTGCGGCCTTAGGCCTCTAAGTGAACAAGTTGCAGAAGCTATACTTGATAGAATGAATAAAGCCATGGCTATAGTTGATTCCTAGAACTGTTTCCAAAATTTTAGGAGGTTTAAAAGATAATATGCTCTCCTACAGTTCAAAAGATACGAGTATGCCGTAAGCTAGTATTTTTCTCCCTTAACATGCTCCTATTGGAATTAGCTACCACGCTTCTGTCAAGGTTTCAGTGCTTCTCACACCATCTAATGAATGGATCTTGTCAACAATCTTCAAGATTTCCTCATACTCTTTTGCTTCAACAAGAACAACTATGTCTGCCCTACCATATGCTGAGAAAGCCTTTTTTACACCACTGATTTTACTAACTTCCTCCACGATCTTTTTACCTTTCACAGGAACTGCCTTAACTAAAATACACGCCTTTGTCATTATGCTTCAACCTCCACTAGCGTCTCAGTAAAAACAACACCCGCCATGTTACCAATTTTCATTACAACATCACCCAATTCCCTCGTGTCAGAAACGGAAACATGTGCTACAGCATCAAACCTCCCTAGAACCGGGTAAGCGTCCACAACACCCTTCAACTGCTTTATCCTCTTGACGACTTCCACAAACTTTCCACGTTCAGTCCTAATCAGGACACAGGCTTCAACCATATCCATCAACTTTCTTTTCCCTAAGACTAGTATATAAACCGTTCTTGAAAATTATTTTAAAATTCATAAATTTTTTTTAAATACTTATATATCGATTTAACAAAGCACAACCATATGACTCCCGAAAAATTAAGAGAATATTTTATGAAAGGTGTGGTGCACATAGTTCAGTTGACCCCGTTCAAAGAAGATGAGGAAGTGGACTACGAAGCCTTGAAGGAAAACACAAAATTTTTGGTTGAAAAGAGAAGCTACGGCCCAATGGTTCTAACACCTGTCGGAAGCACTGGGGAAAAGTACGCCTTAACGGATGAGGAGTGGAGGAAGGTTGTTAAGACGGTTGTAGACGCAGCTAACGGCAGAATCCCCGTCGTCCCAGGAGCGTCGCATTCTGGTACTAGGGTTGCTGTTGAGCGTGCAAGGTATGCTCAGGATGTTGGAGCTGATGGTGTAATGGTTGTTCTACCATACTATCATGTTCCAGAGGAGGAGGGCCTGTACTTGCACTATAAGAGGATATGTGATTCTATAAGGATTGGTGTCGTACCATACAATAACCCTGACGTTTCAAAAATATACATGAAACCTCACGTCCTAAAAAAGCTTGTAGAAAACACAAACAACATTGTTGCAGTAAAAGAGAACACACCCTATATACCAACACTCTACGAGCAGATTAAAGCCGTGGGCGACAGGATTCCAATTTTGCAAGGTAGAGGCGACTGGTGGTTTGCTGCAACAGCATTCCTNGGCGTAAGAGGATTTATTTCGGGTTACGCGAACTTCATGCCAGAATTTTCGATAGACCTACTGAAGGCAGGATTAAATGGAGACTACANAAAGCTTAAGCTTCTAATGGAAAAGCTCTACCCTCTAGAGGAATTTGTTGGAAGAATGTCTAAAAAGTATGGACCATCTACAACCATCTTACCATACCCCTACGTAGGCTCATACATGATGTTTGGTGTTATGAAGGCTGCTATGGACATCCTCGGCCTAAAGGGGGGACACATGAGACTCCCTCTCCTCGACATCAGTGAAGAAGATAAGAAGGAACTGGAGAAAATACTCTTAGAGAAACTGGAGCTTAAAAAAGTTAAATGATAGTCTCAAGAACTCTCCCCAATTTTTTCTAATAAATCTTCACCGAAAATTTGGAAGATGATGAAGCTTTCCTTGTGTTAACTGAGCCTAAATTTTCACCTTCTTTATGATTTCACCGACAAATTTAACTCTCTCTATATCACCGTCAGGTGGCATCATATCAGAAATTCCTGCTATAAGGTTTGGCTTAAAAATTTCAATAAGCCTTCTAACAAAGGTTTCAAGTTCCTCAGTTGAAGTTATCGATAGAAAGTGTGTTGCAGGTATGCCGTCAACAAGAACCATTTCACCCATATTTTGCCTTAAATCTTCCAGGCTGACATTTCCTTGAGGTTCGGGTGGAACACATTCCAACCCATCAAGACCTGTCTCTCTTGCAAAGTGTATAAGATGCTTGACCTTCCCATCCCAGTGCGATGTACAATATTTTCCAACTTGATGCAGTTCTTTAGTCCTCTTCCGATAATATGGTAACATGTACCTTTGGAATAGTGCTGGTGATAGGAGTCCCTCATCAATATTGTCTGTAAAGTTTACGATCTTGAAAGGAGTTTTCTTCAAAAGGTTAAAAAGTTTGTCATCGTTTTCGTCAAAAACGTCCATTAGCCTTTCAACCTTCTCCCTATACTTCCATAATGCGATGATTCCAGCCTTGAAGCCCATGTACACTATGAAAAGTTTCTGAATAGACCCCCACCTTACATTCACAATCGGCTCACATCGGTCTCCTACAAGATTCTCCATTTTAACATAAAGTTCTTTATCGAATTCAAAACTCTGTTTTTTCAAAATATATTCAAGTATGGCAAAGTCTTCTACATTCTTTAGAAAATATTCTACCCTAATCCTGTTCGTGCCATACAAATTTTTTCTTTCAACCTGTCTAAGAACTCCTATGGGTGTAATATATTTTGTGTAAACATTTTCTGAATCCTCCATTACCTCAACTTTCACACCTTCTCCTTCAACAACCCTTATTGTATCATTAAAAAAGTGGTATCCCCTTGGCGAGGCACCTAATTCATCATAAATTTCTAGTATACTCTTATTCGCATACTCTTTAGGCAAAGTGCCCCTTGCCCTATTAACCTCATACCAATGGTGTAGTCTAGGCTGCCAGAGTACGCGGTCAACCTTACCATGTTCAAACACTGCAATCGTAAGCTGTCTGTTATTCATGTTCACCTTCTCCTGTTAACTTGGTTTGTTTTAAACTTGGCTCAAATATTAAAAGTTTAGGGAACTATTGCAGTCTTTATCGATTTTCTGTTCAAAATCTCGTTCTCGAAGGCATCTGATATTTCTGACAGCCTGTACCTTTTTGTAATCAAAGGCTTAACATTAAATATATTCTTTTTAACAAGTCTGAAGGCCTCTCTTGCCCACACAACCATCTCCTCTCTTGTGTGATGCATGAGGCATGCGTGTACAATGTTTAAAGCGTCCTCGTGCCAGCGGTAAAGGTTAGCTGAAAAAGGTTTCATATAGTGGCTGTATATGAGTATTGTACCATTATGCCTAACTATATCAGAAGCTAAATTGAGTCCATCACCACTTCCCGAAGCTTCTACAACAAGGTCTACACCACGACCGTCCGTTAAATCAAGAACTTCCTTAACAACATTATCTCTTTCAACATTAAATGTAACGTCAGCTCCAAACTTTTTTGCAAAATCAAGTTTAAAATCAATTTTATCGATTGCAAAAAGCACGTCCGCTCCACCCCTTCTTAAACCCTGCAAAATAATCTGGCCAGCAAATCCAACACCGACAACCGCAACGCTATCTCCTACACAAACATTTTTTGAAGCAATTTTTGCAGCATGTACCGCACAAGCTAAAGGCTCACCCAAGCATGCTACCTCAACATCAACACCCTCTGGTGCCTTTAGACAGCCATAAGGTGCAGTCGAAAGAAAATAGTCAGCAAAGGTTCCAGGTCCAAACGACATAACAATATCACCTTCCGTAAACTCTCTAACCTTAGAACCTACCTTCACCACAACCCCACCGCCCTCGTGACCCCAAGGACATATTGGAAGACTAACCTCCTTAGGAACCTCACCCCAATAATAGAGTTTGTCAGTTCCACATATTGATGCCTGAAAAGTTTTCACGAGAACTTGATCTTCCCTAGGCTCTAATTCTATTTCTTTCAAAGAAACTTTTCTAGGCCCCTCGAAACAAGCTGCCCTACTTCTAACCATATCAATTTTTATGTCCTAAGCCTATAAATAATTTTGCCTACTTAGGTTCATAAGCTAAAAACTTTATCACAAACTCTTCTTAAAAAGGAAGATATAAAAAGTTGGAAGTTGGATATTCGGCAACATGGGCAATAGGTTAAATGGCGATTTTCTAATAAGTATCGATATTGGAACTACAGCGGCAAAAGTAGGGCTAGTCAATGTAGAGGGAACGAAAGCCGTATCTGTTTTGAGCAGCGAATATAAGAATGGTGTGTTACATCCAAAAAGTCTGTGGGCTGAAAGTTACCCAGAAGACTGGTGGACAACCGTATGCCAACTTATAATAAAACTATTTCAGCAAACAAACGTGAGCCCATCCCAGGTTGTTGGAATAGGATTATGTAACACGTGCCCAAGCCTGATCGCGTTAGATGATAAAGGGAATGCGCTCAGGCCAGCAATCCTTTACATGGACCAAAGAAGTGTTAAGCAGGCTAGAAGGCTTATTAGGAAAGTCGGTCGCCAAATCTTTGCAGAAATAGCTGGAAACAGGATAGCTCCAGGTGCCTTCAGCATCACCTCAATGCTCTGGATCAAAGAGAATGAGCCAGAAGTTTATAAAAAAGTGTACAAGTTTGTCCACGCAAACGGATATTTTGCTTTAAAGTTGACTGGAGAAACTGGAATAGATCCTACAAATGCATCGTTTACAGGAATCTTTGACCTAAAGAAGGCAAGTTGGTCCAATGAGCTTATAGAAAAGGCAGGGTTGGATGGTGAAAAGCTTCCAAAAATATTTTGGTCTTACAAAAAAGTTGGCGAAGTAAATGAGTATGCATCTAAAATTTTAGGCATCGAAAAAGGTGTTCCAGTCGCAATGGGCTGTGCCGATAGTGCGGCTTCAGCGCTTGGATGCGGTATAATAAAACAGGGCCGAGTATTCGAGACCACGGGCACTTCAACTGTCGTCGCAGTACTTTCTAGTACTCCAAAATTTGATACAAGAATATTGAACAGATGCTACGTCATGGAAGGCCTATGGCTTCATATGGGCGCAATGTCCACGACTGGCGCGTCCCTAAAATGGTTCAAAGACAACTTATGCGAAATTGAAATACAACTTTCTCAAAAGGGTGACGGGAACGTTTACAAGATTTTGGATGAGCTTGCGACTAAGGCGCCTCCAGGATGTGATGGACTAATATTCTTTCCATACATGTCTGGAGAGCGTTCTCCGGTATGGGATCCTAATGCAAGAGGAGTGTTTTTCGGCCTAACCCTATCACATACGAAAGCACACATGGTCAGGGCAATACTTGAAGGTGTAGCATATGGTCTTCGTAACAACCTAGAAATTATTGAATCGCTAGGTGTCACGGTTGAAGAGGTTAGGGCTGCGGGTGCTGCTGCTAAAAGTAATCTTTGGAGACAGATTAAAGCGGATGTGCTTGGTAAAAAGATTGCAGTGTCAAGCGTAAAGGATGCGACAATGATTGGATGCGCAATATTAGCAGGTTGTGCTGCAAAACGGTATAATGACATAATAAGCATCGCGGACAAGTTTTATCATCTTACCGAGGACGTAAACACACCGAACGCTTCTGCAAACAGTGTTTACACAAAATATTATATGATATTTAAAAAAGGTTATAAAAGGTTTAAATCGATGTATAAAGAGATTGCGTCAGTGAGCTGATATGACTTCTTCTGGGAAAGAAATAAGATTGTCAAGACTATTTGATAAAACTTCTAGACGAGTTGTGATAATCACCATGGACCATGCCATAGCGCACGGTGTTTTGCCCGGGATAAGAAATGCTAGAGAAACAATACAAAAGATCGTTGCTGGAAAACCAAATGCTCTCACAATACATAAAGGTCTTGCATCCAAATACTATCCACTTCTAATAGAAAGTGGAACATGCCTAATATGTAAGTTAAGTGGTTTCTCACCATATAATCCATCCTATGATACACAGTTTACTGAAGTTAAGGAGGCTGTAAAGTTGGGTGCTGACGCTGTAGCCTACGGTGCCTCAGTCGGAGACACAAGACAAGATGAAATGTTAAAGACCATAGGCTATCTTGCAAAAGAATGTGAAGAATACGGGATGCCCTTAACAGTACACATATACCCGAAAGGGAACCTGATAAAAAAGGAAGACTACTACAAGGTTGAAAATATAATGTATGCTGCAAGGGCTGCGGCTGAACTTGGAGCAGATATCGTTAAAACCTGGTATACAGGCTCGCCAGAAACATTTAGGCAGGTGGTAGAAGCATGCCCAGTACCAGTTGTTATCGCAGGCGGCCCACACACAGAGAACGTTAGACAATTTCTTTCTATGGTAAAGGGTGCAGTTGAAGGTGGAGCAAGCGGTGTTGCTATTGGAAGAAATGTGTGGGGTCACAGAGACCCAACTTCGATGGTTAAGGCGCTAAAGATGATTGTGCACGAAAACAAGTCTGTAGACGAAGTCATGAGCACGCTGGCTCTCGAATAGGCAGATCTAAATGAAGGCTGTAGTCTTCCATTCTCTTGGCAAGATTTCAGTTGATGGAGTTGAAACTCCATCAATCTTAGAGGATTCGATTGTTGTTAGGGTTAAGGCTGCCGCAATATGTGCAACAGACTTAAGGATATACAAAGGAGAACGGTCGGCTAAAGAAAATGTGATCATGGGACACGAATTTTCGGGTGAAGTTGTAAACGTAGGCTCAAACGTTAAAGACTTTGAAGTAGGTGACAAGGTAGCCGTATACCCCATATTAGCTGATGGAAAATGCGATTTTTGTTTAAAAGGGTTTAGGAACAGATGTGTTAATAGGAAAACCTTAGGAATAGATGTTAACGGCGGCTTCTCAGAATACTTTCAACCCCCTCCAGAAATGGTTAAACTAGGTCATATCATGAAATTGCCAGAAAATGTGTCGTTTGAGGAGGCAGCTCTTCTAGAGCCGATTTCAACTGTCGTAAACTCTTTAGAAAGACTTAATGTCGGGTTAGGCGACAATATTTTGGTCGTAGGCGCTGGCCCAATGGGCTTAATTCATGTCATGTTGGCCAAATATAAGGGTGCATCAAACATTATTGTCTCAGACTATGTCGATGAAAGATTGAATGTGGCTAGAGAATTGGGTGCAGACTACACGATTAATCCGGGGAAAGAGGATTTCACCTTAAAGGTTAGAGAACTTTCTAAAGTTTTTGGAGGAATAAATAAGGCTATTTTAACAGTCGGTGTTGCAGGAGTTGTGGAACAGTTGCTTGACATTGTACAGCCTCAGGGTATGATAAGCTTGTTCGCTGGAGGTGGAAAAACTTTTTCCTCAAACATAGACCTAAATAAGATTCATTACAAGGAACTGGTTTTGACTGCATCACAAAATGCTACTCCTGAACAGTTTAAGAAAGCCATACAACTTCTTTCGACTGGACGCTTTAATGTTGGAAAGCTTATTACACACAAGTTTCCCTTAGAAGAAGCATTAGATGCCTTTAATTTGAGGAGCGAACTTAAAGCTTTAAAGGTTCTTCTGCTACCATAAGGTTAATATGAGTGACTACGTTTTAGCAGTCGATTTTGGAACCAGCTCACTTAAACTTGGCCTATTTGATGAAAAACTTGAAAAAAAGTATACTGCACCAGGAAGGTACTCGTATAAGACCTTTAGTAAGAAGATAGGCTGGGTTGAACAGGACCCTAGGGGATGGTGGATAGCGTTTAAAAGGGCAGTAAGGGATGTGATGAAAAAGTATGGCATCAAAAGGGAGGAGATTGTTTCAATAAATGTTGGCGCACACATGGGGCTAGTTTGCATAGATAGGAATGGGAAACCTTTAAGGCCATCAATACTCTTCTTTGACCAAAGAAGTGTAACTCAGTGTGAAAAACTTTCCAAGCAAGTGTGCGGTGACGATGTTTTCAAAATATGCGGTAACCGTATTTCAACAGTACAGACTGTAACACAAATAATGTGGCTTAAAGAGAATGAGCCAGAAGTTTATGAAAAAACTTTCAAGTTTATGATAGCACCAGGATATATAGCATACCTGTTAACAGGAGAATTTTCATACGACTGGACTCACGCCTCATGGTCTCTCCTCTTTGATATAAGAAAACGTAGTTGGTCTGAAAAAATGTTTAACCTATTCAATATATCTAGGGAAAAGTTTCCTGAAACAATGCCATCTTATAGGGTGCTGGGAAACTTAACTCAAAATGCTGCAAAAGAGACTGGATTAAATCCTGGCACACCTGTTATGGTAGGCGGCTCTGACACTCCACTAGCCGCTTTAGCTGAAAATGTTGTGGACAGAAATCGTGCACTGATAACGGCTGGCTCAGTCTCAAGTGTGATAACATGCACTGACATGCCAAACTTTTCATCAACACTATTAAATCGATGTCATGTAGTTCCAGACCGCTGGCTGATGCAGGGTGCTATGAACGCTCACAGCAATGTCTTCGAATGGCTTATTAGAGAACTTTATCTTAAAGAGGGTGAAAGTTTAAGCTCTGAAGTCTTTGAGAAGGTTGAAGAAGAAATCAAGAGTTCTCCTGTGGGTTCAAATAATCTAATATTCCTACCATATCTTGCAGGTGAAAGAAGCCCTATTTGGGACCCTTACGCTCGCGGTGTCATATTTGGACTATCATTTCATCATAGTAGGGGTGATATAATGAGGGCATCATATGAGGGGACAGCTTACGCAGCAAGACATAATCTGGAAATAATAGAGTCAATGGGTGCTAAAATAGATTCTTTCAGAATTGTAGGTGGAGGTGCAAAGAGTAGGATTTGGAATCAGATAAAGGCTGACATATTGGGGAAAAAGATTGTTGTTGGAAAAAATTCGGCTGACGCGTCAATGATAGGCAGTGCCATTTTAGCCGCATACGGTATAGGTTGGGTAAAAAACCTTTTTGAAATCAAATTGGATGATGAAAATGTTACAGTCTTCCGGCCGAGAAAAAGTGCTTGGCAAAAGTATACAAAACTTTTTGAATTATATAAGAGCCTTTACTTGAGCTTAAAGGACAATTTTTACAAATTAAGCCAGATATGATCCAATAAAATATTTTCAAAAAATTAATCTTTTTCTCATAAAACAATAAAATTTATAAACTTGTCTAATCCGCCTCAAAAGTAAACTTATGGATAACGAAACACAGGAACTTCGACTATGGAAACGTAGGATGTGGTATATTAACATAGTTACATTACTCTTTTCAATACTTTTCCAAGGTATTTCAACAATATTGAGCCAGTATGCAGTAATAAAATTTGGTGCAAGCCCGATACAGGTTGGTTTAGTCTGGTCAACCTTTTACCTCACATCTATTATTACCAGGCCTTTGACAGGATTAGCTTTCGACCAAGGCTACAGGTTCAGGCTTCTGATTCTGGGCTCAATAACATTCTTTATATCATCCTTTATCGGATGGGGCGCCCAGAAAACCTAGAGCTTTAGCTCTGGGATGAATGGGCAAAGCTTAAATAGATGAGGGGATAAAAGATATTTTGAGGATGTTCCAATGACCTATGAGCCCTAAAGCCTGTGTTGGGCGAGGTGAGAC
>JGI24721J44947_10004743_pt1 | contig 18788 bp, 19 predicted proteins | sample YelNatPaOPGAMG01_FD_44947 | JGI IMG/M metagenome (IMG submission 44947) | reverse complement strand
GCTTACGGCGCCATCAAGGTGGTGGAGAAAAAGGTCCTGGGGCAATTGAAAAAGGTAGCCGAGGTTAACCCCTCGCTCTGCAAGGGGTGTGGGGCCTGCGCCGGAGGGTGCAGGTCGAACGCCATAGACCTGGAAGGATTCTCCAACGAACAGATCAGCGAAGCCTTAGAGGCCATGCTTGAATTATAGGAGTTAAGAATGGAAGATTTTGAGCCAAAAATTATCGCTTTTCTCTGTAACTGGTGCTCTTATGCCGGGGCGGATCTGGCGGGGGTATCCCGATTTCAGTATCCTCCCAATGTCAGGATCATCAGGGTTCCCTGCTCAGGAAGGGTAAATCCCCTTTTCGTTCTCAAAGCCCTCTACGAGGGAGCAGACGGAGTCTTAGTCTCGGGATGTCACCCCGGAGACTGCCACTATCAAAGTGGAAATTATTACGCCCGCCGGCGCCTGGAAGTCTTCAAGAACCTTTTAAACTTTTTGGGCCTGAACCCCGCTCGCTTCAAAATGGCCTGGATTTCCGCCAGCGAAGGCGCTCAATTCGCCCAACTGGTCAGGGAATATGTCCAGGAAGTAAAGGATGCCGGTCCCAATCTGGAGTTTGTCCGGGAAAAAGCTGATCTCGTGAGGTTTCTCAATGAGGCAAGATGATTTGTTTTTGACATGTCAGAAAGCCTTTCAAGAGAGGGGGTTGGACCTCCTTTTAGGATACGAAAAATCCTCTTCCGGTTTTCTCAGGCCGGCAGTTTTTACTGCTCCGGAATCTCTGGAGAGGATCAGCTGGGATCCTAGCGCTTCTTTGAACCTGGCCACCTATTTGCCCCGGTTCAAGAGCAAAAAGGTGGGGATCCTTGCCCCAGGTTGCGTTTCCCGATCCATCATTATTCTTATCAATGAGGGGCAAATTAACCGGGAACAGGTGACGATTATCGGGGTTCCCTGCCGGGGTCTGATTGAGAAAAGGAAATTGGGTGACCTGGAAGGAGTTCGTCTGGTGGAGTTCCGTGACGAGAGCTTTGTTCTGGAAAAAGAAAATCAGAGAAGGGAGCTAAACCTGGAGGACTATCTCTCGGAAAGCTGCCTCAGTTGTGCTTACCCAGCTCCTGTTATTTACGATTACTTGATTCAAGGCCCCTCCCGGGAAGGTTCAAAGGGCTTTCTGGAGAAAAGAATCAAAGATTTAACCCGGCTCTCGCCAGAAGAAAGGCTCCTTTACTTTAAAAGGGAAGCTGAAAAGTGTATTCGATGCTATGCCTGCAGGCAGGCGTGTCCCATGTGCTATTGTGAGAGCTGTTTTGTGGAGTCCTCAGAACCCCGTTGGCTTCAGGCCGCTCCCGAGCCTGTGGATAACCTGATCTGGCTTTTAACCAGGGTCTATCACCTTGCCGGGAGGTGCGTGCAGTGCGGTTCTTGCTCTCGTGCCTGCCCTGAGGGGGTGGATTTGATGTCCCTTCTTGCCTGGGCTAACCAGAGCGTCTTCGAGCTCTTTCAATATCAACCTGGTTTGAAAATTGGAGAAAAACCGGCCTTGGGAGAGTATCGCCTGGAAGACCCAGATTTCTTCTGGGGCGGGGGCCAGACGGAGGGAAAGAAATGTTGTTCCTGAAACTGAAGCGAGAGAATTTTTTTCAAGCTCTGGGGGAGTTTTCCGAGTATGCCCTTTATGTTCCCAGGAGGGAAGGGGAAAGGGTTCTGTTAAAGGAAACCTCTCTCCAAGACCTTCCGGAAAACCTTTATTTTGAGCGCACTACTGGTTCCGCTAAGGAAATTCTGTTTCCTCAAGAGGAGACTCTGTTTTATTTTAAACGTTATGAGCCTTTAGAAAGGCCAAAATTGGAGGACAGGAAAAAGCTAGTCCTGGGATTAAGGCCCTGCGATGCCCACGGTATTCAAGTCTTAGAGGACAACTTCTTGAATCTGGAACCGGTGGACGTTTACTTTAAGAGGAGGCGAGAGAACACGCTCCTTGTTACCATAGCCTGTTCTCAATTTGAGGATAACTGTTTTTGTGACTCGCTTGGCTTAGGACCAGACCGCTTGAACGGTGCTGACGCTATTATCTATGACTTAAGGGAAGCGGTGGGTGTTCTCTCCAGGTCCGCAATCCTCTCGGAAAAACTAAAGGGTTATGCCTTTCAGTTTCAGGAGGTGGAGAACGAGGATCAGGTTGAGAAAGGGGAGGTTCCCCGGAGAGATCCTGAGCAATTGCCCATTCTGTCTCCCGAGGAATACCTCGCTTTGATCTCCGAAGATAAGCTCTGGGAGAAAATCAGTTCTCCGTGCCTGGGGTGCGCCAGTTGCACCTATCTTTGCCCTACCTGCTACTGTTTTGACCTCCAGGACGTGACTTATGGCCCTGTGGGAAAGAGAGTTCGCACATACGATTCCTGCATGTTTGGGCTTTACACTCTGGAGGCCAGTGGTCACAATCCAAGGCCCACCTTAAAGGAAAGGTGGAGACAGCGCTTTTTACACAAATTCAGCTATATTCCTTTCTTGGAAGGGATTCTGGGGTGCACGGGCTGTGGCCGATGTATTGAGGTTTGTCCAGCCGGGATAGATTTGCGTGAGGTGATCAAAGATGTGGCAAAGTTCAAACGCTAATCCTTACCTTCCTCTTCCCGCCAGAGTGGAAAGAGTGAGGTTTGAAAGCGAGGATCGCTCTTTAAAAACTCTTTGGATATCCCTTTTGAATGAGAAAGACAGGGAAAATTTCCGCTTTCGGCCCGGTCAGTTCATCGAGCTCTCCGTCCCCGGAAAGGGGGAGAGCCCCTTTGGCATAGCTTCCAGCCCTCACGAGGAACTGCTAAAGATAACAGTGAATAAGACCGGAACCGTCACCAAGGCTATCCACCAGTTGGATCAGGGAGACTTTGTGGGAATCCGGGGGCCTTTAGGAAATTATTATCCCATTGAGGACGTTTTGGGAGCGAACCTTTTTATCATTTCAGGTGGTTTTGCCTTCACCACTTTAGCCTCCTTCACGGAATATGTACTCCAGGATTGGAGCGATAAGGTAAAGGAGATTGATCTGGTCTACGGAGCGAGGACCCCGGGAATGCTCCTTTACAAAGACCTGCTGGAACAGTGGAGGGAGAACCCCAGAATCAAAGTGCACCTCACCGTTGACCGGGAGTTCCCGGGTTGGACTGGGCTCGTGGGATTTGTCCCGGATATTGTGGCTCGAGTGGATGTTGATCCTGTAAATACTTATTGTTTTATCTGTGGACCCCCTATCATGATTAGACTGACGATTCCCAAGCTCCTGGAGAAGGGGATTTCCAAGGAGAAAATCTATACTTCCCTGGAGCGCCGCATGAAGTGCGGAATAGGAAAATGCGGAAGATGCAACATTGGTCCTAAATACGTTTGCCGGGATGGTCCCATTTTTAAGGTCTCGGAGTTGGAGAAACTGCCTCAAGAATATTAAAGGGTTGCCAGGCCTGTTAAAATAGAATTAATGGGCAGGCTTTATATATCCGATTATCAGGTAGACTGCCGGGCAATTGTTTTTGATAAAGACGGGACTTTGATTGATTTTTATTTGGTGCTGGAGTCCCTTTTCCGTTCCCGCCTTAAGGCCTTCGTTCGCTATATGGGCCCCGGCCTGGAAAGGGATTTTGCCCGGATTGCCGGTTTCGATTTAGAAAGTGGGAGAATCGACCCGGGAGGCCCCCTGAACACCGCCACGCGCAAAGAGGAGGAAACCCTTTGTGCCGGGCTAATCTATAAAAGGGGATATCCCTTTCCGGAAGCTCGGGACCTGGCCTTTCGCATTTTTAAAGAAGCGGAAGATTCACTGGATATCGGCGCCAATTTAAAGCCCCTTCCCTACGCTGGAGAGCTTTTGGAAAAACTGCATTCCCAGGGTTTTCTCATCGCTCTGGCTACGGGTGATGGACACGCTCGCGCCCAAAAAATGATTTCCTTGTTGGGCTGGTCCTCATATTTTGATTCCATCGTGGGAGCGGATGAAGTTCCTTTACCCAAGCCCCATCCGGACTTCATCTTCAAGTGCGCCCAGGATTTAAAAGTAGGGCCCGAAGAGATGATTGTAATTGGAGACTCCTGCCTTGATGCCCAAATGGGCAAAAATGCCGGGGTGAAGGCTACAGTGGGTGTTTTAACTGGAACCGGGACGGCGGAACAACTCAAGAAGTGTTTTGATTTCCTGGTCCCCGACCTCTCCTTTGTCCGGACCGGAAATGGATGAGTCCCCTCAAAGGACATTGGCCTGGAAGAAAGGCCTGTTTCTCGTAGCCGTCCTGGGCCTTCTGGTTTTCGTTGGTTTGCTTTTCTGGGGCGATGCCCAGGCTGTGGGAGCCAAACTGCTTGAGCTTTCTCCCTCCCTGGCTATTCTTTTAGTTTTCCTTTCTGCCCTTGATTATTATTTTCGGTTCCTGCGCTGGCAGTTTCTTCTCAAGCCCTTCCATTTTGCGCTGCGCTATCAGGAATCCCTCATAGTTTTCCTGGCCGGCCTTTCCCTCTCCGCTACCCCTGCGAATCTGGGGGAGGCGGTCAAATCTTTTCTTCTGGAAAAGAAGGAGATACCTGTTTCCAAGACCTTGCCCGTGGTCTTTGCAGAAAGGCTTTCAGACGGTAGTGGGATTGCACTTCTGGCAACTGTGGGAGCCATTAGGTTCCACTACGGCTGGACCGCCCTGGTGGCTTTTCTTTGTTTTTTTCTTTTCGCCATGCTCCTGGTAAGCAGGGAAAGATGGTTTTACTCCATGACCCGATTTCTCCGATCAAGGGGAAAGTTTCTCCGTTTAGTACAATCCCTGGATTCCTTTTACTCTTCGGTGCGTTTGGTCTTCACCTGGAAGAGGCTTCTCTTTGCCATCCTTTTGAGCTCTTGCTCCGCTTTCTTTCAGACTCTGGCCTTCTTCTGCCTTTTGAGAGGGATTTACGCCCCTATTACCTTTATGGAAGCCCTTTTCTTTCTGAACCTTTCCTCCATTGCGGGCGGGGTCTCCTTTTCCCCCGGGGGGTTGGTGGTTGTGGAGGGAAGCTTAATGGCACTGCTCCTTGCCAGACAAATTCCTGTGGAAGCAGCAGCCACTTCTGTTCTGGTTGTGCGCTTTTTCAATCTCTGGCTGGGTTTTATCGTGGGAATCTTCGCCCTGAGATGGACCATCGCTCATTGGGTGCTTGGAGAGCGCTATTAGTGCTTTTGGAAGAGATAAAGAGTATAAGGGCTCTCCTCTCCCTCGATCATTTTCTCCTGGAGCGCCCACCTTTTTAAGGGTTTGAAGCCATATTTTTCCGCTGTTTCTAAGAAAAAGTCCTGAGAGTATGCCCGCTCCTCAATTAAGCTCTCTTTCTTTTCATACAATTCACCCTTTTTCCTGAACCAGATCAGGCGACGCTGGAAGAGTTCCTGGCTTTGCCAGGAGTTACTTTCGATTAAGTAGAGGTTGGGAGTTATTTTCACCTGTGTGGATTCAGGCGGGAAAGCGCCAGAGGAGAAGATATCACAGGCTAAAAAACCAGACTTAACAGTGGCCCGGGCTGCTACTCTGATTACTGTCTCCAGATCGCTTTCCTGGCGGAGGTGGTTCAAAGTAACAAAGCAGGTTATAAGCAGGAAATGGTTCTCTAAATCCAGAGTTCGCATGTCGTGCCTTGTAAAGTCCACTTTGGCTTGGGCTTCCAGAGCCTGAAGCCTGGCCATAGCAATCATGTCCTGGGAAAGGTCGAGCCCGGCTGCATCCCAGCCGGAAATGGCAAAAAGGATGGCAGCCTTTCCTGTCCCGCATCCCAGATCCAGCATCCTTCCAGGAGACGTCAGCTCTCTCAGGGATTCCAGTATTATTCTGGCGTAGCTTTCGCCTTTCTCTGAGAGCCCGAGCTGATCGTAAACGGAAGCCAGGTTTCTGTAAGGGTCAGAGCTCAACTCAAACATGCTTTTTTCATCTCCTCATTTCATATACTCTTATATTATGCAGAAAGGGGAAGCCTTAAGGCTGGAAATTGAAAAGTTAATTTACCAGGGAAAAGCCCTATCCCGATCTCCGGAAGGGAAAGTGGTTTTTTTAGAGGGCGCCCTTCCGGGGGAAACGGTCCTGGCCGAGGTTACCAGGGTAAAAAGGGATTATCTGGAGGCTAAACTCCTGGAAGTTCTTTCTCCTGCGCCGGAAAGGGTTAGTCCCAGATGCCCACATTTTCCTGAATGCGGGGGCTGTTCCCTCCAGCACGCCTCTTATGATTTCCAGGTGAAGGCTAAAAAGCATTTTGTAACGGAATGCTTTGCGCATCTCAGTGGAATTCCTTCCCCGGAAGTGAGGGACTGTCTTCCCTCGCCCTTAATCTGGGAGTACCGCAACAAAATGGAGTTCACCTTCTTCGATCAGCAAGGGTTGACAATCGGTCTCCATCCCCGGGGGAATTTCCGCAAGGTGATCCAGCTTGAAGCATGCCCTATTTCTCCTTTTCCTGTAGGCAGGATCTTTCCCCAGATAGGGGAGTGGGCTGAAAGTTTCAAACTCTCGGTCTGGAATTTGGACCAGCATCAGGGGGCCTTGCGTCACCTTGTGTTCAGGAGATCCAAGAAAGGTCAGCTCCTGGTGAATCTGATCTGCGGCCAGGAAATTCCTGATTCCGCCAAGGCAGCATTTGTCTCACTTTTTGCTGAAGCCACCGTAATTTTCACCTTGAATCGTTCCTGGGGGGACAGTCACCACGTGGACAAAGAGGAAATCCTCTCCGGAAGCGGCTTTCTCCTGGAGGAAATTGGGGGGCTGAAATTCAGGATCTCCCCCTCCTCCTTTTTTCAGACCAATTCCCTCCAGGCTGAGGCCCTCTATCTGAAAATCAGGGAATTTGCCCGTAACCTCCGTCCTTTGAGGATCCTGGACCTTTACTGTGGCACTGGCACCATTGCTTGCTTCCTGGCAGATACTGCTCCTGAGGTTTGGGGCGTGGAGAAAATGGCTCAGGCCGTCTCCGATGCCAGAGTCAACGCTGCCTTGAACGGCCTGGACAACATTCATTTCCTGGAAAAGGAAGCGGAGGAAGTGGAGAATTTAAGCCAGTTTGACTTGATTGTGCTTGATCCTCCTCGTTCTGGACTCCACCCTCAGATCAGGAAAAGCTTGAACCTTTCATCGGTTCCTTACCTCGTTTATGTTTCCTGCAATCCCACTACTTTGGCTCGCGATCTCCAGGAGTTAGAAAAATATGAAATTGAGGAAGTGCTTCCCTATGATTTCTTCCCCCACACCTTTCATGTGGAAACTTTCACAATTTTGAAGCGCAAACGCTGATTCTGGGACTTGGTCCCCTTTATAGAAAGCTTGAAAAATTTCAATTGAACCTGCGGGTGGAGCGATCCAGTTTGGTTTTTTCTCCTAAGCTGGAATTCAGCACATTTATGTAAATCTCAGCTTTTTCCTTGGTCAGCCGCACTGCTTTATCCGCTTGCCAGAGCAAGGAATTGTAGACGTTGGGTCCCCCGTAAAAGCCTTGAATTATGGAGAGAATGGGGAAGATGGAGGAAATTTCTGGAGCAAAAACGGCGAAGACATCCTGGAGGTGAACCTTATTCACATGAAGCATCCAGGGAAAATCCACTCGGATCGGGTCCTCTCCCTTTAAAGGGCGCCAGTAAAAAATGCCATGAGCTGGAGAGTTCCAGAGTCCGTTCAGGAGGTCCAGCGCCTCCTGCTTCTTTATGCCGAACCTCCTTTCCAGCTCCTGCTGATCCTGAAACAAAGCCGCGTGTCTGGGATAAAAGGCCATTTTGCCTAAAATCAGGGGGCGAGAAAAGCCCGGGTTACTGGTTGCCCGAAAAAGAAGTTCAGCATCGGGCATCAGGTTGATTTCTTTCTTAAAAAGGTCCCTTTCTTCCATATCCGCAGAGGGAGAGAGCGTCAGTTTACGCACCAAAAGGACATCGGTGGAGGTTTTTGAAAGGCAGAGCACAGTAACCCTTAATTCCTCGGCCCTTTGGAGGAGAAGGAGGATTTTTTTCAGGAGGTCCAGAGCGGGATCCAGAAGGATGGATTCCTCTGTTCTGGCTAAGGGATAGAGTAGGTGAGGAAGCATGCTGTAAAGTGATCCATCCAAAAAAAGCACGCCATTTTCCATTTCCTTTAAATGCTCTAAAGCTAAAGAGACCTCAAGCTCACGCAAATAAATTGAGTTCAAGCGATCAAGGGTGGCTCTGTCCATTGTTCCTCTGTGTATCTCCAGGCGCAGTGCTTTTTCTTCCATCTGGGGGCCGATTAAGAGGGCCTGCCCGATGAAAGCGGAAGCAGCGTTGTTGAAGGATTTTTCAATCATTGAGCCATCCACAGCAAAAGCCTTGAAAGGTGAAGTTTCTTCAAGAGCAGGAAGAGGGAGCCAGTTTTCCTCAGCGTGTTTAAAGAGCTCTATCTCCTCATCGTTTATGGGAGCCCTGGACCACAACTGACGAAGCAGAGAGGCTTTGCGGTTAATTTCCTGGCATAAAAGGTCAATAAAGGTTGGCATTTTTTAAAAAATGGTGGGCGATGTAGGAGTCGAACCTACGACCTCTTCGGTGTCAACGAAGCGTTCTACCGCTGAACTAACCGCCCTTGGGGTTTATTATAAAGCCTTTCTCCTGCACCTTCAACTCAGGCTAAAGAATTGACAGCAAGAGGAGTAATCTTGTAATTTTAGCCCATGACCAATATCAGGGATTGGGGTTTATTAGTCTGGGTCATGGTCCTCGCTGGGTGGCTTAGTGGGCTTTATCATGGACTTTTTGCTCGCTAAGGGAAGAGCACCGGGAGGGGTACTGGCTTCAATGTTGGCAGGATTTCTGGGAGCTTTTCTGGCACAGTGGTTAATGGGGGAAGTTATTCCCTGGAATATTCTTGGTGTGAGCTGGCTCCTGATCTTACCTTTTGCCGCTTTGACCAGTGGTCTCTATCTGGTTTTAACCAAGTTTTTCCATCTTTATTGACTTTTGGGAAATTTTTCTCTTTTTTTCTCCTTTTTATTGCCAAGAGAAACCTTGTAGTTTAGAATAGACCCAACAAGGCTTTTGGAGAAAGGAGGTTTCAATAATGCCTTATTGTCCCAATTGCGGGGCGGAAATTCAGCCAGGCATGCAGGTTTGTCCCAATTGCGGCACTTCCCTGACTGCTCCTGTGATCGCCACCGGCGGCTTTAACTGGGGAAAATTTTTCACAGATTTAATCATAAAGCCCAAGGAGGCCTTTCATGCGGCTATTTCCCAGAAGATGTGGTGGTTGGTCCTCACTATTCTAATTGTTGTCGGCCTTTTTGGGGGGATCGGTGTTTTAATTGATTACAGAGGTTTCGGAGGAGGAGTGGTTGCCCGGCTTTTCTTCTACGTGCTCTTTGTCCCTTTCTTATTCTGGCTCTTCGAGACGGCGGCCTTGAGCTTGATGAGTTCNCTTTTTAAAGGAAAAGGGGCTTCCTTGAAGGACATGGCCCTGACAGTAGGGATAGCCTGGTTGGCTTTCGTACCCTACGCTGCGCTTGCCCTTATCCCCTCTAAAGTAACTGACCTGATCTTCTTGCTTTTGTTCCTTCTTGCCCACATTTACCTTCTGACCGGGGTTTTGGAGGAAACAGAGGACCTGCAACTTGGCCCTGCCCTTATAGTCTCCTTAGCCCCTATCCTTTTTTTGATTATTCTCACCCTTCTGAAATCGGGGGAATTTGGTCTCTTTCCCCTCTAAGCTGGATTTTTTAATAAAACAAAAAAGCCCCTTTTGGGGGCTTTTTTGTTTTAGAGGAAATGGGTTTAGGGATTAAAAACCCTGGGATCTGGCCACAATTGCACAGGCCTCTGCCCTGGTTGCTGAGTTTTCAGGGCGGAAGGTGCCGTCAGGATACCCTTTGATCAACCCTTTGGAAGCGGCCGCCTCCACGAACCCAAAGGCCCAGTGAGTGGTGTCTATATCGCTGAAAGTAGGTTTCCCAATCAAGGGAGGAAGTGTTAGGGCCCTGGCCATGATGGCTGCAATCTCACACCTTTTAATGGGTTGATCGGGAGCAAAAGTNCCGTCAGGATACCCCTTNATCAGCCCNTTTTCCACAAGGGGGTTCACNTATTTTTCCGCCCAGTGTCCCTGGAGATCGGAAAAATTGGAGCCCTTTTCTGAGGGNGTGATCCCCAGNGCCCGGCAGAGGATGGCGCTGAACTCTGCCCTGGTAACAGTCTGATCCGGCTTGAAAGTGCCATCCGGGTAACCTGAAACTATCCCTTTCGCCAAAAGCGTGGAAATTAAACTCTGGGCCCAATGGCCCTGAAGGTCCGGGAATATACCCAAAACGACGGTTGCGGTTGCTGTAGATGGAGAGGAAGTGGGTGTAGGAGCAGGTGTGGGTGTGGTTGTTCCCCCGGATAGGGTTACATTTAGGGTAAGTTTAGTCTGGTTACCGCTTGAATCCTGGGCAATCACCTGAAAAGTGTTCAGGCCGGGATTTAAAGTGACATCGAGGGAAAAGTAGCCGTTATCTTCAACCAGGACAGAACTTCCATTGATGGATACCGTAGCTCCCGCTTCAGTTCTTCCCTCGATTTTCAGCTGACTCTGGTTGGTCTGGTAGTCGAGGACAGGGGGAAAGAGGATAACTAAAGCCGGCGGAAAAGTATCAGGTGGCGGAGTGCCTTGAGGTTGCACATGAATGGTGATTGTCTGAAGCTCTTCCTGAATGTTTTTATACACATCTGTGGCTATAGAAGTGATCTTATAATCACCTGCCGGAGGGTTGGACCAGACATATTGCCATTGAGAGTAATCGGAACTAAGAGCGGTACAGAGAACGTCAGTAGTTGTGGTTCTGGTCAAATCCACGATTTCCAGTTCCACGGTAAGCACCCTCTCGTTATCAGTGGCTGTTCCCGTGATCACTAAGGGAAGAGAGGTAATGGTTTGCCCATCCGCTGGGGAGGTAATCAGGGAATGCGGTGGTTCAAGGTCCTCCGGAGGCGGTGGGGGAAGCTCGTCATCAGCCAGGATTCCTCCAGTGGAGAAAATCATGGCCATGAGGACCAGAAGTACTGTTAGCTTTTTCATCTTCTTCCTTCCTTTCAAGAGGACTTACTTGGAGTATATTAAACCAGGAGGAGAAAGTTGACAATGAAGATCTATTTCGCTGTGCCCGTAATCAGCGGAGATAGGAAAGGCCTGCCCCTGAGACAAATCCGGGAATTTCTGGAAAAGGAAGGACACTATATTCTCACTCAACACCTTCTGGAGGAGGATTGCAAAGAAAAAGAAAGCCGACTTCCCCGGAACTTTATCTTCCAGAGGGATACTTCTTGGCTTGAGGAAGCTGACCTGGTGCTGGCCGAGGTCAGCTTCCCCTCCACCGGAATCGGTTATGAAATCGCCCATGCTTTGTCCTTAAAGAAAGAGGTGCTTTGTTTGGCTCAGGAAAAAGCTCCGGTGAGCGCCATGATAGAGGGAAATGACCGGGTGGTCTTTTTCAGGTATAGAGATCCTCAGGAAGCCCTTTCTTTTCTCGCCGATTTCCTCAAAAGGCCGAAAACCAGCAGAAAAAAAAGCCCTGAAAGAAAGACCAGGAGCATAAAAAAAGGTAAGAGGGAAGCCTGAAAGAGCTGGGGAGGGAAAAGCCTGAAGAGAAGGTAATTTTCCCCTAAAATCCAGTAATTGTTAGCGAAGGTCCAGAGATGAAAGTGCAGGAAGAACCAGTCGAAGAAAAAATAAAGCAAAACGCCAGCTAAAAGATAAATGCCATAAGTGAAAATAAGCCCCCATTTCATGATCCTTCTGAATTTAGGGTCCAGAAAGCACAGAACAAGGGCAGAGGCAATAAAAAAGCCTCCACTTCCTAAGGTAAAACAAAACAGGGAACGCAAGAGACCTCTGATATCGTAAAGGTGAAGTATCTCCTTTTCCTGAAACCCGGAAAGCGAATCAAGGCCCTCTCCGCTCCAGAAAAATTGAGCGAGCTTTTCGTCTATTGCTCTTGTTTCCTGATTTACCGGATATCCTATCTCGCTTTGCATGGAGTAGTAAAAGGCGGGATCAAAGGCTAAAAGCGAAAGGCTTAAAGCGAAAAAGAAGAGGGGGGAACTTAAAAAGAAAAGGATTCTGGGAATCCAGAGGGCTTTACTGAAAGAGGCCGGCTTCATCTTCCAGAATCCTTTCCCTGTATTTATGGATTTCCTCAATGGTGTTTTTCAAGATCTTTCCGTTTTCCAGGTAAATGTAGTAGTCGAAATCCTCCGGGTTAACCACCGTGGAATGGGAAATCACGAAAACCTGAGGAAAGACCTCATGGATGATTCCCCTGGTCAGGAGCTCCACCAGCGCTCTCGTTCGGTCTATATCCGAGGAGGAAAAGGGCTCGTCCAAAAAGATGAATCCCGGTGAGGAACCTCTTTCCTGGGGCAGTGTCGCCATGGCAAAGGCTAACCTCAAAGCCAGAGAAAACTGATCCTGGGTTCCCCCGGAGAAGATCTCCTTTTCCCGGTAGGCCCTGGCCCGATCATCCCAGACCCTGATGCGATAATCCTCAGTGAGTTGCACTTCCTGATAGCGGTTGGCAGTAAGCAGGGGCACGATGAGGCTCATATGATATTCCGTTTGCGGCTTGACACGGTTGTAAATTGCCTCCCTGGTCAGGCTTAAAATCGTTCTAGCCTTTTCCCGAATTTTGAGATAACGTTCCCAGCTCTTCCTTTCCTTTTGGCACTTTTCGAAATCCAGGGAAGAACTTTTGAGTCCCAACTTTGCCGAGAGTTCCTCTTCCTTGCGCCTGAGCGCTTCCCTTTGAGCAAAAAGAGCATCCCTTTCCTCTTTGAGCTGGGCTTCCCCAGCATCTTTCAAGCTTTCCAGCTCCTCAAGTTCCTCCAATCCTTCCAGGCTTTCCTTGGGGATTTCTAAGTTCAAACAGACTTCCTCCATTTCCGTAAGTAGCCTCTGGTTTTCCCTTTCTTTTAAGGAGATCATTCCCTGGAGAGCTCCGATTTTGCTTTCCAGCTCGCTTAACTTGATTTGAGCCTCCTTGCCTTCTTTTTCCTGAACCCTTTTTTTAAGCTCAAAGAGTGTGACTTTAAGGGAAGCTTCGTCAGTCTTTAAGGTAGGCTCCAAAGCCAACAAGTTTTGCAAATGTTTTCTTTCCTCCAGGGAGGATTTTTCCAGAAGCTGGGTTAAGCTTCTCAGATAATTTGAGCGTTCCTCGATCCTGGAAACCTCTTTTTTCAGGTCATCCAATTTTCCCGTGTTCCGGTTGATCGCCCCCACGACCTCGTCCCGTGTTTCAGCTTGCAACTGTTCCCCTTCTCTTCTGAGCTTGTTGGTCCAGCGCTCGAGGTAATCTTCGATCCTCGCTTTTCTTGACTCCCAGAATTCCAGCTCCTCTTCTATCTCTGATAAGGAACACGCTGGACGGGAAGCCAAAAGTTGAGTGCTGTAAGCCTCCATCTTTCCCAATAACTTTTGTTCGTTTTCGGAGAGGACGGCCCTTTCGCCTTTTAAGGCCCTCAGTCCCTGGCTGGCCTTCAGGTATTTGAAGAAGCCATAGGTTCCTGGAAGCAGAGCAAGAAAGAGGAAAAGGAGGGTAGGGGAAAGAACTTTAAAAAGGACGAGGAGAAGGGCCATAAGAACGATTGCCAGAGACCCTCCAGCTAACCCCAGGGCTAAGTTTTGCGTTCGCCGGACGCTGACGAAGCTTTTTTCCAGCTCTTGCTTTCTTCTCTCGATCTCTCCCTTGGCTGCGCTCAGCTTTTCCTTTTCTCCCAGGCTTTTCTTAAGGTTCTCTATCTCTTGAGAAAGCGAATTACACTTGCTTTGGATTTCCCTTTCCACCTGGATAAGCTCTTGCACCTGGTCCCATTTGCGCCTTAGGTAATTGAGCAGGGAAATTCTTCTTTCCAGCTCCGGTAAAGAGTCCCTTTTCTGGATCAAGTTCTCTATCTCTTCCTGGACCCTTTCACTTTGTTTTCTGAGGTTGCTGGCGTTCTCCCTGGTAGCAAGCAGGAGCCTTAATTCGTTAAGCATTGTTTGAAAACGGTTAAATACCTCAACCCGGGACTCCAGCTCTTTACGCTCTGATTCAAGCTGGGCCAATTGGGATTTCCACCGGGAAATCTCCTCTTTATTGGCCTGCAGGTTTTTGAGCTTTTTCAGGAGGGAAATTAGGCCCAGCTTTCTTTCCGCTCTTTTGAGCTCCTCCTCAATGGGCTGAAGTTCCTTTCTTATGCGGGCTAATTCCTCCTGCTCCTTTAAGAGCTCCAGGCGGTTTTTGTCCTCCAGACTGACTTTGAACTTTTCTTCCAGATCGAGCATGAAGTCCAGGTTGATCAGTTTGGAAAGTGCACTTCGGCGCTCTTGATTAGTAGCCTCCTCCAGCTTTCCCAACTTTTTCTGCTCAACGAAACAGGAGTTGAGAAAGGCCTGCCCATCAAACTTAAGCGATTGCTCTATGCGTTCGTTTACTGTTTTTACCTTGGTAATGCGGTCCATCTCCTTACCATCTTCGGATTGAACGATGAGAAAGGCCGTCTGGTTTCCTTGTTTGGGAATTTCCCGCCGGATTAGGAGATTCTCGTTTTCCGTGCATACTTCTAACTCTACAGAGGCCTTCTTGGCGCTCTCAGAGTAATTCACCAGGTCTGTGTTCGTTCCCACGAGAGGCCTACCGAAAAGGCCAAAATAAACTGCCTCAAAGAGGCTGCTCTTTCCTGCCTCGTTTGCTCCTTCAATCAGGAAACTTCCTTTCTCGGGAAACTTGAGAACGATGCTTTCCAGTTGTTTGAAGTTGTGCACTTCCAATTTTTTGAGGAGAATCACCTCATTTTCTCCTGTTGTACTCCTCCAGAATTAATTCCATGGCATCAAAGTAAAGGCTTTTTTCCTCCTCGTTTTGCTCTTTCTCTGCCAGCGCTCTAGCCACTTTCTGGATTTCCTCTTTTTCAGAATAGCCTGCTCCTCCTGCTTTCACTTCCAACCTCCACGATTCCATGCTCATGGAGGAAAGATCGATATCGAAGAAGAAGTTATGGCTTTTGCCCTCTTGCCACACTTTGCTCCACCTTACCAGATGATAGAGCTCAGGAGTGAACACGCCTTCGATTTTTAATTTGAGCAACTTGCGAGGATGGGAAGCCTCTTGAATTCTGCTCAAAACCAGAGATGTAGGATCGGGCAAAGCCCTTTCCAGTTCCGTGGAGCGGACCAGGATCTGGCTCATGGGCTGGGTTTCGACCCCTTTAAACTCAGTCTTAATGCGCCCGGAATCGTACTCTATATAATAGAATCCACATCGCTCCTCCCGTTCTCCAAAGTCAAGCCTTTCTGTGGCCCCCGGGATAATTATGGTCTTGTTCCCCAGGCGAAAATCCTTAGGGTGATGGTAATGTCCAATTCCAAAAAGATGAACTTTATCCAGGAGGTCAAGGCTTCCCAGGGGCACGACCAGGTCCGTGGCTCCAGGAATGTAGTGTCCCTGGACGCCGTAATGCATCAGAAGGACGTTCAGCTCTCCCCCTTCAGGGAAGCTCAGCCCTTCGATGGGATTCTCTGAGGCTTGAAGGCGGGTATGCGTAGAAATTCCGCCCACCGCCAGTTCCACTCCGTTTACCTTGGTCTTTACGATTTCGATTTCCGTCTTTTTGGGGAAGAAGTGAACTACTCCCAGCTCCATCAGAAACCTGAGGGGAGACATACGGTCCCTTGACTTAGGGGTATCGTGAGTTCCGGAAATCGCGAAAACCTCCACGCCCCTTCTTTTGAGCTCGTGGAAACACTTTAATACGAAGAGNATATCCTCGTAATCTGGTTCAGTTCTATCAAAGAGGTCACCTGCCTGCAAAAAAATATCAGCGTGCTCTAAAGCAAAATCCACCACTTGCCTGAAAGCTGATTGCAGGGCCTTTTTACGTTCGGCCATTTGGAAGGGGCTCATTTTTTGATAATAGGCGCTCAAATGGTTGTCAGCGGTGAGGACGATCCTAACCATTTTTGGTTTTCATCAACTTTATAGCTGCGGTTACGGTTTGGAAATGCAAGTCCACGGTATCCTCCACCCGGAAAGCGTATCCTCCAGCCAAAGTAACCACGCAAGGGACCTTTCTTTTCCAGCACTCTTCCAAAATTAGATTGTCCCTCTTCAGGAGCCCTTCTTTGGTCAATTTCAGGCTTCCTAATTTATCGTATTTGTAGGGATCCACTCCCGCTACGTAAATCACAAGTTCTGGTCCAAAGTCAAAAACTAATTTCAGGGCTTTTTCCAGCGCCTCAAGGTAAACTAAGTCTCCGTCTCCTGCTTTTAAACCGATATCCAGAGAGCCCCTTTCCTTGGGAGGATAGATGTCTTCCTGGTGGATNGAGAAGGTGAAGACGCTGGGGTCATTTTGAAAAATAAAGGCCGTTCCGTTTCCCTGATGGAGGTCACAGTCCACAAAGGCCACTCTTTTGGCAATTCCTTTGTTTAAAGCATATCGAGCACAAATAGCTACATCGTTGAGGTAACAGAAGCCCTCAGCGTGATCGGGGAAAGCATGGTGATGTCCTCCTCCCAGATGAACTCCTATGGAAGAGCGAATTGCTTCTTCCAGGGCCATTATGGTCCCAGAAACCGAGTAGAGCGCTGAATTCACCGTGTCTTTATTCAAAGGCAGTTCCGAGCGCCAGGTCCTGGGGGTAAGCCTGAGGGATTTCAAGTCCTGAAGGTACTCTTTGGTGTGGACTAAGAGTAAAACTTCCTCCTCAGGAAGACCTGGTTCCAGGAAATCGCTTTCCTCGGCCCAGCCTTCCTGAACGAGTTTTTCTTTCACCAGGGAGTACTTCTCAGGCTGATAAACGTGATTTTCCAGTTTCACCAAATAATAAGGGGAATAGATTATTTTGCTGGAGAGCATTATATCGCTTCCTCTGGCTCCACCCTTTTCAGGAATACTTGGGGAGTGGCCGCTTTTTTCTCCTTAAGCGCCTCTCTTAAAGCTTCAGGAACATCGATGTCCGATCCTCCCTCTTTGGTCATCCTTTCCCCGGCTTTAATCATTACCGGAACCTTGGTGAGGGTGCCGAGGAGGATAGCTTCACCCACATTGAGACCGGGTAAATCGGAAAAAAGACTGCTGGAGAGATTCTCTGCTGCTTTTTTCACTGCTTCCTGGTCCTCAGGATTGGTGAGCTTCATTATGATCTGGCTGGCGCACTGGGAGAGGGTATCCTGGTGGATCTTATGGGGCCTCTGGGTGATCACAATCAGGAAGACTTTGAATTTTCTCCCCTCAGAGGCAATGCGGTTGATGATGTCTCGACAGTGGCTTGGCTTGTCTTGAGGAACAAAAGTGTGCGCTTCCTCCAGAACGAGAAAGACCGGATAGGAAAGTTTTCCGGTTGTGGCTCNGGCCCAGATCTCCCTCAGGGTTTTGTCCACAACGAATTCGGTTACGCTTTTTTCTAAGCCAGCCAGGTCAATCACGGAAAGCCTGACTGGCTTCAGTAGTTCTTCAATTGGCACATCGCTGAAACCCCAGATGTCGTANGAACAAAGGTTTTCAATATACTTAACGGCCCGATCGGCGCCCTTTACCGTTTCCAAGGAAAGCCCCTTTCTCTTCCCTCCCTTGGAGGGAAGTTCGGGAATAAATTCCTCCTTTCCTTCCAGGAACCTTTGAGTCTGGAGAGAAAGGTAGTCCTCGTTCCAGGTCCCGGCCATCTCCTTAAGCTTTTGCACAAGTTCTGGAGGACGGTAATCTATGTTCTCTTCCTCCAGCTCAGCACAGGCCTTTTTAATGGCATCCCTGATGTTGGCNTAACTTTCCGGAATTCCTGCCAGGGTGCAGATTTCGTCTATTCCCAACCGGGAAAACTGAATAGTGTAAGGATGGCTTCCCCCGATTTCTTCATCGGAAAAGCGTCTCCCTTTAATGTTGGGAACCCGATATACCGAGACATCTGGGGAAAAGGGAGTATTTTTCCCGTTTCTATCCTTGCGCATACAAACGTAATCGGAGTTGGGGTCGAAAACAATGATCGTGCCCCCGATCTGGAGCAAGTTCTCTAACAATATGCCTGCCAGATAGGACTTTCCCGCTCCAGTCTGAGCGATGATCGCCAGATGTCTCCTGAGGCCATTGGGGTCAATTTTGACTTCCACTCTGGGGCGGTTGATTAAAGTNCCCACCAGAATTCCATCCCTGATGTTTCTGGTGAAGAACCTCTCCAGGAGTTCATCAGGAGCTATAAATACTTTATCNCCGGGAAGGGGAGTGGAACGGGGAAGAAAAACTCGGCCCTGTGAGTCTAAATAGCCCAGGACCGTTGCTGTGGCCAGAATCCGGGGCGAGGAGGAATATTCAGCTTTAAGGATGGTTTCCGTTTCTTGAAAGGTAAGGGCGGAATCGAACATCAGGGAAGAAGCAGAGAGCCCTGTAACCTGGGCCAGAACCTCCACTTCCTCGACTTGCCCCGAGACTTTCTCCCGAATTCCCTGGAGCACTACATATTCCAACCTGGGAGGACAGAGCTCAGGAGTGGTGACGAAGACAAAGGAATCAGATCGAGCTTCTCCCACCACAAATCCAATTGGAGTTTGACTCATTCTAACCTCCATCCTAAAAGAAGAGGTTTTTGGGAACTTCTACTTTGCCTACAATATTAATCTTTTGCCCACACTTAGGGCAACTGTTTTCCGGGGTGAGGAAGCTCTTCCTGAGCCACAGGCCGTAGCGCTCGATCAGCAAGGCGCCGCAATTGGGACAATACGTGTTCTCTGCAGGATGACCGGGGACATTCCCCAAATAGACGTATTTTAGGCCATTTTTCAGGCCAATAGATCTTCCCCTTTCTAAAGTAGCAATCGGAGTT
>JGI24721J44947_10004734_pt1 | contig 18808 bp, 14 predicted proteins | sample YelNatPaOPGAMG01_FD_44947 | JGI IMG/M metagenome (IMG submission 44947) | reverse complement strand
GAGTGCGGCGGCTTTGACGCCGCTTTGGCCCGGGGATGCTTGGTCTGAGGCCGCCTTCGGTCTGGGCCGGGTGGGGTTGGTGCTTCGGATGATGTTTGGAGATAAAATGGGGCGGCTTGCTTACCCAGGGCGGCGCTGCGCTTGCCCTGGGCTGATATCCCGCCGCCCCGCTGGGGCGGCCTCCGATGGGGAGCACCGGCCGCCAGCCGGTCGGTTTCGGCGGCCCGCCGAAATCACTACCCGAGCCCCGAGCTTCCAGCTCCCAGCACCCAAACCCACGCTCCATGCTCCACGCTCCATGCCCCATACCCCATGGTTGGGTTCTTCAAGTTGGCCGAAAAACCGGGCTTGACGCCCAGGGTCGGCGCACTTCCAATCGGGTCCATGAAAAGACGGCGTAACCTGATTTCTCGGCGTTGTTTCATCCGCACGGCTACCGCCACCGCAGCCGCCACGGGGTTGCCCTTGTGGTTTATTGAGCGCGAGTTGGACGAAGCGCAGGCGGCTGAAGAGCCTCGAAGTGCCAACGACAAACCGGGTATTGCGCTGATTGGCTGTGGCGGCCAGGGCCGGGGCGATGCGGCTAATGCGCAGCGATTTGGCCAGGTGGTATGCGTGTGCGACGTGGACGAGGCGCACATCGAGCAGGCCGTCAAGCAATTCACCACCAAAGACGGCAAACGGCCTGACCGGGTATCGGACTTTCGCCGGGTCATGGACCGNCGCGATGTGGACGTNATCATCAACGGCACACCGGACCACTGGCACACGCTGATCAACCTNGCTGCCTGCAAGGCCAAGAAAGACATCTACACCGAAAAACCGCTGACGCTTACCATTGACGAAGGCAAACGCTTGGTCAAAGCCGTGCGTGAGAACGGCGTGGTCCTGCAAGTCGGGAGCCAACAGCGTAGCGACCGGAATTTTCGGTTGGCGTGCGAGCTGGTGCGCAACGGGCGCATTGGCAAGCTGCAACACATCATCGTGGGCCTGCCCACTGGGCCGCGCGAGGGGCCGTTCCCGCCCAAACCGGTGCCGGAAGGCCTGAACTGGGACTTCTACGTGGGCCAGGCACCGTTCATGGAGTATAACGGCCGGAACTGCCACTGGGATTTTCGGTGGTGGTACTGCTTTTCGGGCGGCCAGATGACTGACTGGGGCGCGCACCACAACGACATTGCCCAGTGGGGGAACGGCACTGAACTGAGTGGGCCGGTCGAAATCGAAGGCCGGGCGTTGGTGGACATGATCCCCGGCGGGTTCACTGCGGCCGCCGAATACGAGGTCCGATGCAAATATGCCAATGGCGTGACCATGACCATCACCGACGGGGTGCGGGCACCCAACGGGGTGAAGTTTATTGGGACGGAGGGTTGGGTGTTTGTGACCCGCGGCCGGCTGGATGCTCATCCCAAGGCACTGCTGGAAGAGCCGTTGCCCTCGGATGCAATCCGGCTGTATCGGAGCGACGATCACATGGGCAATTTCTTCCAATGCGTCCGCAGCCGCAACGACCCCATCTGCCCCGTCGAGATCGGCCATCGGTCCATCACGGTGGCGCATCTGGGTGTGATCGCGGTGCGGACCGGGCTGAAGTTGTATTGGGACCCGGCTAAGGAAATCTTTGTGGGCGATACGGCCGCTGAGGCGAATCTGTGGCTGGAGCGCGACATGCGCAAGCCTTACACCTACGCGATGATTGCTTAGGCAGCGAACGTGCTGGCCTGAGCGCGGCTGCCCGGGTCATGGCGCTTGGCCACCCTCAAGTCTAGCTTCAGTCCGCCGATGCAGCTCATGGATGAGCGTGTTTAAGTCCGAATCGGACCGGGAGCTCAGCTCGGGCAACCGGTTTTGCTTGCGGTGGGTGCGGGAGCTAGCCCTCCTTCCTGTTGAACTGAGCCGATGCACCGGCAGGTCAATCGGTTGGCTGAACGCTTGGCTGGCTGTCTGCGCGGTTGTGCTGTGCCTGAGCCAGACGGGGTGTTTGTTGCTTGTAGCTGGCGGTGCGGCTGCAGCCGGAGCTGGCACCTACGCCTATGTCAGCGGCGACCTCAAAGGCACTGAATCAGCCCCGTTGGACCGGGTCTGGACAGCCACTCAAGCGGCGGTGACCGAGTTGCAACTGCCCATCACCAGCCGACAGAAAGATGCGCTGGGCGCTCGGCTGCTGGCCCGCACCTCCTCCGACAAGAAGGTCGATATCCGCCTCAAAAAGCTCACCGACACCTCGACCGAGATTCGCATCCGGGTTGGCACTTGGGGCGACGAATCGGTCTCGCGCCTGATCTTGGAGAAGATCAAAAAGCGCCTGTGATCCGGGAACTAGCTCTGGGGTGAAGTCGCAGGCTGTAGCCGCCGGCGTGAGCCGGCGGAGCAGTTGGTAGCCGCCGACGTAAGTCGGCGGACTCATCCTTCGAATCCGCCCAAGTCCGCCGCCTTACGGCGGCGGCTACGGTTGAAGCTTGGTCTTGGGCCGCGTCTCGGCGGCGGCTACCCGTAGCCGCCGGCGTAAGCCGGCGGATAAGCCCCTCAGACCCATCATCCACCGGGTGACCGCGGTGGCTACCGCGGTGCGTAGCCGCCGGCGTGAGCCGGCGGAGCAGTTGGTAGCCGCCGACGTAAGTCGGCGGACTCATCCTTCGAATCCGCCCAGTCCGCCGCCTTACGGCGGCGGCTACGGCCCGTCAGCTTGCCCGCGTTCCGCTGCAGGTCCGCCATTGGATCCCGTGCCAGCCCTAGAATTCTGGCTCGCCACCGGTTTAGCTGTAGGGAGGCGCAAGGGCTAGCCCAACTGGAGTTGCTTGGGCTTAATGGTCTCTTAACCGGTCCTGCGCTAGAGTAGTGGCGATGAGAACGAGCACTGCGCCACTTAACCTGAGTGGGTCGAACTGGGCCGTGGGTGGGTTCATTGGGATTGTGAGTAGGCTTTGGTGCGGCTTAGTGGCCTTGGCATTGGCTATGTTGCCCTGCGGTAATGGGCTTGCCGCACAAGACCAAAACCGCCGCGGCGGGTCGCCTGGCGACGCGCCTGGCCGAGTCGATCTGCCTCCGATGGAAGCGCCGCCGCCTTTTGGCCCAAGTGGGCCGCCGTGGGCCTTCGACGCCGGGCCGGGCTTTGGTGGCCCTGGCTTTGGCGGCCCAGGCGGGCCGATGCGTGAGGAGCTGCAGTTGGTGAGCCGATTCGACAAGGACGGCAACGGCTGGCTGGACCGCGCCGAGCGGCAGGCGGCCCGGCAGTTTCTCAGGCAGTCGGGCGGTGCGCGCCGGTTCGGCGGTCCGGGCGGTCGGCCTGGGCGATTCGGCCTGCGTGTCGAGAGCCAACAGAGGCCCTCGCCAGGTCCGAAAGTTTCTCCGGCGGAGGCGCAAGCATTTCCGGATGCTCCCCTCTACGCCACCAATGTGCTGCGAACGTTCTTTCTGGACTTCGACGGCCCGGACTGGGAACAGGAGCTAGAGGACTTCCACAACACCGACGTCGAGGTGCCAGCCAAGTTGACGGTGGACGGCAAGACCTACGTGGATGTCGGTGTGCATTTCCGGGGCGCCTCATCTTACATGATGTTGGGCACCGGCATGAAACGGTCGCTTAATTTGTCCTTGGACTTCATTCACCAGAACCAGAACCTGGGCGGCTACCGCACACTGAACCTGCTCAATTCAGCCGGTGACCCGACGTTCATGCGCACGGTGTTGTGTTTCGACATTGCCCGGGCGATAGGTTTACCTGCGCCCAAAGCCAATTGGGTGCGCCTGGTGATCAACGGCGAAAGTTGGGGCCTGTATGTCAACGTCCAACAGATCAACAAGGACTTCATCCAGGAATGGTTCGGCACGCGCAAAGGTGCCCGGTGGAAAGTGCCGGGTAGCCCGCATGGCCGCGGTGGCCTGACCTACCTGGGTGACGACCCGGCACCCTACAAACGCATCTACCAGATCAAGTCCAAGGACGAGCCATCCGCCTGGGCAGCCCTGATCAAGCTCTGCAAGGTGTTGAACCAGACGCCGCCTGATCAACTGGAGGCTGCGTTGGCTCCGTTGCTGGACATCGATGAGGCGCTCAAGTTCCTCGCCCTGGAAAATGCTTTGGTCAACACCGACGGTTACTGGACTCGGGCCAGCGATTACTACCTTTACCTGGATGAGCAGAGCCGATTTCATCTGATCCCCTACGATGTGAACGAAACTTTCGGCGGCGCCGGTGGACCGGCTGGCCTTGGTGGACCTGATGGACCGCCTCGAATGCGTGGGCCGGGTAGAGCCAGCGGGCTGGATGACGCGCCGGGGTTTGCTGGTCCGCCGGGCTTGGCTGGACCGGGTGCTGGCCGCCGGTTCAGGGCTGGCCCGGGCAGCCCGGGCGGTGGCCCGAGGCTGGACCCGCTGGCAGGTGCCAACGATCCGGATAAGCCGCTCCTATCGAAGCTGCTGGCTGTCCCCCAGCTCCGCGCCCGTTACTTGGCTTACATCCGCCAAATCGCCGAGCAGTGGCTGGACTGGAGCAAGCTCGGTCCGATTGTGGCGCAATACCGGGCATTGATCGCCGATGAGGTCCGGGCCGACCCACGCAAGCTGTCCAGTTTCGAGGCCTTCCAGCAGGGCGTGGCTGACAGGCCCGCCACCGATACGCTGGCGCTGGGCCGCGGCACCAGCCTGAGGAGTTTTGCCGAGCAACGTCGCGCTTTCTTGCTGAACCATCCTGAGGTCCAGAAGGCCGCGCACTGAGCCAAGCGTGAACAACCGGGCCAGTTGCCCCACCCAGCTTGCCTTGCTGAACGGCTATGCAGCCGCCTAAGGTTGGCTTGGGCTTGGTGGTCGGGCCGCAGGGCCTGGGGCAAGGCTTTCGATCAGGCACCCGGGAGATGCCCGGTGCAACCTGAGGCCAAGCAGCGCCGTCTTAATGGCAAATTAATGTCAGCTAGCGTAGGCTAAGGACGATGGTGAATCGGAAGGCGGCCAACGTCGTGGCGGTCCTAGTCATAGCAGGAGCTTGGCTATGGCTGTATCTGTGGTCGCATCCGCATCCGCCAGACATCGATCCGCGCCCGCACCAGGGTGTGGGCCAAGTGTTAGGGGCTGAGGCGGTGCAANTGCTGGAGCCTGGAGNGCGCCTGATCGTTTTGGCGCGGGANGCCGATCCGTACGAGGTACCGGCCGCTGAGGTGCAGTTGGAAGCGTTCCTGGCTGCGGTGCACAAGGCGGGTGTGAAGGTGGCTGCCATCCGGTCGTTCAAGCTTGACCCATTGCGGCCGATAGGCGTGCCGGCAAGCGAATTCTTCGAGTTACTGCGGCAGGCTCAAAGTAACGACGTGATTGTGTCGTTTCTGGGACCGCCCGTGCTGAGTGCTGAGCAGCTCAGCCGCTTGGGCAACAAGCGCCCGATTGTGCTGGCGCTATGTGCTGGGTCCATGCCCGCTCAAGTGGATCTCAAGAGTCTGTTTGACCAACGGCTCCTTCGACTGGCGGTGGTCAGCCGACCGGACGCGCCCGCCCAGGCTGGCCCGGGCGACAGCCGAGCCGCTTTTGATCAGATGTTCAAACTCATCACGCCCGCTAACGCGGCTGAGTTGTCTGAGCTAGCGGCAGCTTGGCGCTGAAGCTCCCATGCTAGTTGCCTCCATCAGTTGGGCGTGGTCGCGTCGGCTCAAATGGGCGGCCTTCACGCTGACTGACCTGCTGGTGACGTTGGCCGTGATCTCGGTTTTGGCGGCCGTGCTGGTGCCGGTGGTGGCTCGGGCACGGACTGGTTCCAGGCTCAGCCTGTGCACAGGTAACCTGCAGCAGGTCAGTCGCGCGGTGCTGCAGTATGCGCACGACCACCAGGAGAGGTTACCGCCGGTTGACGGCAGCCCGCCGCCAGGCGGCTGGTGGTTTTACAAGGACCGCGTGAAAGCTTATCTGGGTTTACAAGGGCCGTCGTCGCCTGAGGAGAAGGTGTTTGCGTGCCCTGAGGACCGCGGCTATGGCGAAGGCACTGAACGGCCCCGACCGTTTTGGCAAAGTCGCAAGCACAATTTCACCAGCTACGTGTTTAACGGGGTGAATCTGCCCGGGGTGCCCAACATCGCCGGCTGGGAGCTAGCGGATATCCAGGCCCCAGCCCGCACGTTGTTGGTGATGGAATGGGTGGCTCATGCACCGTTGTCTTGGCACAAGAGCCGGCCCGGCAAGGCCAACACACCGTTCTATTGCGATGCGGAAAGTGTGGTAGGGTTTGTGGACGGGCACGTGGCGTTGACCAAGATTTATTACGACGGCCTGAACGCGGCTTACACTCGAGACCCGCCCTCGGGCTATGACTACAAATACAGCGGCAATTGATTGGCCCCCATGACTAGCAAACTGCCCAGGCCGACGCAGGCTGAGCTAGCGCAGCACTTCCACCCCGCATTGGTGCAAAGGTCAAGCTTGTGGCGTAGTGTGGCGCAGAGACCGGATTATTATGGTGAGCGCTGGAGCTGGGTTATGAAACCACCTTTGGTCGTTTGCCTGAGCCTCCTGCTGGCGTGCGGCTGCGCGCAAGCCGCCACTGTTACCGTCGGGCCATGGACACCGCTGTTCAAGGGCGTGGAGCTGGCCTCCGGCTGGCAGCAGGCCCAATTACCGGGTGAAATCGAGCAGCGGGCGTTGTGTTTGCGCGTGGACCTGATGGACCCGGACATCGAGCTGTTCACCACACCCAAATGCACCAATTGCGGCAGCTACGAGACCTTAGCTGAGAACACCAGCCATTTCCTCGAACAGTACGGTTTGCAGGTAGCCATTAACGGTGCGTTTTACGCCAGTAGTTCCGGGCCTGGGGATGTGCCATTGGGCACGCCTGAAGATGTGTACGGGTTGGCCATCAGCCGGGGCGTTATGGTGTCGCCCAACCAAACAACCCCGGCCAACCCGCAAGGCTACATTCTGGCGGTGCTCATGTTCACCACCAACAACCAGGCGATCTTTGTGCCCACCAACAATCCGCCGGCCAGCATCCAGGGCATCTACACGGCCATTGCTGGCAATAAGGCACTACTGATCAACGGCACCAACCAGATGGTGCCCACGCCCAACGACCTGGACCCACGCACCGCCTTGGGGGTGTCGGCTGACCGGCGGTATCTGTATTTGCTGACGATCGACGGGCGGCAACCAGGCTGGAGCAGTGGCGCCGATTACTACGACACAGGCGAATGGCTCAAACGCTTCGGCGCTTCGGACGGCATCAACGTCGATGGCGGCGGGTCCACCACCATGGTCATGGCCGATTGCCTCGGCAAATCCATCCGACTGAATCGGTCCAGTTTCGTGGCGGCTTATGGCAGGGAACGGATTGTCGGCCACAACTTCGGCGTTTACGCCAAGCCGCTGCCCGGCCCGATCAAACACCTCACTGTGGTGCCGGGCCGTACCACCGCGCTGATTACCTGGCTTACCGATGTGCCTGCGACCGGTCAGGTCGAGTACGGACTCACGACCAATTACGGTTCGATCACCCCCCTAGACAGTCGCCTGTTACGCCGGCATGTGGCCAGCCTGAGCGGCTTGAGCCGAGGCTCCAATTACTACTTCCGCGTCCGGTCCACCGCAGCCGGCCAGGAATGGACCGCCGCGTGCCAATTCACCACGCTCAGTGGGTTGGTGGCGACCGAGCTGTTTGGCCTGACCAAGAGCTGGCGTTACACCACAAACAACTTGGACGGCGTCAATTGGAAGGCCCCCGGCTACGACGATGCCGGTTGGTTAGGCGAAGGCCCGGGCCTGCTTTGCGTGGAAAACAGCGCTAGTGTCCGTCCCAAGAACACCGCGTTGCCGCCGCCCTATGGCCAAACCATCAGCCGCACCTACTACTTCCGCACCCACTTCACCGTCACTGGCACCGTAGCGGGCGCGTCGTTGACGTTTTCGAACTACATCGATGACGGCGCCGTCTTCTACCTCAATGGCGTGGAGGTCTATCGGGTGCGCATGCCGGCCGCCCCGAATCCGATCACTTACAGCACCGCAGCCACGGGCGTGCCCTGCGCTGGGACTGCTCAAGCTGGCGACGCGTTGCCCACTTGCCCGGACGTGTTTACCCTCAGCGGCAGTGTGCTGACCAACCTGGTGCAGGGCGACAACCTGCTGGCAGTGGAAGTGCACAATTACGGCACGTTGAGCTCCGGCGATATCGTCTTTGGCTGCGCCCTGTTGCTGCACCGGCCAGTGATTACGGCGCCGCGCCTAGATCTGTGGCTCGAAGACGGCCATGGGACCCTGTTCTGGAACGAGGAAGGGTTCACCTTGCAGCAGTCTCCTGACCCGGCCGCGCCTGACAGTTGGTCTGATGTACCCGGCCCAGTCACCCGCAGCCCATACACCCTTACCAACCCCGGAACGATGTTCTATCGGTTGAGAAACTAGCAACAACCTGGCGCATGGAATCGCAGCGCAATTCAACCTGTCTGGAAACCAGGCCTATGAAAACGCCCTCTACCACGGCCCAACGCGGGTTTACGCTGATCGAATTGCTGGTGGTGATTGCCATTATTGCGTTGCTGGCGGCGTTGTTGTTGCCAGCGTTGGCCCGAGCCAAAGCCAAGGCCAGGACCGCCGAGTGCCTGAGCCAACTCAAACAGGTCGGCGTGGCACTGCGCATGTGGGCCAACGACCATGACGCCCAGTTCCCCTGGACGGTGGAGATGGATGACGGCGGTAGCAAAGGATCGCCGGAATGGGTGGACCATTTCCGCGCCTGCTCCAACGAGTTGGTCACACCCAAGTTGCTGGTCTGCCCCACCGATACCGGCAAGACCATTGCCAGGGACTGGGAGGTGATCGCCGGCCTGGAGAACGTCAGTTACTTTGTCGGGCTAACGGCCAAAGAGAGCGAGCCCCAAACGTTACTGACGGGCGATGGCCGAGTGATCGGGGGCGGAGGCGGGGTGGACTTGCAGTGGAACTTGTATGTGGGCAGCTCCGTCGATGCCACCTGGGAGAAAGAAGCTCATGGCGGACGCGGGAATGTGGTGTTGTCTGACGGCAGCGGCCACACGCTAAACACCGAAGCCTTGCGCGAACACATCATCAGCATCTTGGCCGGCGGCGCCACCAACGTCGTCATTTCCAAGCCCCAAGGTGTGTTGTAGCTACAGGTCGCGGGTCACCTGGCCTACGCCCGACCGGCGGTGCGAAGCGGCAGCGGCCCTGGTCCGCTCAAGCTCTCCAAAAACCATCCAAGGCTAGCGGGCCAAGGTCAGCAATAGCCCCCCAAGGCGCTGGTTTGCCGGTGGCCCNGGTGCTTTCGGTTGCATATCCCCGTCNTTTCGAGGCGCGCGCCAACCTGCCGGAGNGTGGGGCGTTGAGCTCACACCCGCGCACCCTCGGGCAAGGTCACAGAAGAGTGCACCCTCAGCGTTCGAGCTTCTGCTTAGTTCGACAAACCNCCGAGGCGACCCTCGAAGTCAGGGGTTTAAGCTCTCCGGTGCGCGNGCCCTGCGGCGACGCCTCCACTTGCAGGCCTTGTTAGCCTCGAAATCAGCAAACTCAGTTCGCGCGCGAGCTGGCCTGGCAGCAGGATTGACCTGCCAGGCAGAGTGCGGCTTGAATGCCGGCCTGGCATGAACCGGATTCTTGTGCTTTATGATTCCAAGACGGGTAACACGGCCCAAATGGCCAAGTTGGTGGCCGAAGGCGCCTCCAGCGTGCCGGAAACCGAGGTCCGCATCCGTTCCGTCGATGAGGCCACAGCCCAAGACGTGATTTGGTGTGACGGTCTGGCTGTAGGCAGCCCCACCAATATGGGCCTGTTATCGTGGAAACTGAAGCGGTTCTGGGACGAAACGATGGGCGAGCATTGGATGAAGGTGGACGGCAAGATTGCCTGTGCGTTCAGTTCAGCCGGTGGTTGGGGCGGCGGGATGGAACTGGCCTGCCAATCCATCCTGACGGTGTTGATCAACTTCGGCTTCTTGGTCTTTGGGGTGACCGACTACGCAACCCCACTGACCACCTGTCACTACGGCGCGGTCACGGCGCGCCAACCGCGCAGTGCTGACGCCCAGGCAGCGTGTCGGCTGCTGGGCCGGCGCCTGGCCGAATGGACCGCCATCTTTGTTCACGGGCGCAAGGACCTCCACCCCGTCAACCGCATCGCCGACCGCCAACGCCCTGGCTAAAGCCTGCACCACCAACGAGCCGCATGCCGCATGCCCTACGCTCCTACAGCGCCAGCAAGCTGGCATAGTCCAGACGCGCCGCGTGGGTGTAACCGGCCAACCCCTCCGCGGCTCTCGGTGACGTGGCCTGCCGGACTCGAAAAACCGACGTCAGTTCCGGCCGGCTACCTCGGCCCAACGTCAATACATCCAATAGGCCGCTTCCGGAGCAATCAGATGCAGGATTTCTTGGATGATCCAGGCCAGAAAATCGATCTCGACCAAGGCGGTTTGTTGCACGGGGGAAAGTTTTTTCAAGGCTTGGCGGAGAGGCATTTCCATTTCAGCCTCACCGATATCGTGCCGTGCAGCCAGCAACAGGCGGTGATCGTTGAGCGCGGTCATCAGGGCCGGGGCTTGGTCAACCGGTACGACCAGCTCGATCGGGTCGTGGTGTGGGTCGGCCAATTGGGCGCGGCACCGACGCAGCAGGGCCAGGTTGGCGCTTTTATAACCGTGGAGCTGCGCCAACCAATCGCGGGTGTCTTCGGGACTCATGCCGGCAGTTTGGCAACCGCGACGCGAATACCAAGCCTCAGCCGCCTTGGCATCGAGCTGCTCCGGTGGGACTTGGTAGTTAGTAATCAGCGCGTCCAGGATGCTCTGCAGCAGTCGCGCTTCAAACCGATCAAACGTCAGCCGGAGGTGATCCCCTTGCCGGGCAGCCTTCATGGTTCCACCGGTTCCAGCGTCACCGTCAGGCCATGGGCTTGGAGCTGCTGATAGTACAGCTCGGCCTTTTCGCGGGTCTCGACAGCGACACAGCTCTTGCCGGTGTAATGGACTTGGAGCATGTGGTGCGTGGCCTTTTCCTTGGTAAAGGCCAGCACCTTCATGAACACAAACACCACATAGCTCATGAGATTGACCGGGTCGTTCCACACGATGACCGCCCAGCCACGCTCGAAGGCTTCTTTAATCTTGCTTTCGGGGCTTTGAACCGGGGTGGTTAGCGTCTGGCTCGGCATACGCTTGCTGGCTAGCGGCCCTGAGCAGCCAAGCCGGCGGTCGGGGCTTCAGCGTTTGGCTGCACCGGTTGGCATCTTGGCCGGCGGCGAGCTGGATCCGGCTGGCTGGCTCAGAGCTAGCAGATGCTGTTGGCCCGACAGCGTGATCAAATCCACCAAGATCCGTTTGGCCTCCTCCAAAGTCGGGTCCACTTGGGGCAGCTTCTCATCAGCCCCGGGCTCATCCGGCTCAGCGTCTTGGGCTAAGGCCTTTGCCTTGGCCTCAGGGCCGGTGTCTGAGCCGGTAGCCGCAGCGGTGGGCTGAGCTGCGGGCGCATTGGTTGTTTGAGCCAAAGGCGGCTCGGGCACCGGGAACCGGACGCACGCCAAGCGGTCCCCTAGCTTCTGGGTTTGTAACGGTGCCGCCCCGTTGGGCAAACCGGTCCAGAAGAACCGACCTTGGCGATTGGTGAAGCCCGGCGGCAGACGCAACGCATCTGCGGCACCGGTCCACATGAAGCGCCCCTCGATGTTGGTAAAGCCAGGCGGGGGTGGCAGCCATGGCAAAAACGCTAGCTCGCACTCCGTCTCCGGCGCCGGCAGCAAGTCAGCTTGCCCCTCGTGGCGTTCCGACGGCAGCGGCCAAGTCAAGAAAGCCTGCTGGTTGCTGGAGCCGAACGGCGGGGGTAACCCGGGCCAATCCACCCAGGCCAACAGCAGCTCACATGCTTTTTCGGCTGGGGGCGGGCGGCTAGCCAGCTCTTTCTTGCGCTGCTTGGCCCGTTCATCGACTTCTTGTTTTTCCTTGAGCCGCTGCGCCTCGTTCAAGGACACAGTCTTGTCCTCTTTGGATTTGCGGTAGCGCTCGATCTCTTGCCGGATGTACTCGAAGTCGGGGTCCGTGGCCACCCGCCGTTCCGAGCGGCGTCTCAGCTCCTCCAAGTAAGGCGACACGCAGTTCAGCTTGGCAAACTCGACCGGTTTGATGGTGTCCCAGGGCAACCGATTCTCCAGTTCGGTCTCGCCCACATCCAGGTAGTTATTGACGCTGGGCAAGACGATATCGGGTGTGACGCCTTTTTCCTGCGTGGAGGAGCCGGTGACCCGATAGAATTTGCGGATGGTGACCTTGAGGGCGCCGGGGTTTTTCTGCGTCATCACGCCGTTAGCGCGGAGAATCGGCTCCAGTTTGATGAGCGACTGGACGGTGCCTTTGCCGTGGGTACTGCAGTCGCCCACGATCAAGGCCCGGTCGTAATCCTGCAAGGCCGCGGCCAAGATCTCGGAAGCCGAGGCGCTGAACCGGCTGGTCAACACCACCAGCGGCCCTTCATACAGCACCGACGGGTCCGGGTCACGGTCCACCATCGGCGGGCCTTGAGGGGCTTGGACTTGGACTACGGGCCCTTCCTTGATGAACAGGCCGGTCAGGCGAATGGCTTCCTCCAACGAGCCGCCGCCGTTACGGCGCAAGTCCAAGATAATGCCGCTGACCTGCTCTTGCTTGAGCCGGGTTAGCAGCCGCGCCACATCGGCGGTGGTGCTGCGGCCTTCGGTGCCGGGCTTTTTGCCGTCGAAATCCAACTCCGAATAAAACGATGGCAGGTCGATGACGCCCAGCCGGATGGCCTGGTGCGAGTCCACCGGCAACTCGATAATGCGCGCCTTGGCCGCCTGGTCTTCCAGTTTGATCTCGTCCCGGATGAGCGTGACCACTTTGCGCACGGAGGGGTCGGGCGCGTCAGCCGGGATGACTGTTAGGCGCACCTCGGTGCCTTTGGGGCCGCGGATCATCTCGACGATCTTGTTGAGCTTCATGTCCACCACGTCCACCGGCGGTTGATTGCTCTGGGCCACCGCCACGATCCGGTCACCCACATTGAGTTTCTTGCTGCGCAAGGCCGGGCCGGGCTTCAGTTCCCGGATCTTGCAGTACCCATCCTCGGAGGTCAGGACCGCGCCGATCCCATACAGTTTCAGGCTCATGCCGATGGTGAAGTTGTCGAACTCGGATTTGCCAAAGTAGTCCGAGTGCGGGTCATACACATGCGCCAAGGCCGTCAGATACACCTGCAACACATCGTCGTAGTCGTATTCGTGGATGGTCCGCAGTACCCGGTAATACCGCCGGGCAATGATCTTGACGATTTCCTCGGCGTTATCCTGCTCCAGCTTGCGTTGGATGGCTTGCGCCACGGCTGCCGGGCTCTGACCCTGTTGAAACCGTTCTTGAGCCAGCTTGGCGATCTGCTCGGCCTTTTCGGTGCTGAGCTTTTCGTGCAGGGCTTTGGCGATGGCCTGGGGCTGTTTCTGCTCCAGCTTCTCGCGCACCACAGCCGCAATCGTCTCCGGCCGGCCGATACTGAGTTTTTCCTGCAGGTACTCGTAGCGGAGCCGCTCGCGCCACAGCCACCGAGCTGCCTCCAGGTCTTTGGGCCGAGGCTCCTTACGCCGATTCAACAAGAACCGGTCCTCGCCGCTGAAATCGAAGTGCTCGGTCTTGAGCAGGTGCTCGATGTAGCTGACCTGTTGCTCCAGCCGCTCACGGAACCGGGTGAAAATGACCCGAGCGGGGGACGAATCGCCGCGCTTGGTCAGTTGATGCAGCTTGAACCGATACGGCTCGAACTCGCGCAGGTCTTCCTGGGTGAAGTACAAGTGCTGCGGGTCCAAAGCATCCAGGTACCGATCCAGGAATTTGGAGGACATCTCCTCATCGAACGGCTGGCGATTGTAGTGGGACCGCTCCACTAAAAAGCCGACCCAACGCACAATGTTGCTGTCGTCGGGGCTCTCGACCAAGGGCGTGACGTTGGTATGCCGGAGAGAATTGAAAATCTCCTCCAGGCTGGCAGCCCATACCGGCAACCCCAACACCAGCCAGCCGATCAACACCCGGCTCATCCAGCGCACAGCAGCTCCTTGAAGCTGGCGCCAGGCCATCGCTTTGGAATAGCGCAGCGTCACAGTGCTATTGTGGCACAGTTTGGCCATTCGGCAACCACGCTTTTGGGGGTCGGAAGCCAGCGCCCCCTATCAACGACCCCTGCCCAGGGCACGCCTGGCTGCCGTCCGGCTCGCGAGCCAGAACGGTTCCGGGGGGCTGACCAGGGCCGGCTATCAGCCCTCCTTCAGCCCTGCGCAAACCCACGGTCCGTCTGAGCCTCCAGGACGCGCCAGTCAGATAGCCCCAGCAGACCCGCCGCATAACCAGCGGCGTGCCCCTCCCTCGGTGGATACTTACGCTGCGGGCTGGTCGCAAGCGAGGGCGGCTGGGCGACCCCGCCGAAAGGCATTCTACGCGACTTGAAAAACAGTGAATTGTGATCCGGCAGGCCGAGGCGGGCGACTTGTGGGCTGCTCGCGCCCCGGCTGATCAAGGCCAAACCAAGCAGCGCACCAACTGGATCTGAATTGAGGTAACCATTCGCTGCTTGACGCCCCAAGCCAAATGAGGTATGGGTGCCCCGGAGTGGGTGGCGGCGCGACGTCGAGTCAGCCGAGCGACAAGCTCGTAGAGCTGGCTGCCCCTGCTCGAAGGTAATTTAGACCAACATGCCCGCATCGAGGCATCCGCTGGTGCGGTCTGTTTGCTACCGAACCACGGTAAGCCGCTGCGTTGCGCTGAAACTGATCCCCCACATACGTGACGTCCGGCGCCCTACTCATTTGCTCCGTACAAGCTCAGCTTTGGCCAACCAGACCGTTGGGTCAAGCCTCTCGCCTGTGCCCCGGTCCAATTGCGCAACAACTCATGGGCCACCAGGACCACTCAAGCTCATGTCTCAATGCGCCCGTGCCTGCCCCGAGCCGCTTTACCCAAACAGCCAGTGCCGTCCCTCAAGCCGGTTCGTGGTGAAACTGCGCCGAAGCGGTTGTCCACCGTGCTAAGCCTGGCCTGAGAGCGAGCCTACACTCAAGCTGGCCCCGTCCGCGAAGCGGGTCTCATCTGCGGCATTGACGGGCCGGGGGAGAAACCTGAGCTTGGGCGGCATGCGAACGAACCGTGCGTTGAACCAAGCTGTGCACCTGCTGCTGAGCATCGCCACGTGCGGGCTGGCCAGCCGGGCGTGGGCCGACGCGCTGTGGCTGGAAAATCCGAAGCTTCGCATCACCAACAAGGTCACCCTGCGCGCCCAGGCCTTCGACCTGCGCCAAGTGCGGCTTCTAGACGGCCCGTTCAAACACGCCCAAGAGCTGGATCGGAAGTACCTCCTGGAACTGGATCCGGACCGGCTGCTGCATACCTTCCGGCTCAATGCAGGTTTGCCGTCCTCAGCCCAGCCGTTGGGCGGGTGGGAAGAGCCCAAATGCGAGTTGCGCGGTCATTTTACCGGTCATTACCTGACGGCCTGCGCTTTGATGTATGCCAGCACGGGTGACCCTGCCCTCAAAGCCAAAGTGGACGCTGTGGTGGCTGGGTTGGCCGAGTGCCAAGCCAAGCTGGGCTCAGGTTATCTGAGCGCGTTTCCAGAGGAGTTTATCGATCGGGTCGAGCGACAGCAGCGAGTCTGGGCGCCGTACTACACGTTGCACAAGCTGTTTGCCGGTCTGTTGGACGCGTATGTCTATTGCGACAACGCCCAAGCGCTGGAGGTGGCGCGCAAGTTCGGTGACTGGGTCATCCGGCGCAACGCCCGGCTCAACGATGAGCAAATGCAACGCATGCTGGGCAATGAACACGGCGGCATGAACGAGTGCCTGGCCAACCTTTACGCCCTCACCGGCGAGCCCAAGTATTTGCAGATCGCCCAGCGGTTCAATCACCGCGAGCTGTTGGACGCCGCCGCCCAACACCGCGATAACCTCACCGGCAAACACGCCAACACCCAGTTCCCCAAGTTCATCGGTGCAGCCCGGCAATACGAGCTCACCGGTGACCCGGCCCTGCACACCGCCGCCACATTTTTCTGGCGCACCGTGGTGCATGAACGCTCATATGTGATCGGCGGCAACAGCGATGGCGAGATGTTCACACCCAAAGAACGGCTCTCGACTGCCCTGGGCCCCAACACCACCGAGACCTGCAACACNTACAACATGCTGAAACTCACCCGGCACCTGTTCGCCTGGGACCCGCAGGCCGAATACGCCGATTACTACGAACGGGCCCTCTACAACCATATCCTGGCATCCCAGCATCCGGACACGGGCATGATGTGCTACTACGTGCCGCTGCGCTCCGGCTCACGCAAACACTACAGCGAGCGGTGGAGCTCGTTCTGGTGCTGCACCGGCACCGGCATCGAAAACCACGCTAAATACGGCGATAGCATCTACTTCCACGACGCCGACCGCACCCTGTATGTGAACCTGTTCATTGCCTCCGAATTGCGTTGGCCCAGCCGCGGCTTCACCCTGCGCCAACAAACGCGCTACCCCTTGGAAGACACCACCCGGCTCAGCTTTAGTTGCACACAACCGCTCGAGTTGACCGTGCAGATTCGTTGTCCATGGTGGGCTGAGCACGGCATCCGCATCGCGGTCAATGGCCAACCCCAGATCACCCACACTCAACCCGGCAGCTACGTCAGCCTCAACCGCACGTGGCGGGATGGCGATACGGTCCAGATCACCCTGCCCTTCAGCCTGCGGGCGGAAGGATTCAAAGATAACCCGAACCGATTCGCCGTCCTCCATGGGCCGTTGGTGCTGTGTGCCGAGGTGGACCCCAAGAAACCCATCCCAACTGTTGTGGGCACACCTCAGACGCTGTTGGCCAGCCTGAAGCCGGTGGCGGGTCGGCCCAGCACATTCCGCGCCCCGGCTAACTTGCTCCGGCGCCTGGGCGAGCCGGACGGGGTCGAGCTGGTGCTGGAACCGTTTTACCAAGTGCACGGTCCCCGGCATTACATGGTCTATTTCGACGCCCTTACCCCGGAGCAATGGGAGGCGAAACAAAAAGAGCACGCTGCCCAACAAGCCCGCGAGCAACAAGTGCAAGCCCGCACGGTCGATCGGGTGCAGCCCGGCGACGAAGCCAACGAACGCCAGCACAACCTCCGAGGCGAACGCATGGCCGCCGGCCCGTTCAACGACCGGCACTGGCGTCATGCCACTGACGGCGGATGGTTCGCTTGGGACCTAAAGGTTGCACCTGCCGTGCCCCAAGAACTGTGGGTCACCTACTGGGGCAGCGACGCTGGCAATCGGGTCTTCGACATCCTGGTGGACGGCCAGAAGCTGGCCACCCAACGGCTCCAAAACAATCGACCAGGCCAGTTCTACGACGAGGTCTATCCGATCCCATCACACCTCACCGAAGGCAAACAGACCGTCACAGTCCGGTTCCAAGCTCACCCGGGTGCCTGGGCGGGCGGTGTGTTTGGGGTGCGCATCGTCAAAGCTGCACCCTGAAGTTCCCGCCCCATCCACACTACGGCCGGGCAGCCTCGTCGAACGCCGTCGCTCAAAGCCCCACCAGCCTGTCCAGCGTCCGGCCTAGGTCCGGCGCCAACCGCCGGCGCCCGGTGATCAGGCCGCGCGCTAGCCGAGGCACCATGTGCACCCGAGCCGCGCCCAACCGCTCCGCTAGGATCTGGCGGTTGCCACGGCTGACCACTGACGCCCGGCCGCGCGACATCAACACCACTTGCGCCCGAGCCGCAAACCGGCCCGGTAACGCCTCGATCACCAGTAACACCTGGTTGATTGCCCCTAACCGATCCGGGCAAACCACCACCGGCCAGGCGTCCAAGCCCACAATCAAATCCCGCGAGTCGAAATCTTCGCCCAACGGACTCAGCAGGCCGCCTGCACCCTCGACCAGCACGTAGTCGAACCGCTGCCGCAGAGGCACAATCCGAGCCAGCACATCAGTTCGCCTGAGCCGCAGCCCGATCTGGCGCGCTGCCAATAGCGGCGCCACCGCAGGCCGAAAATGCCAGGGGTTCACATCGTCCAAACCCAACTCAGCTCCGGTAGCGGCCCGGAGCAAGCGCGCATCAGTCCGCCCACCTGAACACACCGGCTTCAGCGCCGCCACAGCCAGGCCCCGTTGGCGCAACCGACGGGCCAACACACACGTCAACACCGTTTTGCCCACCCCAGTATCGGTCCCGGTCACAAACACCACTCGGCCCTTCATGCCGCCGCCCATGCAATCAGCCGCACCAATGCGAAGCCACGCAAAAATACCCGGCGTGCGGCCCATCGCATTCCGCAGCTGCCCCCGTAAGGCGGTGGAACAAACCGCCTACCCACCGGCGTAAGCCGGCGGACTCCTGTCGCCGTCTCCATTGCCCCTGGGCTTTGTCGCCACCTGGCCCCCCGTAGCCGCCGGCGTAAGCCGGCGGACTCCTGTCGCCGTCTCCATTGCCCTTCGGCTTTGTCGCCACTGGCCCCGTAGCCGCCGGCGTAAGCCGGCGGGCTCCTCTCGCCGTCTCCATTGCCCCTCGGCTTTGTCGCCACGTGGCCCCGTAGCCGCCGGCGTAAGCCGGCGGGCTCCTCTCGCCGTCTCCATTGCCCTTCGGCTTTGTCGCCACGTGGCCCCGTAGCCGCCGGCGTAAGCCGGCGGACTCCTCTCGCCGTCTCCATTGCCCCTGGGCTTTGTCGCCACCTGGCCCCCCGTAGCCGCCGGCGTAAGCCGGCAGACTCGTGCGCCTGTGAAGGCGTCCACATAGCGGGGTGCAAGTCCCCGTCAGGCCGAACGTTCACCGGCCTGTAACCGAAGGCTACTGCGTCGTGGCA
>JGI24721J44947_10004725_pt1 | contig 18826 bp, 22 predicted proteins | sample YelNatPaOPGAMG01_FD_44947 | JGI IMG/M metagenome (IMG submission 44947) | reverse complement strand
TTTTGTGTTTTCTTATCATTATTTAGCTCCTTTCTTTTTTATATTCATTGAAACGCCTTTAGATCTAAAGTGGGAGCGGGTTCTTTGTCCTCTTACTGGAAGTTTCAAAGCATGCTTATTCCACGATAAGACTTGATGTTTCTTAGTCTCTTAATATCAAATTCGCGCTTCATGTCTAAGTCTGAGCTGTAATAATGCTCTGTTTTTCCTGTTTCTGGATCTGCCCTACGATTTTTTAAATAACTTGGAACATCTAAAGATTGTATAAAGTTTTCAATTTTTTTAATTTCATCTTTAGATAACTCTGAAATTTTTTTTGTTTTTGGATAGTTTAGTTTATGACAAATTGCGTTTGAGACTGACCAAGAGATACCTTTTATGTAAGTTAAGCCTGTATAAAGATTTTTTGAACCAGGAATGTCATATCCGTAAATACGCACAAGAGATTCTAAAAATGTGTCTGTTTGCTTTTGAGGTTTTTCAACAGGTGCTTTTGCTTGTGCTTTTTGTTTTTCTGGTTTTTTGTCTTTTTCTGTCATTTTATTTTACAAATAAATTGAATCTTTGCTTTTCTAAAAGCTCTTCTAAGATTCGTTTTTCAATTGCTTTTTTTGGATCAGGTATGTTTTTTAATCTTTCTCTCAGGTCGTCAAATGATTCAAATGGTTTTTGGCTTCTTGAATCAATTATTTCCTGAGTGTGCTTTCTTCCAAAACCTTGAAGCAACTCGATTTGATGCAATCGTGTGTTAATTGCTTGAGCATTATTGAAGAAGTCTACAAATCTCTTCTCCTGCTCCGCAACTAACTTTTCAACAAATTCTTGTAGTTGGATCTTCGCAGTTTCTGTAAGCTTCTCTTTGGAAAGCCTACCTTCTATNTAATATATCTTATCTCTCTTTTCTGGACCTATATAAACCTTTTCTTTTGGAGCAAGAGTAACTCCTCTACGCGGAACTAGCTCAAGTAAAGCAAGTGTTTTTTCACCGATAGCTTGCGCTATTGGAGTGGTTCTCTTTCCCATGGGGTACCCATAGGGTAAAAAATCTAATATTATTGCAAATTCTTCTTTTTCTGCCATGTTTAGTTTTTGTTGATTATAGAAAGAATTGCTTTGGATTCTTCCTCGTTTAGACCGATTTCAGGAGAAATTTTGTTTAAATCTTCAATGTCTTGAGGCAAAAAATCCACTACTTTAACAATAAACTCTTCATTTAGTTTAGGATTATTCAAGGCTTTTATTTCTGAAATTAATTTTTCTGCTTCTTCTTTTGAAATTTTACAAAATGTTTTAAGATAATCGCGCATTTGNGGAGTTACTTCGCTATCTTTTGTATAGTGCTTTACAGCTGCAAGTGTNAGAGGTGTTTTTGATAGAATCATTTTGCCTGAATATTNATTTTTTTTAAATGAATGGGATGAATAAAGTATCTTTTTGGCTTTCCTAAATCAGATATTTCTACTTCATATGCTTTTCCTCGTAAGGCAATTACTTTGCCTGTTTTTCCCTGAATTCTCTTTGAATAAGCAAGAGGAAAACTAAGTTCTTGAGCTACAGCTACAAAATCCCCTGGTTGAAAAGTTTGCAAATATCTAGTTAGGGAAAACTTGCCCTTTTGTCTTGGTGTTTTATGCAGCNCCATATTTTATGAGACACTTATGAGTTTAAAAAGCTTTTGCGGGGCGAAATAAACCGGTTTCTTATGAAGATGTATAGGTCTGTCTTACAAGTCTTATCAAAGAGAGTTATAAGATTGATATATTTTTTAAATTGAGGAAAAATGGTATTTATTTTTTTAGAGTTGATTTTTCAGAAGTTACTGAGCCTTGATATAAATCTCCTGCGTCACGAGCTTGTTTCATATTGTCTACAATTGCTTTAAACATTTTTTCTCCCCAAACACTATACCCACATCTTTCGCAACAATCTATTACAGAATGCTCATCAATCTCTGCTTTACAATAAATGCATTTTTTTGCCATTTTGCCTCTTTTTTAGTCATTTCGGCAAGTGGGTATTTAAATATTCGTATAATAAAAAAATATAATCAACAAAAAACATTTATTTTTCCCAATCTGTTAAATTTTTTTGAAAAAAAGAATATGATGCGTAGTTAAACAAAATTGCTGAAAAAATGTCTATTGAATAATGGCCTCTTGCGACAAGAAGAAAAGCAATTACTAAAATAAGGCTAATAAGAGAAAATATCTTAAAAATTCCTTTGGAAAATAAAAAGCATAAGAAAGAAGAGCCTACATGACCTGAGGGAAAAACTCCTGATTCGTAATTAGTGAATGCATGAAATGGCCCATTTGTTGGCATTGATCTTGGATTTCCGAGGGGGGTTAAAACTATAAACAAAGAGCGCATTAAATACCCTACTCCAAAAAGAAAAATGAAAAAAGGTATTTTTTTGTATTGTTTATAATAAATTATTGAAAAAATCAAAATAAAAACTGACAAAAGTGCAAAAATGTCGTAGAAAAAACTTAATTTTGGCAAAAAAGGAAGATGCTCAAAAAAGAAATCTTTTAAAATAGGAAATTTTCCGTATAGATCTTCTTCTTTAAAAAGATAAAAACTAGAAGAGTAGTTTAATCTCCAACCAACTAAAAAAACTATTAATGAAATAACTAAATGTGTTTTATTTATTTCTTTAATTTCTTTCCAATGCTCATAAAAAAAACTTCTATTTTTTAAAAACATTTTAATCCCAATATTTTATTCCTTCTTTTTTTCTTAAATGCTCTTTGCCGAACATTCTTAAAATGTTAAAATACGAGTACTTTAAAAGCATTTTGAATAACCCTTTGGATTCGTATCTTCTAACAGAAATTAAAATCTTTCCTGGTTCATAAAGAATTCCAAATTTATAGCCTTGCTTAACTGCTTTTTTTGCTATCGCGGAATCTTCTCCAAACTCATAAGGCGGAAAACCTCCGAGTTTTTTAAAAGTTCTTGTTTTAAAAAGTAAATAAGATTGCATTAATGGAAATTTTGTTTTTTCACTGATTTTAAAAGATAAATTAACAAAATTGTGAATTAAAATATAAAAAAATTTTTTAATTTTTTTAATATTGAAAAAAAGAATTGGTTTTTGCAAAATAGTTGCTAAATCAAGGTTTCTTTTTTTAAATTCATTGATTGTTTTTTCTAAAAAAAATTCATTTGGAAGAAGGCAGTCTGAGTCTATAAATAATATATATAGGGTCTTACAATTTTTAGAACCGTTGTTTCTCCCAACATCAGGATATCCTCCTTTTACTATTTTGCATTTGTATTTTTTAGCAATTTCTTTTGTTTTGTCAGTTGAATTTGCATCTGCAACAACTATTTCATAATTTTTATAAGTCTGCATTTTAATGGAATCTAGCAAGAGAGGAAGATATTTTTCTTCATTTTTCGTTGGAATAACAATCCTTAATTCTTTCATTTTAGAGAAAAGTTTTTTAATTTTTTAAATGTACTTACCAAAAAATTATTCGTATCTTAATGTTTCGCTAATTTTTGTTTTTGAGGCTTTATAAGCGGGGATAATGCCTGAAAGCAGACCTATGAAAAACGCGAATAAAAGAGAACCAATTATTAAATAAATAGGATATGCGGCTTGAATTAGAGAAGAGTTTAATTGAGTATTTATAATCTCTACTAGAATTGTAGTAACTAAAAATCCAAGCAAAACTCCAATTAAACCTCCAAACAAACCAAGCAAACCTGATTCTATTAAGAAAATTAAAAGAATATCCTTATTTTGTGCTCCAATTGATTTCATAATTCCAATTTCTTTTGTTCTTTCTAAAACAGAAGTGAACATTGTATTAGAAATAACCACTCCTCCTACTAAAAGAGATAGAGCTGCGATTCCTCCTAAAAATGCAGTGATTATATTCAAAATTATACTAAAACTGGAAAGTAATTCCTCGGGTGTCAAAACTGAAAAATCTTGAGTGTCTTCTGTTACGCCTCTAAAAGTTCTAAGTTTCTTTTCTACTCTTTTTGCTACTTCATTTATGTTTTCATTAGGATTTATTTGCACAATAATTTGATTTATTGAATCTTTATTAAACAAAGAAACAAAGTCATCTCGGGGCATGTAAATTATACGATCATCCATTGAACTTCCAAGTGATTGTAAAATGGCCTTAACTTTAAATTCAGCTCCATTAATGAGTAACCTATCTTTTACTTTAACTGGCTTAGAAAAAAAGTTGTTGTGTTTGTATTGGCTCCCGATAATTAACCAACCTGAATCGCCTTCTTTGAATTCTTTGCCTTCTTCTATTTTATAAGAAGAAATTTCTTTAAAAACATCCATCCTGTCCAAAGGAACAGAAGTGACCATTACAAACCTTTTTTCTTTATTAAATTCTACTTCTGCATTTGCGCTTGAAAGATAAGACACTCCTTTTACTCCTTGTACTTTTTCAATTACTTTTACGTCCTCCTCTGAAAAAGTAACTATTGCTTGNGAAATTGCACCTCCATATTGGTCTTTTGGCAAAATAAAAAACTTGTCTGTACCTAAAAGACGAAATTGCTCTTTAATTGCTCCTTGCAAACCAAGAGATAAACTCACTAAAACAAACAATGTTGCAATTGAAATTATTATTCCTAAAGCTGTAAGAAATGAGCGCAGTTTTCTTTTTTTTAAATTTCTAAAAGCTAAAATAAAGAAATCCTTAATCATTTTCTTAAAGCCTCCACAGGGTTCATTTTTGATGCTCTAAATGATGGAATTGTTCCTGATAAAATACCTAGAAGCAAGGAAAAAACAACGGCAAAAATTGAGAGAGGNAAATTAAAATTAATTGAAAATAAGTTTGCTCCTAAAAAAGAGTTAGCTGCTTTTGAAATTACAAATGCTAATAAAAGTCCAATAAAAGTTCCTAATAGTCCGCCNAACAAACCAAGCAAACCTGATTCTATTAAGAAAATTAAGAAGATATCCTTATTTTGTGCTCCAATTGATTTCATAATTCCGATTTCTTTTGTTCTTTCTAAAACAGAAGTGAACATTGTATTAGCTACACCTATTGTTCCAATCAAAAGGGAAATGCCTGCTATACTTGCTACAATTAAATTAATTATCCTTAAAATCGTTTGAACTGTGCTTATTGCTTGCAGAGGGGTTTGAACAGAAAAATCTTCTTCTCCAACCTTTAAGCCTCTGTCTTTTCTTAATCTTTTTGTTATCTCGCTTGCTATTTCCTCAATTTTATCTGGATTGTTGACTTGAACAAGAATTAAGTCGCTTTCATCTTCAATGTTTAAAATTTTTTTCATCTCGCTTTCTGGCAAAAGAACTACTCCGTTTAATTGAGTAGAACTAGATGGTTTTAATATGCCGACTACTTTAAATTCACTATCCTGAATTTTTATTTTGTCACCTGCGTGAATTTCTTTGTTAAAAATTAAACTTTTTTTAAAATCACTTCCTAGAACAACTGCGTTTTTGTCTCCGGAGCTAATTAGTCTGCCTTCATCTACTTTTATGTTTGAAGATGTATAAATATAATCAATGTATTTTTGCTCTTCTGGTAGCGAAGCTGCAAAACTAAAACTTGCTTTTTTATTGTATTCAATTTTAACTGCTCTTAATAGTCTGGGAATTACTGAAGAGACCCCTGGAACATTTTCAATTATTTCTTTATCATGAGAAGTTAATTTTTTTACTGCTGTGCTACCTGGAGGGCCAAACCCTGTCTCAGCATTGGTAACTATCAATCTATCTACTGACAAAGAAGCAAACTGCCCAGTAATTGCTTGCTCTAAGCTATTTCCCAGCGAAACAAAAGATATAACTGCTGCAATACCTATCACAATTCCTAATAAAGTAAGCCAAGAGCGTAGCTTTCTATGCATTAAGTTATTTATTGCTAGAGATACATAATCAAAAAACATTTTTTAGAGAGATGCCTGCTGCAAACTTCTTTTTCTTCTTATGCTTTTCTTAATTGCTCTCCAAACAATAAAAGCAATAACCAAAACTAAAGCAATAATTATGTAAAGCAAAGTGTTATTTTTTTGAATTATTCCGCTTTTTAATGCCTCTTCTCTTGTGTAAACTTTTATTGAATCTTTAAAGACTAATTTTTTTAGTTCATTGTTAAAATCTCTGTACTCTACTAAAGCAACTATGACAGGAGAAAGAGATTCGTATTTTACATTGAAGCTTACTGTTTCAAAATCATTTGCTCTTATATCACCAATATAAACATTATCTTCTGAGGACAAAAATAATCCTGTTGGAATGAATTTTAAAGAAACGTATCTTGCATCTACTGAGCCTTTATTAACTATTTTCAAGGTTATTTTACCTTCTGAATCTAAAACTGGTTTTTCTGCATAGCTGCTTATTTCGATTTCTGGAGAGCCTTTAATTCTTATTGTTATAACACCTGTTCTTGGTTGAGTTAAGCCTTGATAAGTTAAGGTATAAGGAATGTTATAATCTCCTGGTTTTGCAGTAGAAGAAACCCTTATATCAAAAGCAACTGTTGTATCTTCCCCATCTTCTAATTCATTAATAAAAAATTCTGAACTGCTTCTTTTTAAAGAAAAAGGCAAGTTTCTTGTATCAATAGAAAAAATTATTCCTTCAATATATTTGTCTAAAGTGTTTTTTATTTGAATGTGTATTTCTGCTTCTTCTCCTGGAGATACATCTGGCGCATCAACTGATTTTATAATTAAAGCTGAAGAATTTTGCAGTGTTAAAACTAATAGCAATGCTGAAACTGCAAAAGGAAAAAAATTTTGTTTTTGTTCATGATTATAGCATAAGTAGAAGGTTTAAAAATGTTTCTTAGTGTAACTTTGAAGTTAAAACTTTATTTAGTGAGAGTAGTAATTTTTTCAATTACTCCATCTTTTAAATGATAAATTCTTTTAGCATATTTTTTTGCTATGTTTGGTTCATGAGTTACAAGAATAATTGTTTTTCCTTCTTTGTTCAATTTTTCAAGAAAGGACATTACTTTTTCTCCTGCTTTGGTATCTAAGTTTCCTGTTGGTTCATCTGCTAGGATAATCTCGGATCATTTGCTAGTGCTCTTGCAATTGCTACTCTTTGCTGCTGTCCTCCAGAAAGCTGATTAGGATAGTAATTCATCCTATGAGCTAAGCCAACTAAAGTAAGGAGCTCTTCGGCTCTTTTTTTCCTTTCATCTTCTGAAACATTTTGAAAAATCATTGGAAGCATTACATTTTCTTTAGCTGTGAGAGTAGGAATTAAATTAAAATTTTGAAAAATAAAACCGATTTTTTTGCCTCTTAAATTAGCTAGCTCTGATTCTTCTAAGTGCTCAATGTCATAGCCATCTAAAAAAATACTCCCTTTGGTTGCTAAATCTAAGCTGCCTACTAAACTCATCATTGTTGATTTTCCTGAGCCTGATGGACCCATAATAGCAACAAAATCTCCTTTTTTTATTTCAATAGAAACATTGTCCAGTGCTTTAACTATTGAGTCTCCTGCTTCGTAATACTTTGAGACATTCCTTAATTCTAGTAGTTTTTCCATACTGACTCAATAAAAAAAGGGTTTAATAAGGTATCGGCTCCTGTAGAAAGTAAACATGAAGAATGCCGAGATTTACTGACCTTTTTACATTATATCTATAATTTTGAATAGCGGCTTTTTTTCTGTGCATTGGATTTTTTGCATAAACTATACACTAAATTTATAATTCTGATTATTATAGAAACTAAAAAATGCTGTTTCTTCTATTAAACTTTCTACAAACCTAAGGTATCGGAATGTTTTTAAAGCATCTAAATAAGATATAAATATGATAATTCCAGTAAGATGTTTTGGATGCGGAAAGCCAATAGGGCATTTGTGGGAAGAATACAAAAAAAGAGTAGAGAGTGGAGAAGATCCAGGCAAAGTATTAGATGATTTAGGATTAGAAAGATATTGCTGCAGGGCAGCTTTGTTAGGACATGCAGATTTATTGCCTGAAGTCACTAAGTTTAAGAAAGCCTAAACTAAAAAATTTTGTGTCTGTTTTTATAACTACATGACTCACACTCAATTGTTTTAACATTATTATTAATTCTAATTTTTCCTCTTAGAGGAGAGAGGCATTTTTTACAAAATTTTCTTTTGTAAGCGCCTAATTTAATTTGATATTTCATTGCAAGTCTTTTTATTTTCTTTAATTCTTCTGGACTAAAATTATCTTTTTGAAAAAAAGAGTCAATAATTTCTGTTGCTTTAGTTTTAGAAATAACTTTTTTCATACAAAATGAAAAGCAATTTTATTTATAAAATATGGGCTTTTTTAGAAATACTAAAACGAAGACAGCATCGTGGCTTCGCCTCTTGTGGGAGACTAAAACCGCCGACGTAATCTGCTTAGCTTCTGTGTTCGGAATGGGAACAGGCGTTTCCAGATTACTATGGCCGTCTTCATAAAATACTTGAAATAAGCATATAAAAACCTTTTGGAAGAGGCAGTGCCAAACAAAATAAGATAACTTTCTAAAGTTAGCAAAACCTAAAGTTTAAAACATCTTAGTTTTTATAATTATTGAGCGGGGATGCCGGAGTGGTCAAACGGGACTGGCTCAAGACCAGTTGGCTTAGTGCCTACGGAGGTTCGAATCCTCCTCCCCGCATTTTTAAAGAATACTCTAAAATACTTAAATTAAAAATTTAAAAGAGAATAAAAAAGCAGATAGTTTTAAAATAAATAATTTCTTGTTTTTAGTGTGCTCCTGTAACTCAGCCCGGATTAGAGTGCCTCCGTCCTAAGGAGGAAGTCCCAGGTTCAAATCCTGGCAGGAGCGTATTTTAAACTGCAAAAAGGTTTAAAACCACAATTTATTCTTTATTTGAAAGCGCCGATAGTATAGTGGTAGTACCTCACCCTTCCAAGGTGATGGCCTGGGTTCAATTCCCAGTCGGCGCATATTAAAAATTAAGTTTTTAAAGTAAATTAAGTAAGTATTTAAAGGCATTAAAGGTAAAAAATAAATGGAAAATAATAGCAAAATTTCGGAATTGGGAAGAATTTACGATAAATATTACAAGCTGCTTCTTGTTTTGCCTGCAATCTTAATTATTCTTGCAATCGGGTATTTAGTTTATTTTAATTCTCATGAAGGAGACATAATTTACAAAGACGTTTCTCTTACTGGAGGAACAACAATTAGTGTTTTTGATGAAAAGGCTGATGTTTCAATTNTAAAAGAAAANCTTAAAACAAAATTTCCAGACNTANTAGTAAGAGAANTTTCAGATATTAGAAGTGGGAGACAGAGAGGGTTTTTTGTTGAGTCCAAAGCACAGCCAGATGAATTGAAAAAAGAAATAGAAGGTGTTTTAGGTTATGAGNTAAATAGCAAAAATTCNTCTATAGAATTTAGTGGCTCTTCCCTCTCACAAGGTTTTTATCAACAACTAAAAAATGCAGTTATTGCTTCTTTTTTACTTATGTCTTGGGTNATATTNTTTGTTTTTGGAGAGTCAAAGAAAATAAAGGCATATACTTTAATGATTAGTGCATCTGGAGTTGTGCTTGCACTTCAAAATGTTTCTTTTGTAAAANTTTTTGGAGGAATTATTATTTTTGGNAGTTTTGTTGCTTCTCTTTTTTCTTTAGAAAAAAAGAAAAGAGATTTCTTANTTTCATTGGGAATAATGGTTGCTTCTTTAATTGCCTATATTTATCCTAAAGAGATATTTTTGCTTTTAATTGCAGTAGTGTTAATTTACTTTTATGCCAAGCATTCTATCCCCAGCATTGCAGTAATTGGTTGCGCCTTTGCAGATATTGTATTNACTATTGTTGTAGCAAACTTGCTTAAAATGCAGCTATCAAGTGCAGGTATTGTTGCATTGCTTATGCTTATAGGNTATTCAGTCGATACTGACGTTTTATTAACAACAAGAGTTCTAAAGCATAAAGAAGGAAGCTTAAATAAAAGAATATTTGGAGCTTTTAAAACAGGAATAACAATGACTCTAACTTCAATTGGAGCAATTGGCGTAGCCCTTATTTTTACTTATTCTCTTTCAGATACATTGAGACAAATATTTAGCATTCTATTAATAGGACTGTTTTTTGATATGTTTAATACATGGGTAACTAATGCAGCAATATTAAAAATGTATGCGGAGGGTAAAAAAATATCATGAAGTTAGGTTTAAGAATTTGGATATTAATAATTGCACTTATAATTTCTTTATTAGCAATAAATCCTCTTTTAGCTTTTAATTCAGGAGTAGTTGTTAAGTCTGTAGAAAAAAATTCAAGTGCTTTTGATTCCGGTCTAAGAGATGGAGAAGTTATTGTTTCTATTAATGGAGAGCCTATCAAAAGTAAAGAAGATTATGGAAGATTTATGGAAGAGTTCTTTAAAGACGGGCAAATGAAAAAAATAGAAATTGCAACAAAAAAAGACACTTATCTTTTCTTTGCTAATGAAACACCTAAAATTACTGTGGATAATCTGCCTAAAACAAGAATTCAAACAGGTCTTGATTTAAGAGGCGGAGCAAGAGCATTAGTACAACCGAATGGCACTTTAACTGATTCGCAATTAGAAGATTTAATTAGCGTAAGCAGAAACAGATTTAATGTGTATGGATTGTCTGACGTACAAATAAGAGGTGTTAGTGATTTAGAAGGAAACAAATACATGCTTATTGAAGTAGCTGGTGCAACTCCTGCTGATTTAGAGAAATTAGTTGCTCAACAAGGAAAATTTGAAGCTAAAATAGGAAATGAAAGTGTTTTTCACAGCGGAAAACAAGATATTACAAGCATTTGTAAAAATGACGCAAGATGCGCTGGAATAAGAAGCTGTTCAGAAACAAGTGGAGGATATCAATGCTCTTTTGATTTTTTAGTTTATCTAACTCCCGAAGCTGCTGAGCGCCATGCTTTAATAACGAAGAATATTTCATTAGATGAAACAGGAAAATATTTGTCTGAAAAGCTTTATCTTTATGTTGACGATGTTGAAGTTAGTTCTTTGTTTATTAGTAGCGATTTAAAAGGCAAAGCTGAAACTCAAATTTCTATTCAAGGATACGGCGTAGGAAGCTCGCAAGAAGAAGCATATAATGAAGCAAAAAAAGAGATGAATCATTTACAGACAATTTTACAAACAGGAAGTTTGCCTTATAAGCTTACAATAGTAAAACTAGACACAATTTCCCCGACATTAGGAAGCGAGTTTAGTAAAAATATAATTATAGCTGGAGCGGTTTCTCTTTTAGTAGTGAGTATAATAATTTTCGTTAGATATAGAAAAATAAAGTCCTCATTAGCATTGCTATTTACTTCTTTCTCAGAATTAGTAATTATTTTAGGCGTGGCTGCATTTATTAAATGGAATTTAGACTTACCAAGCATCGCAGGAATTTTAGCAACAATTGGTACAGGAGTTGATAGCCAGATAGTTATTTTAGATGAGGCACGCAAGGACATAACTATAAGCTTAAAAGAAAGAATAAAGAGAGCATTGTTTGTTGTATTTGCTGCGTATGCAACTTCGGTAGCTTCTTTAATTCCTTTAGGCTGGGCTGGCGCAGGATTGTTTAAGGGTTTTGCAATTACAACAATAATTGGAATAACAGTCGGCGTGTTTATTTCAAGACCTGCATTTGCAGAAATAATTAGAAAAATAGAGGAGGAATAATGCTTCCAAGGTGGCATATTTTAAGTGGTGCGCTTTTTACAATTTTAATTTTGGCAGTAGCTCCTAAAATTAGTTTTGTCTATCTATCTTTGATTTTCTTTGCCTCTTTTTTAATAGACTTTGACCACTACATAAACGCTGTACTAAAAACAGGAAAACTAAGTTTAATTGAAGCATTTGAATATTATAAAAAAAGAGAAAAAGAATTAGACGAATACGAAAGAAAATACAAGAAAAGAGTAAGGGGAGATTTTCATCTTTTTCATACTCTTGAATTTCAGTTATTAGTTGGTATCATTGGAATTTTTTTGCTGCCTTTTTTTTATCTATTTATTGGAATGGTTTTTCATTCACTACTTGATTTAATCGGTTTAGCTAAAGCAGGAAAGTTGCATAGAAGAGAATATTTTTTGTTTAACTTCTTAAGAAAGAGATGTTAAGCAAAACTTGCTATTGCTTTTGCAAATAAAAGAAAAGCAGGAATCCAAAAAAATAGCATTGGAAGTGTAAAGAAAATAGATAAAAACAAAATTATAGAGGATACTAAATCAATTACACTTAAAATGTCTCCACTTATTATAAAAAAGCTTTTAATCAATAACAAAAATGCACAAAAAAGTAAGTATTGAGTCCAAACATTCACTCCAAAGATAAACATCAAAAAAGCAGTTGCTGCTGCTAAATCAATTGCACCTAATATTTTTACTAAAACCATGTATATTATTAAAAAATTGTTTTATTTATTTTTTGTTATAGTGCAGTTATTTATTAAATTCTTTAATCCTGCTTATTACTAATTTTCTAAAATAAAAATTAATGATTTTGAATAAATACATGTTTCAGCTTCTTCGCTTCGATTTACCTTACAAAAATATATAAAAATACCCTAAAAGAGTTTTTAGATGAATAAGGTTTTAAAAATAGGGTATTTAAATAAAACAAGTGCAAATGTTAAAGAAAAATCTTACACAAGAAATAAAAAGTGCTTTTTGTATTTTAATTTATGAAATTTTTAAATGGGACAGAAAATAAAAAAGAAGAATTAAATAGAGGCCTTAAACTAATCGCTAAATCTTCTTTTATAGTCCTTATTGGTTTGATTATTTCTAAAATATTGGGTTATGTTTATAGGATTCTTATTGCGAAATATTTTAGTCCTGAAGTTTATGGATTGTTTAATTTAGCTTTAGCTATTTCTAGTTTTCTTATTTCGATTTTTTCTTTTGGTTTTTCAGAAGGCCTTTTGAGATTTATCCCTTTGTTAAGAGCTAAGAAAAAACAAAATGAAATAAATTATCTTATAAAAAGAACAAGAGATATTTATATTATTTTTGGGATAATCTCTACTTTTTTGCTGTTCTTTTTTTCAGATTTTATTTCTAATCAAATATTTCATAATTCCTCATTAACTATTTTTTTAAAGATAATGAGTGTGAATATTTTTATTAGTCTCTTGCTTTATATTTATTTAGGCTCAATTAGAGCATATGAAAAAATAAGCTGGTATTCTGGCATATTCAATATTTTTCAAAATGTAGCCAGAGTTGGTGTACTTGTCATATTAATTATTCTTGGGCTAAGATCAAATGGAAGTATTATTGTTTGGTCTTGGGTAATTGCTTCCTTCTTAACTTTAATAGTTTCTTATGCAGTATGTAGACATAAAATAAAAGAAATTTTCAAGAAATACAAAAAACAAGATTACTCAAAATTGAATAAAGAGTTTTTTGCCTATTCCTGGCCAATAATGTTTTATTCAGTAATTGGGCTCTTGTTATATTGGATTGATACATTTTCTTTGGGAGTCTATAAATCAACTCTGGAAGTTGGTATTTATAATGCTGCAGTTCCAATTGCAGCACTGATAGGAATAGTTCCTGAATTGTTCATGCAAATTTTCTTTCCTATGATAAGTAGAGAGTACTCAAACAAAAACTATAAAATTATAGAACAGTTAAGCAAACAAGTAACGAAATGGATTTTCATGGTTTCTCTTCCAGTATTTATATTAATCTTCTTTTTCCCTGGAGCAGCACTTAATTTACTCTTTGGAGAAGAGTATCTTCCTGCAGAAAATGCTTTGAGAATTCTTTTAATTGGAACATTTATCTCAGCTTTGTTTGCGGTTTGTAATAATTTAATATCTATGTTAGGAAAGTCCAAATTAGTCTTATTTAACATTGCTTTCGCAGCATTAATGAATTTAGTATTAAACTCGATATTAGTTCCGCTTCCCAGAATATTTTTATTAGATAATTCAAATGGTATGATTGGGGCCGCGACTGCAACTTTAATTTCAATATTATTTTTGAATGCTCTATTTATATTTCAAACAAAAAAGTATCTCTCTTTTGTTCCACTTAGAAGAAAAATGATAAATATTTTAATCATTTCGGTTATTGCTACTGCAATGCTGTTTTATTTTAGGAGCGTAGCTTATCTAAGCATAATAAACATATTACTAATTTCGATGTTATTTGTACTGATTTATAGCATATTGCTCCTTGTTTCAAAGTCTTTAGATGAAAATGACTGGATGATAATTAAAGCTGTTTGGAGAAAAGCAAAGGGGTATAAAAAAATTGGAAAATAATTTTTAGAAATCAGATCTATGTTTATTAGAAAAAATTTAAAATATGATTAGTATAGTAAAGATAATGAAAACAATGATTTTAATAGTTGCATATAACGCAGAAAAAACAATTAAACAGTTACTTATAAGAATTCCAAATGATGTTTGGAAAACTGCAAAAGAAATTATTGTTGCAGACGATTGTTCTAAAGATAAAACTTATCAAATTGCATTAGATTATAAAAAAGAGTATAAGAGAAATAATCTTAGAATTGTAAAACACAAAGTAAATAAGGGGTATGGCGGAAACCAGAAATGGGGCTATAATTATGCTATTGAAAAAAAATATGATGTTGTTGTGATGATTCATGGAGATGCGCAATATCCCCCTGAATTTATTCCTGCAATGCTTGATTGTATTAAAAAAGAAAAAGCTGATTTTGTATTTGGCTCCAGGATGGCCGGGCATCCTTTAAAGGGTGGAATGCCCATATATAAGTTTATAGGAAATAAATTTCTTACTGCATTAGAAAATCTTGTTCTTGGAACCAATTTAAGCGAATTTCACTCTGGATTTAGAGGTTATTCAGTAAAAGCTTTAAATGAAATCCCTTTTAATTTAAATTCGGATGATTTTCATTTTGATTCTGAAATAATTATTCAGTTGGTTATAGCAAAAAAGAAAATTTCTGAAATAACTATTCCTACTTTTTATGGAAAAGAAAAATGTCATGTTAATGTAATAAGATATGGTCTAAACATTTTAAAAATATTATCTCAATTTTTATTAAACAAATATGACCTAAAGAAATATGAAAAATTCAATATTGCTTCTCACAACAGTAAAGCATAATACTCGTAGATTTTTTTGAAGTAAAAAGTAATGATATTTTTACTAAAAGATATAGAATATAATTTGCAATTCTAACCAAAAAAAGGTTATTTCCCATACTGATTTTTTCTTTTTTATTAAATAATTTCACTATTGTTTTTGTTAAAATTCTTTCAAGTCTGCTCCCGATGGGTTTCTCAATAATTACTTTCAAATTTAATTTTTCGAGTTCTCTTTTAAAGTCTAATGGGTCAAATCTCCTAAGATGTCCTACAAACTCGTCATCGAATCCCCAATAGTACATATGTACTGGCACAGTAATTATTATTTTTCCATTTCTTTTAACAACCCTTTTCATTTCTTTTAATGCTTTTTTGTAGTTAGAAATATGCTCCAGAACTTCAGAACAAAATATAATATCTGCAAAATTACCTTTTAATGGAATTTCTGTGATATCTCCATAAACTGTCTTGTAACCTTTTTTATTTAAAAAGTTTAATGACTGCTGAGATATATCTACAAAAATTGTTCTTTTTGGAAAAGGAGTTACGGGGCTTATTCCACATCCTACATCTACTGCTTGCTGACTATTTTGGAGATTTAATTTGTAAACAACTTTTTTAATCTCTGATTTTCTATTTAGATAATTAAAAAGAGAATTTTTAATATTAATATAGTCTTGGCTTTTACAAAATTTATCAAATCCCTTCATTGCATCTTTTATTGTTTTTTATTTAAAAAGTTATGTTTAACAAAACATCATTTAAAAAAGAAATATTTTACTAATTTTTGTCAAATATGATAATAGATAAATTTAAATTTTTAGGATTTATTTTATTTAGATGAATTTACAAAATTTTTTGGATAGTTTATTTGATAGCTTATTTGATGTTTTATATTCAAAAGATAAAAAGTATATAAGATACCTTTTGATATTAACTACAATTGGTTTTTTTCTAAGATTGATTGCTGCATTAAATCTTGGTGTTCTTGCTGATGATATGGTCTATGCATCGCAGAGTGCAGGAATATGGGGTGCTAAAATAATTTCAACTCATTCTAATCCTCCTTTATTTTTTTACCTGACAGATTTAGCTTACAAAATATTTGGATATACTACTTTAGCTTCAAGATTTTGGCTTTTGATATTTGGTACTTTATTAATCCCTTTGGTTTTTTTACTTACAAAACACTTTTTTAATGAAAGGATTGCCTTGCTATCTTCTTTTTTTGTAACCTTTTCTAATTTTTTAATAAGAATGACCTTTACAGAAGCAAGCTTAGTAGTTTTATTTTTTATATTTTTTGCAACATTGTTTGGCCTATTTTATCTAAAAAAAGCAAATTATTTTTTTTTAATATTCTCAGCTATATTTTTTGGTATTGCGTTATTATTAAAGTATAATACTCCTTTTTTTATTTTCTCATTTTTACTTTTCTCATTATTTTTCTTAAATGAAAAAAAAGGCAATTTTCCTAAAAAAGAAAATAGAANAAAGGTGTTATTATTTTTCTTAATAATTTTTATATTTGCTATTCCATTTTTATCTTTTAATTATATTTTGTATAAAGATAAGGGAATAGTGGATGTATATTTTAGTAGAATAGTACCCTTGGAAAAAACTCAAAAACTTTATGGCGGACTTGCAGGACAAGACACAACATTCTTTAAAAATTTGTTTACTATATCAAATTATAATAATATCGGTCTTCTTTATCATACAGATATAGTTTTGCTTTTATTTGGACTATTTGGTTTTTTGATTGTTTTTAAAAGAAAAGAAAAAAATTGTTTGGCGTTTTTATTAATATTCTTATTAATTCCTTTTATTCTTCAAAGTGCTGGCAGCACTTTACAAAAACATTTTGTTTTTATACCTTTTTTATTTTCAATTCCTGCAGGATATTTTTTAAATGAATTATTCAATCATACGAACAAAAGATATCTTAAAATTACAATTTTGGTTTTGCTCACTACCTTNATGATTATTAATTTAGGAAATANATATGGGACNCCTGAAAGCTATTATTATAAAAGTGATGTGTCTAAACTAAAAGGTTTTATAAATGATAATGTAAAACCAAATGATTTACTGATATTTGACTCTAGAATTTATACTGCTCAATCTTTTTGGGTAGGAACAGATAAGAATTTATTAAATCTGCATGATTTTATATCATTTTATAATTATAATCAAAATTTAACCAATGGTCAAAAAGTTCCAACGAGGGTTTATGTTATTGAATGCTTAATTGATGATTGCGGTTGGGGTTGGATTGCAAAAAATCAGGAGCTAAATAAATCTTCTGAGAATATACTTAGTATTTTAAGGAACAACTCTCGTGAAGTTAGTACTATAAACTCTTATAATTATCAAGGAAATGAACTATTAGGAAAAAAAGAGAAAATAGAGAAATTTAGAGTTTATGCTTTAGAATTAAATCTAAATCCTGAATTAGTTAAACAAACAAAGTATATTAATTCTTTTTATTATGTGCCTTATATGTACTTAAATATGGAAAATTATTTATTTAATTATCCAAAGGTAGGATTTAATAAATTAGTTCATAACTTATCTCTATTAATAATTTACTTTTCCGTTTTTTTAGCAATTTTATCTTTTTTCATTATCTTTTTTCTTATTATTTTAGATGAAAAGGAATTGATAAAAAATATGTCTATTTAATCTTCTCAAACAAATAACTGCCCATAGCTAAATATTTTAAATCGGAATTTTCAACAGTGTGCAAGGCATCTTCTGGAGTTAAAACATTAGGTTCTCCATGTAAATTAAAAGAAGTGTTTAAAATACCACCAATTCCTGTTAATTTGCTAAATTCTTCTATTATTTCATAATAATCTGGATTATAATCTTTGGTTACTATTTGTGGTCTTAATGTAAAATCATAAGGATGTAAAGCAGCAGGAATCTCCTTCCTTGCTTTTTCTGTTGAATTAAAAGTAATACACATATACGGGGCGAACATACTTTTTGGATTTATTACATATTTTTTTTCATATTTGTCTAATATACTAGGAGTAAAGGGCATCCAGAAATCTCTATCCTTTATTGTTTCATTAAGAATTCTTATTGTATCAGTATTTTTTGGATTTGCTAAAATTGATCTATTGCCTAAAGCTCTTGCGCCCCATTCACTTTTTCCAGAACATCTTGCTACGATTTCGCCTTTAGCAAGAAGTTTTGCCACTTCTTGTTTATGTTTTTTGGTTTTGTGATTTTATATTTTGTATAAAGATTTTTTCTTTTAATTAAATTTTCTATATATTCATCGTCATATTCTGGGCCTAAATACAAATCTCTTATGGGGATAGGATTAAATGGGACATTATTTTCTTCACAATACTTTTTATATCCGTAAAAGCATGCGCCGAATACTGTGGACTCGTCTCCTGCGCTAGGCATTACAAAAAGGCTTTTTACTTCTGGAATTTCATAGATTTTTTGATTTGCTTTGACATTCATAAATACTCCNCCTGAAAGAGCAANGTTATGTATACCTGTCTTTTTTATTGCTTTTTTTATCCATTCTACAACTAAATCTTCTGTTAGTTTCTGTATAGCAGCAGCAATATTGTCAAATCTTAAATATTTGAATTTTTCATTCATAAATGAATCTGCATATTGAAGCCTAAATTTGGATTTAAATTCTAAATCTTCTAACCATATTATTTTTTTAAATAAATTATATGGTTCATCAATCTTATCTTTTTTTGCATATGGCGCAAGACCCATTACTTTAAACTCATG
>JGI24721J44947_10004708_pt1 | contig 18874 bp, 19 predicted proteins | sample YelNatPaOPGAMG01_FD_44947 | JGI IMG/M metagenome (IMG submission 44947) | reverse complement strand
TTCCTATTTTTCTATTCTTTCAATTCGTTGAAATACCAGCTTTTATTTTTTTGGGATACTGGCTTCTAATTCAGCTTTTCTCCGCCAGTATTACCCCTAAAGGTGTTGGAGGAATTGCATGGTGGGCCCATATCGGTGGATTCTTAGCTGGTCTAATATTTGTCAAAATATTTGATATAATCCCAAGGATAGGTATCAGTAAAAGCCTCCGTAATTATACAGGACGTAAAACAACTCCTCGTATTCAATCTATCTCACCTAATTATTTAGAAGATGAATTAGATATGTATGGAACCATTTTTCTAACTCCCAGAGAGGCCTATTATGGTTCTCGAAAGCTTATCTCCATCACTCAAGGCCTGAGAAAACGAACATTAATGGTAACTATCCCACCCGGTATTAAAGAAGGAACAACTCTTCGCCTAAGGGGTCTTGGCCGAAGAAACATAAATGGAGAACGCGGAGACTTACTCCTTGAGGTAAGGATTATTGATTAATCATAAATAATAAATTTATCAGAAATTCTTTTCCATCATCCTCTTCGAAGCTTTATTATAAATTCTTTAATCATATCATCAGTTCTAAACTTTTTTCTATCATATCGTTCGTAATGAGTCATTTCGTCTCTCTCCTTTACAAATCTTTCTCCAGGCCTATAATCTGGGTAGCCCAATACCATCATATCATAAATTTCTATTTTTTCGGGTATTCCTAATAAATCCTTTAAAAGGCATTTCACATCAGGACTCCCTGTAGCACTTACCCATTGGGACCCTAAACCAAGGGTATTTGCAGCAAGGGCCATGTAAAGAAAAGCACTTGCAAGGCTTGAAACAAAATGGGAATCCCCCCGCGTTAGCATAGTTAGCAAAGGATAGGCCTCTTTTGTTCTTGGATCACCACAAACGACAATAAACACCGGTGCTTTTTTATATCCGGGCTCTTTTTGTGGCTTAATCAGAGTCGGAAATCTTAAACTCTCTTCCCTTGTAAGTTCTACTTTACGTGTAATTTCATTATGTTCAATTAAGATATTAACGATTTTCTCTTTTGTGTCTCTATCTTTAATAATAATAAATTCCCATGGTTGGGAATTCCCTCCCGAAGGAGCCCAACGAGCAGCTTCAATAATTTTTTCAACATATTCATCAGGAATAGGATCGGGTTTAAAATTTCTTATACTTCTTCTCCCTCTAATAAGTTTTAAAAAATTTTCGTAATCCATAAAGTTTCTCCTTTCTCAAATTAAAGTTAAATCTATTTATCCAATAAAATTCTAAGATTTTCAAACAGGTTTAATAAACTATTATTGTGAAAATTATATAATTTATATTAAAATATTTAAATAATATGGATAAAAAAGTTTCAACAGATTTTATAAGAGAACTTATTGAAGAGCATCTAAGGACAAATCGCTTTCAGGGACGTGTTGCTACACGTTTTCCGCCGGAACCTAACGGATATCTTCATATAGGCCATGCCAAGTCAATATGTCTCAATTTTGGAATAGCAGAACAATATGGAGGAACATGCAATTTACGTATGGATGACACAGACCCAAGTGGAGAGAGTCAGGAGTACGTGGATGCTATTATTCGTGATGTAAAATGGCTTGGGTTTAATTGGGGAGATAGATTATATTATGCTTCGGATTATTATGAACAATTATATCAATATGCCATAAAACTTATCAAAAAAGGAAAGGCCTATGTTTGTAGTCTTAGTCCAGAAGAGATAAAAGAGTATCGAGGTACTTTGACAGAACCTGGAAAAGAGAGTCCCTATCGAAATCGTTCCATAGAGGAAAATCTTTATTTATTTCAAAGGATGCGCGCCGGAGAGTTTGATGAGGGAACTCATGTCCTTCGAGCAAAAATAGATATGGCATCTCCTAATATACTATTAAGAGATCCGGTAATTTATAGAATTAAAAAAGTTCCTCATTATAGAACAGGAAATAAATGGTGTATATATCCAATGTATGATTTTGCTCATTGTCTTTCAGATTCTATTGAGGGAATTACCCACTCCATATGTACACTTGAATTTGAAAATAATCGTGCTCTTTACGACTGGTTTCTTGATGAACTTGAAGTTGAATGTCATCCCCAACAGATTGAATTTGCACGTTTAAACCTTAGCTATACTATATTGAGTAAAAGAAGGCTAATCGAATTAGTGGAAAAAGGTGTTGTTAATGGATGGGATGATCCACGAATGCCAACACTTGCTGGTATGAGAAGAAGAGGCTATACACCAGAGGCTATTCGTAACTTTTGCGACAGAATCGGTGTAGCCAAAAAAGAAAGTTTGGTTGATATTTCTTTACTCGAACACTGCGTAAGAGAAGATTTAAATGATAAGGCAAAAAGGGTTATGGCTGTGCTTAATCCTCTACGATTAGTAATTGATAATTATCCTCCTAATCAGGTTGAAGAGTTTGATTGTCCCTATCATCCTCAGAAACCAGAGATGGGATCCCGAAAAGTCCCATTTTCTCGAATCCTTTATATAGAAAAAGATGACTTCATGGAAAAACCCCCGAAAAAATATTATCGGCTTGCTCCAGGTCGTGAAGTAAGATTAAGATATTCATATATTATTAAATGCACAAATATTGTTAAGGATGGAAATGGAGAAATCATTGCGGTTCACTGCACTTATGACCCTGAAACTCGAAACACCCCTCCTAAGGGGGACCATAAGGTAGAAGGTGTAATTCACTGGGTATCGGCATTCCATTCTCTATCTGCCGAAGTGAGACTTTATGATAGGCTTTTTAAGGTTCCTGATCCCCTTCAAGGAGATTCTGATTTTATGGAAAATTTAAATGAGAACTCTCTTATCATTCTCAAATCCTGTCGTGTAGAACCAAGTCTCATCTCTGCAATTCCAGGTGACCGATTCCAGTTTGAAAGATTGGGTTACTTCTGTGTGGATCCTGATTCGAATAATAATAAACTCGTATTTAATCGAACTGTTTCTCTTCGAGACACATGGGCCAAACTGAGTGAAAAGCAGGGTTCCTAAAATTCTTACTCTTTACAAATTTAATAATACTTTTTCTAAATGAACAATTAAATTCGACCAAGAATAGTCTTACAGTAATCTTTCTAAAATTAATTTAAAAAATATTTTCTTGAAATTGAATCATAAAAATACAGATTTTTTAAAAAGAAAATACAGTATTTACCCGATGTTAATATTTAAAAATAATATATAAGATAATTTTTAAAAATAAAAAGGAGGTTTAAAAGATGGCCGAGAAAAAAGTTAAAAAGACATCAAAAAAAGGCATTAAAAAGGGAGAATCTTATCAATGCAGTGTTTGTGGTCTTGTAGTAACAGTCGATGAAGTATGTGGATGTGTTGAAACATGTGATATTATTTGTTGTGAAAAGCCTATGAAAAAGAAAAAATAATTTTTAAAAACATTTCCCAAATTAGATTGTAAATAGAAGAAATAAACTGAATTTTTTAAGAGTATTGGAACAATCAAATTTTTAAATCAAAATTAAAGATTTCCAATCTCTATTACATCTCTATATAATTCCTACCAAAAATTCAGTCTCCATGGTTGACAATTTAAATCCAAATGATTTAATAATCAACTCAGTAAAACTCATGTACAAAAAATTTTAAAAGGAGGGAAAACATGCCATTTTCAATTTCTGAGCGAATGGCAAGGCATAAGTCACTAGTTGAAATGATGAAGGAAAATGATTTATCTGCATTGATTTTAATTGGAGATACAAACGTAGGACCTGGAACTCTTGGAGACCTAAGATATTATACCGATTTATTTGTTATCTTTTATAGGCAGGTAGTAGTACTTTTTCCCGAATCAGAACCCGTGCTATTTGCTTTCAGTGAAATTTCAAGACAAGCAGCTTCTAAGAGGTCATCAGTAAAGGATTGCCGTTTTACTGAGGATCTTATAGGAGAAACAGCGAAGCTTTTAAAACAAAGGGGGATATTAAAAGGTCGGGTTGGTGTCAATTTCGATATGCTCCCAATATCATGGTTTAAGGTCTTAAAGAAGGAACTTCCAAAGGTGGAATGGGTTGAGAGCCATGATCATATTATGAAAATTCGTTTAAAACGAAGTATTGAAGAGATGGAGGTGTTTAAAAAAGGAGCTCTCCTTGGAGATGGAGGATTTGAGGCTGCGCTTAATATAATAAAACCAGGGGTAAGTGAATTTGAAATTGTTGCGGCCATTGAAAATTATGCACGTGCCAATGGGGCAGAATCTCACTTCACACTTATTGGCTCTGGAAAGTTTTTACTTGGAGATAAAAATAGTTTCCCTTTGCCTTATTCGCCATCGCAAAGGAGAATAGAAAAAGGCGATAGTGTACTGATGGAAATTACTCCTCGTTATGAAGGATATTGGACACAGCTTGTGAGAACAGTGAACGTTGGAGAACCCAATAAAGATCTTGAAAAGCTCAAAATGATTTGCCAGGGAGCAACAAAAGAAGCATTGAAATCCTTAAAGCCTGGAAAGACTATTAAAGATATTGTCGTATCAATGGAAGCGTATGTAAAGGGTTGTGGTTATATTCTTAAGCCCCCACTTGGTCATCTCTGTGGAATAGATTTGGTTGAGGCTCGTGTATCCTGGCAAAACGAGATGGAAATTAAAACTGGAATGGCTATAATAATTCATCCAACGATTTTTACACCAGATGGAAAGACAAGTTTCTTTTGGGGAGAAACTTATCTTGTTACTCCTGATGGCTATGAAAGACTGAACAAAGCTACAGATGAATTATTGACTTTATGAATCGCAAAAAAGAATGTATTTTTAAATTATTATTTATAAAACCAGTAACATTATTAATTGCAAGGTCGGCTTGACAATAAATATGTTTTCATTTATTTTATTTTTACCAAGGCGGGCATAGCTCAGCAGGTAGAGCATCGGCTTCCCAAGCCGAGGGTCGCGGGTTCAAATCCCGTTGCCCGCTCCATATTTAACTTTCAAGATTTCAATTTATTATATCCATAAAAAAGATTTAGGCAAGATAAAATCTATTTTTCATCAAATATTTATTATCGTTGGCAATACGAATTTTTCCCATTCTTTAATACTGAATTGAGGAGTAGGATTTAATAACTGATAATCATTGGCTGGGGGACGAGGATTCGAACCTCGATTCACGGAGTCAGAGTCCGTTGTCCTACCATTGAACGATCCCCCAAAACTAATTGAGGATTCAATATGTTATCATCAATTAATTTTAGCATAATTCTCTGTTTGTGACAAATTTGTGACATACAAAGCTTCTACAGCACTTCTCAAACTCTCAGGATAATGATGAGCATAACGTTGAGTTGTCTTTAAATCCTTATGCCCCAATAAGTGACAAACTCTGTAAATATCTACCCCTGCCTGAACTAACCTTGTTGCAAAAGTGTGCCTCAAATCATGGAATCGAAAATCATCAATCCCCGCCTTTTTGACAATTTTTGCAAACCTATGGCTTACAAATACTTTGTTGAATTGTTTATGATTATCATTATAAAAAACAAGATTAGTATCAATTGACCTTACCTTAGACTTATTCTTCAGCATCTCAAAAACTATCTCATTTAATGGAATCCCCCTCTTTTCACCATTTTTGGAATTAAAAATAATCAATATCTTCCGGTTTAAATCAATTTGATCCCATGTTAAGGTAAGAATCTCAGACAGCCTCATACCTGTATTCAAAGCAAAAACAATTAAATCCCTCATCCAATTAGGAGAAGCATTTAATAATCTTAACTCCTCATCGTAACTCAGCCAACGGTCCCTTTTGTTGTTCTCCTTCTCCATACTCACTTTTGAAATAGGATTCTCCATTATCCATTCCCATTCTCGATAAGCTAAATTGAAAGCCCTCTTTAGACAAGCAATTTCCCGGTTGATCGTTGCAGGTTTGACCCCATCCTGATACCTTTTAACCTTATATTCATTGACTANTTTGGGAGTAATTTCCAAAAGAGTAAAATCACCCATAAATGAAATCAAATTCTTAGCAAGTCCCCTAAATCTATCCCCTGACTTCTTCTTTGGCGCATATTCAAAAAGAAATTTCTCCATCATCTCCCTGAATGTCTTCTCTTCTCCTGGAAGCCTCTCAAACCATCTGCCCTCCGCAATCTCTCCTTTGACCTTATCGTAAATCCTCTTTGCCAACCTCCGATCCTCTGTCTCGGTTGACTTCCGATAACGTCTCCCCTTATAAATAAAATCCATCCACCAGACCTTGCCTCTACGATAAATCCCCATCTTTAACCTCCTTTCCGAGGCCCCTTGATTGGTCTGGCTTCCCGCAAGAAAAATTATATAAGTTTCCCCTCACACTTTCAATACTCCTTTTAATTATTTGCTCAATATCAAGTTTCTTCCTCCCCATACTCTTTAAATCCAATTTGCCCTTCCCCTTTATATCAGCCCCCTCACTCCTCCATTTCTCTGCCCATGCCTCAACCTCTCTCCTCTTAAACCTTAAAAGCCTACCAAATCTATAATAGGGTAATCTCCCAAGGCTTACCCATTGATATATAGTCGATGGCCTGACATTCAGAAAAGAAGCAATATCAATAACTGTCAAAAAATTCTCAGCATTACAGTCCTTTTGCATATTTCTTTCAAGCTAAGCTTTGTTTATCCTCTATATATAGTATTACTGAAGAAACTATTTCTATGCGAAGAAATCTTACATCTCACCTTCCCTTTTTTAAATANTCCTTTTTATAAATCTTAATCTTTTGGGGAAATTAGAAATTCTTTATTAATTTTGTTTTTTTCTCTTTTTAAACCAAGGNATAANACCAGATAAATTATTAAAACTTCAATTGGTGCACCTCAGGAGATAGGGCGAGTTATAAATATAATAGGGTCTCCATTAGAAAGAAGCATTGCTTGATATAGGCTCTTTTCAAGTAAATGGCTTAATATAAAAGACAAAATCAAAGGAGCTGGTCCATAAGTTCTTCTTTCTTAAAACATAACCCCCTATACCAAAAAATATCATTTAATAAACATCAAACACATTGTTCCCAAGGATATAAACTTAATCAGGAATCTCTCATTGCATACATGCCTGCCCATTCTAAACCCAGCTCTCAGTTGCAAAAGTTTGTAATTTCCTCAAAAAAAGTGAGCGCCCCGAATGGAGGCTGGACATGAAGTTTTGCCTTTGAGGAATAAGCGGGACGCCCCAAATTTATAAATCATCGGTTGGGCAGTCAGCCTCTCGGCTTGCCATAGGGAATGGGGTTTCCCTGAGCGGATGACTTGGGATGGCAATTGGTTATTCTGCCCAACCATCCTCTATCCAAATGCAAAACTTTGCACCCGAAAAGTATTGCCCAGAAAATGACATGAACTTTTACCTCTTCCATTTATTACTATTCCGTCACAAAACACTTTTTTTACAAGAGCTCCATTAAGCACATTTCTTGCCAGCTTCCAGAAATTTATCTCTCCAGCGATAGTAAAGACTCTCACTAATCTGATGCTCCCTGCAAATCTCAGCAATAGACTTTTTCTCTCTAAGGACCTCAAGAACATTTGCAAGCTTTTCATCTGCAGTCCATTTCCTTGGTTTCATCTCTTATACCCCTAATATTAATGTTTTTCCCCTTAAACAGAAATTCTAACTCTACACTCTTTGTGTGTCCGATTCACAATGGTCTCATTTATGAACTATTTTCAATAAGAGCACCTTTCTAAAAATCCTGTATATAAAGATATTAAATTTATTAATTAATGCATGATTAAACTAATTGTCAAAATAATAAACACAAAAAGGGTTATTATTATATACTTAATATTTCTATAAAAGGCAAAATATATGATAGAAATAAGCACTCGAAGGTAAGGGGTTAAAATAAGAATAGTAATACCAAAAGTCATAAACAGTATCGCATTATTCTGGGCATATTCCCCACGGAATAATTTTGTCAGAAAACTGAAGAAATTCTTTCCATGTATGAACATCATCCCAATTCCAGAGATATTTAAATGCCTAAAATAATAGTAAAATAAGGACAATCCTATTATCTCAAACAGAATGCTTATAGACACCCCGATAATTAGTAAATAGCTTATAGCCTTTTCAAATTTAGATTCTTTTTCGTTATTTTTTAACTTTAAAAAATTCATTTTAATGTTAGTCCTTTATAAAGCATTTGTCCGATAAGGAATATTACAATTATAAAGAATAGTATTCTCAAACTATCATCTTTCAGCCTATTTAGAATTTTACCACCGATAAATGCCCCAATTGTTGTTCCGATTGCCATAGGAGCCATTAAACTTAAATTTAAGAGCCCTGAAAATAAATAGACGCTTGTTCCGGCTAAGGCTGTCATACCAATTATAAAATTACTTGTAGTGCTTGAAACCTTTGGTGGTAATCTCAGAATATTTTCTTGGACTGTTACTTTGAATGCACCTGCTCCTATACCGAGCATTCCGGCTGCAAGGCCTGCAATAAACATTCCTATTCCACCCAAAATAGCATTTTTTACTTCATACTCAATTACCTTATTTTTTGCCTCATCAAAGTAACTTCCTTTGAGTTCCAACCAATTCGAAATCTTATCTTGATTCTCATAAAGATAGATATACTCGTAGGAATCCCTAAATTTTAGAAAGGAAGTAAGTAAAAAACCAGCGAAGAAAAAGTAAAGGTAAACTGGGGGTATAATTGTAGTGATTGTTGCCCCCAAAATTGCACCTATGATTGTAAACATCTCAAGATACATTGCAACTTTAATATTTGAGATACCCTTTTTAACATATGATGAGGCCGAACCGCTTGAAGTTGCGATTACAGAGACCATACTGGAGGCTATCGCCACCTTCAAAGGAATCCCAAAAGAAGCAAGTATCGGGATTAAAATACTTGCTCCTCCAAGACCAGTAAGTGCTCCAAGAAATCCAACAGGAATAGATATGAAAAGAAGTATCGCCATATTTAACATAAAATTATCTCAATAAGAGTTTTATTACTTTAAATTAACACGGACATAACCCATATTGCCAGTTCTATGGTCAAGGGCAAGTAAAGTAATTTGTTGATTTGGCTTCAAAGAGGCCACCAATTGGACAAAACTTTCAAGACTCCCTATAGTTTGACCATTCACTTCGAGTATAATATCTCCTACTTCAAATCCTACTTCTTCAAGTGGTCCATTGGGATTTATTGATGTGATAATAACTCCTTTATTCGCCTCAAGACCATATTTCTCAGCTTCTTTTGGTGTTAAAGACCGGACTTCTGCACCAAGACGTTCTCTGACGGAAGAGGCAAAAATTTTCGTTGCATCTTCGAGATTCCCAATCTTAACTGATAATTCTTGTTTTTTCCCGTTTCGAAGAATGATCACTTTTACTTCCTGACCAATTGGGGTCGTAGCCACATCGTTTCTTAGAGCCCCAGAATCTAAAATCTCTTTACCGCGATAAGCAATAACCACATCATTCTTTCTCAGACCTGCCTTTTCTGCTGGACCTCCCTTTACAACATCAACAATCAATGCCCCATTTATAGTCTCTGCGTGAACACTCTTTGCAAGCTCTGGAGTGAGATCCTGGACGTTTACACCCATCCAACCCCTCTCAACTTTTCCATGGTTAATTATTTGTTTTGCAATATATTGAGCTATATTGCTTGGTATTGCGAAACCAATTCCTTCAAATCCTCCAGATTCAGAAGCAATTGCTGTATTCACCCCAATTACCTCACCTTTAAGGTTCAAAAGAGGGCCTCCGCTATTGCCTGGATTGATAGCTGCGTCAGTCTGTAAAAAATCCTGATAACTATTTGGATCGGTTATTCCGCGTCTATGTTTTGCACTAATAATTCCTTGGGTAACAGTTTGATCTAATCCCCTTGGGTGTCCAATTGCAACTACCCATTCACCAACCTCTACCTTATCTGAATCTCCAAAGTTAATATGAGGTAACGGCTCTTTGGCTAAAATCTTTATTATCGCAAGATCAGTCTTTGGATCTGTTCCGACGAGTTTAGCAGGATATTTCCTTCCATTAGAGAGAAGGACTTCAATCTTAGTGGCTCCTCCAGCCACATGGTGATTTGTAAGAATATATCCATCAGAACCAATGATCATTCCTGATCCTAAACCTTTTAATTCCTGTTTAAATTTTCGAGGCATCCTGGGAATGTCAAAAAAATGCCTAAAGAAAGGATCACTTTCAAATGGTAAAAGAGGGTTAACGACCTCCTGACGTTCGGTGACCTCGATGTGCACTACAGCAGGAATGGTATTCTTTGCTACCTGGATGATAGCAATACTCAAATCGAAGGGCGATTTACTTTTCTCTACAGCTTGGGCAGAAACTGAGGAGATTAGTATCCCGATCAGGAAAAGGTAAAAAATCTTATTAAATGCGATATGTCGATTAAAAAGAAAATGAGTTGACATAAATTTCCTCCTTTCATACTTGAAAATGGGATAAAATTTTAATATAAAAAGAAATGCTTCATTTGTCCCGATAGAATAATAAGACGAACATAATTCATTCTGATATTTCATTGGATTTTCTGGCAGGAATTGACGAAGCAATCCATATTAAACAAACAATCAAATAATTTTATAAGGGAGCTAAAGACTAATTGGTCTATCAAATGGAAAAATCCTGAGGCGGGCACCCTAATATCTCTTAACATCCATCTTTTCATTTTTTGGTTGAAAGATAATCTATAATTAAACTCCATAATTCGAACCAACAGATTCGATAGGTAGTAACAATACGAAATTCGAGCCATATTCTTTGGCCTCGTACCATATATCACCACCATGTTTTTGAATGACCATTTTGGCAAAATATAGACCCATTCCCATCCCGTTATATCTTCCATCAATGTTGTCTCTATGATAACTAAACAGTGAAAACAGTTTATTCTGCCGCTCCTTTGGAATTGGTTTCCCACTGTTATAGATACTTACCCGGTACATCAAATCCTGTTTTTCAAATCCAATCGCTATTGTTCCTCCTACATCTCCATAGTTAATCGCATTCTTAAGAAGATTCCTGAAAACAGTCCTTAGCCAGAGTTTACTTCCTTTTAAGAAAATCGGGGATTTAGATATGTCATCCAATCGATTATCGATCTGGAGGTCTCGGTCCCTTATTTCGTGAGAAAATTCTTTCAAGACGGGATTAATGATGTCCTCTTTTAAATCCAACACCTCTCGCTCAATTTCTAAATCTCCATTAATTGAGAAGGCCCTGCCGATGTAATCTTCTGTCATTCCGATTAAACCTTTTACCTTTTCAAATAGCTCCTCCAATTTAATCTTTACATTTTCGTCCATTTTTCCATAATAACCACGGTTCAATAACTTCAAGTTTGCCAATATGGAAAGAAGAGATCCCCTAAGATCGTGCGATATAATTTTTACCATATTCAGAATCTGTTCATCCATTGTGTCAATACGCGATTCTAGCTGAGCATTATTTTGGCCGAGTTGCGGTGGTATGCTGTTTCTATCGAATCCCTTCATCTCATCGCCTATTCTTGCTGGCAAAAGCATAAATCCTCCTTCTTCATTATACTAAAAAGACCTTTTACTTAACGACTCACGACAAAACAATTAAAGCTATGGTCAACAGAAAAGCAATATCCGAACCTGCTCTTTCCTCCGCATTTGTTATTCTCTCCGAAACGCAGCAATCAAATGAGTTTTCTTGGCACTTAATGCGAGTTAGTTTCTCTTTCGCCTTCTCGATCAATTTTCGGTCTCCCACCCTATTTTTTAAAACTGATAAGACCTTAAACCTATCCGTTTCCCGATTCGTGGCAATGTAAGGATCATTTACTTTTGAGTCGGGCCCCTTGGCGTAAGTGGTGGAAACATACCAAATAACCATTAAAAAAAAGAATGGTAAGAACAGCAAAATCATTGATTTCATAAACTTTTTTGGTTTTATGCTCATATTTACTACTTAGTCAAAACATTCACGAGGTCAAATGTTTTCGCCCTCTTTTTTATTCCTATTCTTCCCATTGAATGGAAATGAATTTTTGAATCCCACGCTCAATTTTGAAATTTGGAACTTTCCTTTTTTCTGTTTTAAAACTGGCTTCCAGATGATAGATTCCAGATGGAAGGTCGATGAAAAGCCATGGACCGTTTGAGACTGTTGTTAAAATTTCTTTATCTTGTTGGTCAAATAGCTTCACAACGACATCTGAGAGATATTCTCCTTTCTTATTCGAAAATACCAACTTCAATGAATATCTCTTTCCTTCCTGATCGAGAATATCTCTTTCTGTGAGGCCTACACCCCCACTCAAAAATAAAATATTTCCTTCCCTTCCTTTCTTCAAAAATTCATTCTGGGAAAAAGCATTTAATGAAAAAAGTACTATACCCCAAATAGCCATTAAAACCATAAAAAACTTGAATCTCTTCATTTTCCTCCCTCTTTTAGTATTAATCTATTTTCTTAATTAATTTAAAATTCTACATCCATTGGCATATTTTAATTTGAATCGGATATATTTAAAGAGATTAATTCAAAAATTAACATTTTTAACCTTTGAAAATCAATTGGTTTTTCTACAACAACAGTTGCCCCCTTTTCAAAAGCTTTTTGGAAAGTCTTTTTCTTTGCCCCAAAAGTAGGAAAAATAATAATCGAAACATCAGGTTGGTATTTTTTAAATAATGGTAAAATATTTAATTGATCCAATCGATGAATATCTATTATAATGATATCGAAAGGTTTTTTTTCAAGCTTTTTAATAGCTTTAAATTCATTGTCTACTGATTCTATTTCTATTATAAAATTTTTAAAATTGTTTAAATCTTTTAACAAAAAATTCACATCATCGTTATTTTCTATAATCAATATTCTTTTTTTATTATTTTGATTAAACATCACTTAAACTCAAATTTTATAGGATTTGACTTAATTTTTTGAATCATTAATTTACACCTTAATGATAAGCTTTCTTAAGTGTTGAGAAAGATTTTATTGGTATCCTTTCACTTTGCATAATAAAGACATTATTTTTTAATACTTGATTTAATTATGATTCTTTCTACAATATTTTTACCTTCCATTTGGATATAATATATCTTTACTTTATCACCGATTTTTAGGTCTGAAAGGTTCTTTGGCTCCTTTCTTATCGAAATTTTAGATTTCTCATTTAAATCGAAAATTACATCCCCTTTTTTTGTTTTCAAAATGAGTTGGTTTTTATTAGTATCTACAGATACTATTTCTCCAACTATTTCTTTTGATTTCGTAATCGCAATGGAATTTTTATTGAAACCAATTAGTACGAAGATAGAGAGAAAGAAAATAATTATTAGAAAAACTCGTTTCACTTTTATCACCCCTTTCTTTCACACCTTTATTAATGTTCAAGGTTTTTAACTTTTTATTAAAAATTATAACAATAAAAAATTTCTTTAACCTTTCATGAAGATTACAATTTTGAAAGGTTTTTTCAGAATAATTCATCAAAACTTTGAATTCCCTTTATATATAAATTGATTATATATATGAAAAGGAAATTGATTATTATTTAAAACCTTTAGGAAAATTTTCCTGAGAAATTGTTAAATAATAATTAGATTTTGTAAGATAGAGAATTTTTCTATTAAAAACGAGAAGGCCCATAAAAAGGTATTATGTTCATTTCTTGACTGTAAAGACAGATTAATATATTTTTAAATTAAATAATAATACAAAAATATTTTTTAAGTGAGGAAATATATGCGAATTTTATTAATAGAAGACGATCTTAAAATATCTTCATTTATAATTAAGGGACTAAAACAAGCTGGATTTGCAGTGGATCATACTAAAGATGGTGAAGAAGGATTATATCTTTTACTTAATGAACCATATGATGCTGCAATAATAGATATAATGTTACCGAAACGGGATGGTTTAAGCATTATTGAAGAGATTAGAAGGCAGAAGATCAATACACCTGTTATTATATTGAGTGCTAAGCATTCTGTAGATGACAGGGTAAAAGGGCTTCAGATTGGGAGTGACGATTATCTAATAAAGCCTTTTTCCTTCTCTGAACTGCTTGCCAGAGTTCAAGCATTGATAAGAAGGGCGACAGGAGCATCAGAAGCTACATGTTTAAAAGCAGGTGACTTAAGTATGGACCTTTTAAAGAGGGAAGTAACAAGGGAAGGGAAAAAGATCGATTTACAACCAAAGGAATTTGCATTACTTGAATATTTTATGCGGAACTTAAATCGGGTAGTTTCCAAAACCATGATATTGGAACATGTATGGGGTTATAACTTCGATCCACAAACAGATGTGGTAGATGTATTAGTATGTCGTTTACGGAACAAGTTAGATAGGGGATTTGAAAAAAAAATAATTCATACCATCCGAGGAATGGGTTATGTTCTTAAAATTTCTTAAGAATATCACAAAAACAATTAGCATTCGTTTAACTTTTTGGTATGCTGTAATATTTTTTTTGAGCTTTTTGATTATTTTTGGAATTACATATTTTCTTCTTTCTAATTCACTGAAAGAATATGATCATGAAATGATACAGATAAGATTGAAAGAGTTTTCAATTATTTATGAAACAGGAAGTATGGAGGATTTAAAAAAGGAATCAATAAAAGAGAAAGTGTCTTTCCAGAGGGATCCCTTTTTGATTCGGATTTCAAGTGATAAAAATGAGACTCTATTTATAAACCTTCCCTATCGATGGTTAGAAATTGACTTGAGGGAACTCGAAAAAATAGATATCCCTAAGGAGGAACAATGGATAACTGTTTGTTCAAAGAACGGAAAATCAAAATTTGAGATTGCAACTACTGAATTACTTGATGGAAATTTTTTACAAGTTGGTAAAAGCAACAAGGAACGGGAAAGAATTTTACTCCATTTTAGAGAGATTTTTACTTTAGTAATTTTTCCAATAGTCATAATTGGTATTGGCGGTGGTGCATTTTTTGCTATTCGGGCCCTTTATCCTATTCGCCAATTAATTAAGAGTATACAGTGTGTTGTTAATGGTGAGTTAGGGACTCGAGTTCCAATACCTCAGAGTAGGGATGAGATTGAGGAATTAGTACATCTCTTTAATAAGATGCTTGAGAAAATCGAGCTCTTAATAAAAGGAATGAAATCATCCCTTGATAATGTGGCTCATGACCTTCGCACACCTATGGCTCGATTTAGAGCCGGGATAGAGGAGGCATTGCAATCGGGAGAAGATATTGATGTATATCGGAATGCATTGATAGATTGTTTAGAGGAATCTGATCAAATACTTAAAATGCTCAATATCCTTATGGATATTTCAGAGGCTGAAACAGGAGCAATGAAGCTGGATAAAAAGGCTGTTGACCTCACAACAATTATTAATGAAACCCTCGAAATATATTACTACCTCGCAGAAGAAAAACAAATTATAATCCAAAAATCTCTCCCCCCAAATCTTTTAGTCACGGTAGATCCGGATCGTATGAGGCAAGTTTTGGGCAATCTGATTGATAATGCCATAAAGTATACCCCCTTGGGTGGTAAAATTTATATTATTGCCTATCTCTCAAATGGAAATGCAATTATCAAAATAAAAGACACAGGAATTGGAATTTCCTCAGAAGACCTTCCTAAGATTTGGGATCGACTTTATAGAGCAGATAAAAGTAGATCTCAAAGGGGGCTTGGCCTTGGTTTGAGTCTGGTAAAAGCGATTATTGAAGCCCATGGAGGAAGAATCGAAGTAATAAGTGAACCAGATAAAGGATCAGTCTTCACTATATATGTTCCTTCTAACTTGGAATCTCTCAAATTAACTACTTAATCTGTATATGTTGAAAAAATAAAATTGTTTGTATGTATTACTTGGGATTAATCCTGTCTTTTTCTAAATCGCAAATAAAAATAAAATAGTTACATTTTCTTTTTTAAATCAGAAATATCTAAAAGATTTATTTTAATCGCATGGGGATAAAAGCTTTTGACTATTATTCCTGGAAAAGTATTTATATTGGCCTCTGTAAGGGAAATCTGATTAACTCCTCTTCGGGCACTGGATAAATTGACCATAATCCTTATCTGATTTGGCTTAAGGGTAGATAGAATCCTCTGGGACCCTTTAAGTATAACATTTACCTCTTTTGGAGGATCACCTGCGATTTCTAAATTCTGTGGGATTGAGTAGTATTCGATGGGAGCAGTATAATTTATTTCACTTTGAGGAACAGCGATAAGAAAAATCCAGATAACACAAACTAAGATAAGGAAAAGAATTTTTCTTGGAATATCTCTAAAAATCTTTTTACCCCAAACCCAATCCTTATTTTTATTATCTTCCGTTTGAGAAATATCAGAAAGACCTTCTTTTAATTCTTCTTTCTTTTCTATCCTTTTAACTTTCCCTCCAGAGGCAAGCAAGACCTCCCCCCTCTCTTCTGAAATAATAATACATTTCCCATCCGAGGCTTCGGTTATCCCAACCCCAGCACGATGTCGGGTTCCCCACTCCTTGGGGAGTTGAGTTGATTTTGATAAAGGAAGAAGTGCAGCTGCGTATCGAATCCGATCTCCTTTAATTATAACTGCACCATCGTGTAATGGAGACTGTTGATTAAATATACTTATCAATAACTCCTCATCAATCTCTGCATCTAAAAGCTTCTTTTGATTAATTATTTCATCAAGATTATCCCCTTTTTGGAAAACGATCAATCCACCTATTTTCTTATTAATCATCTGAAATGTTGCATCAATGACCCTATCGATAGTTTTTGAAGAAAGTGTATGTGTTCTACCAAAGAAAAATGAAGGAAGGCTGAGATTCCCCAGAACCTCCCTGATCTCATCTTGAAATATTACTACCAAAATAATTATAATCATTGGCCACATATTCTGAAGAATCCATACCGAAAGAGGTAAATCTATCCATTTACCAATGAAGTAGAAAATAGGTAGTGCTAAAATAGCGATTACCATTCTAAGTGCCTTTTTCTTTCTGAGCCAAAGATAAAGACGATAAAAGATATAACTTTGAATAAGAATATCTAAGCCATCCTGCCAGCGGAATAAATGGAGAAAATTTTTGAGAGAAGAACTTAAAAATTCATAATCTCCTAATGCCATATTTTTAAATTCCACAAAATTAAATTTCTTTAAAATATTCCTTAATCAATCTTAAGTTAACAAAATTATTTTTCAAAGATCTGCAGTCAATGTAACATGAGGTTCTATTTCTGGATTTGGAATATTGAAATTTGAGCATCCTTTTTCTTCATCCCATATAAAATCTTCACACCCAAGTTCAATAAATCTCTCATGAATCATTCTATCATAATATTGTCTGATAAATCTCACATGTCTTTGAATATCTTTATTTCTTATATGCTGAGCCGTAAGACCTATATACTGGATGTAACACATTTTGGGAATATGGATCATCCTTGTTTTTAGAAAGCTTCGGACAACAAGCTCATAATCATCAGCAACATGGAGTTCTCTACTATGACCTCCAATTAATTGATAGAATGATCTTCTCCATGCCCTTAGATGATTGGGAGCAGATATGATATGCCTAATGGTTTTTGCATTTATATTTCCTCCACTTCCTGATTTATACACTTTTCCTCTATATACAACATCAACATAAGAACCATAGCCAAAAGCCCAGCCCTTTCGATATGTATGATTGGTTCCATCCTCATAGACTTCGGCACAATCTGTATAAAGGAATCCTCCTTCTGGAAATTGCTCAAAACCCTTTACAACATAGCTCAAGGCATAGTCGGTTAATTCATCATCGTGGTCAAGCTCCACAAGTATGCTACCTCTTCCAAGACTACAAGCCCAATTCTTTACTCTACCTATCACACCAGAATGTTCTGAGGCTCTAAAAACCTCTATCCTGGGGTCCTTTTTGGAAAGTTTACATAACATTCTAAATGTATCCCCACCATCATCTGAATCATCTACTATGATCCATTCCCAGTTCGTATAAGTTTGTTCCTTGAGAGAGCGAAATGGCCTAAGAATTTTTTCCCCTGTCTTATAAGCTGCAGTAAAAACAGTAACAAGGGGCTCTTTATCATTTTCAGAATAGTTAAGAGCATTTTTTATATAACAATTAAAAGCATCAATCCCAAGCTTCGCTAAATCAGGAAGGGTATCATAATGAAGCCATCGCTTACGAATCTCAAAAGGTGCTTCTGTGAGATAAGAGAATTGTGATAAATTACCTATTGTTATAATAACATTAGGCCTGTCCTTTATAAGGATCATTTCAAAGTTTACATCATAAGCAGAATAGCATCTACAATCAAGTCGATCCTCCTCATAATCTTCAAGCACTGGAGTTTTAAATTCCAGCTTATCATAACCAATAACACAGATTACTGGTAATTTATTTCTAATCCTTAATTTTTTAATTACATTAATAATAAATTCTATAAAGTTCTCCTTAATATTAAATTTGCATAAGAATTTATTAAGATTATCTTTCTTTTGCATTTACAATCTTCATTTTTCTTTATTTAAGCAGAAAAGATTATTATCTAAATTGAGTGATTCTTTTATATCATTTTGGCAGAATGCGCGAAATCTTACTATTTTTACAAAAAGAGTGCTAAAATCCATTAACACATTAGGTATGATGTTTTCTTTAAATAAATATTTTTAGGCAAATCTTGATTTTTTTACTTTTTAGCTATTAAATCATTGTCTTTTTGATTGATTTCTTTTGCCTCTCCTTGAGTAGAATTTTTAAAGTTTCGAATTGCCTTCCCCAAGTTTTCTCCAATTTGGGGAAGTTTTCCAGCTCCAAAAATTATCAAAACTATAATTAGGATGACCATTAATTCAGGCATTCCT
>JGI24721J44947_10004685_pt1 | contig 18925 bp, 18 predicted proteins | sample YelNatPaOPGAMG01_FD_44947 | JGI IMG/M metagenome (IMG submission 44947) | reverse complement strand
GAGATTTTTTCGGGTGCAGGGCCGCGCCTAACGCGTCAGGCGACGCCGGCGCCGGAACGCTGGGGTATCCAAGTCTTCCAGATCGTAATCGTCCTCGGCGGGTTCGGTCAGATCCGGCTCCGCTACCTCATCCCGCGCTGTGAACCCCGCAGGCAACGGGACCGCAGCCTCAGCGGCTTGCGCAGGTTGGGACGGAGCCGGCGGCGCGGGGATGGCGCGCCAGCTTTCGTCGAAGGAGGCCGTCTCGGCTTCGGGCACGGAGGTAAAACCAGTGGCAATGACGCTTACCTTGACGGCGTCCGCCATGGACTCGTTCAGCACGACGCCCAGGCTGACCTCGGCATCCGGTCGTCGCGTGGCTTCGCGAACCACCTGACAGGCTTCGTGCAGCTCATGGATGCCCAGGCGGCTGGAACCGGTGACGTGCACGAGCACGTTGCGCGCGCCCGCCAGCGAAGCACCCTCCACCAGCGGACAATTGATCGCCTGCCGCGCCGCCTCCACGGCTGCATTTTCTCCGCGTGCCACCGCCGTGCCCAGCACCGCCAGCCCGCCGCCCCGCATCACGGAACGAATGTCGGCAAAGTCGCGGTTGATCAGGCCGGGGGTCTGGATGATCTCGACGATCTCCTGCACCGCCCGCCGCATGATTTCGTGAGCCATGCGGAAAGCCTCCAGAATGCTGGCGCCGCGTGGGGCAAGGGCGAGCAAGCGATCGTTGGGGACGGTGATGAGCGCATCTACAGCTTCCGCCAGCCTCTGCAAGCCCTGTTCGGCCAGCTCCATGCGCTGCGGACCCTCGACCGTGAATGGCTTGGTCACCATCGCCGCCGTGAGCGCGTCCATCTGACGCGCCATGGAAGCGATCACGGGCGCGGCGCCCGTGCCCGTTCCGCGACCCAGGCCCGCCGCGATGAAAACCATCGAGGCGCCTTGCAGCACCTCGAGCAGCCGTTCCGTGTCTTCCAGCGCCGCCTGGCGCCCGACTTCGGGATCTCCGCCCGCGCCCTGCCCTCCCGTAATGCGGCTCCCGATGGCAAGCTTGTTGGGAACAGGCGAGGCGCGCAAAGCCTGCAGGTCCGTGTTCACGACCCAGAACTCGACGCCCTCCATTCCGCCCGCCATGATATGGGCCACGGCATTCGACCCCGCGCCGCCCACGCCGATCACCCGAATCTTCGGGCGCGGCGGCGCCTCTTCGTGAATCTCGAATTTCAATCCGTTGGATTCAGGATCCAGGAGCGCCATCTTGCACCTCCCCGTCTTCACTGGCCGGCTTGCAGCCTATCCGAAAATCCTGCTGAAAAGGCTCCGGCGGCGTTCGCGTTCGCGTTGCTTGAGTCGCGCCGAGTACATCGCCAGCCCCGCCACCGTGGTCCAGGCAGGATCGTTGAGTGCGGGCGGCCACCCGCGGATGCCGGCAGGCAGCCCCAGATAGGCGTCGAGTCCGACAACGGCCTCGGCCACATCGCACATGCCAGGCAGCCGCGACGCGCCACCGCACAGCACGACGCCTCCGTACAGCCTGCCTTCCGGACAAATTCGCAGCAACTCACGACGGACCCACCGGAACAGTTGTTCGGCCCGGCACTCGAGAATGAACGCCAGCTCCTCGCGCGGGATCGTTCGAGGCTGCCGCCCTGGTGGCGCAGGCAATTCGATCAGGCTGCGGGCGGCCTCGGGATCGCGCACGGCGGAACCGTACTGGAGCTTGACCGCTTCCGCATCCACCAGCGTGATGTTCAGGCCATCCGCGGTGTCCTCGGTGAAACGCGCGCCGCCCAGTTCGAGACTCGAGGCCCGCACCAGGGAATCACCCATATAAACGACCAGATCCGCCGATTCCGCCCCGATGTCCACCAGCATGACCCCGCCGCGCCGGTGCTCTGCACGCAGGCAAGCGTACGCTGCCGCCACCGGCTCGTAGACGGTTTCCTCCACCGCCAGCCCGGCCTGATTGGCGGCGCCCACCAGCGTGTCGTGCTCGCGCGTGGAAAACGTGATGAGACTCACGTGGGCCTGCAAACTCACGCCGCTCTGCCCCCGCGGATCGCGGTAACCGCGGCGGCCATCCACGCTGAACTCGCGCAGGCACAGATGCAGCAGCATGCGATCCTCGCCGAGCTGCACGTGGGCTGCGCGCTCGATGACCAGATTCACATCCGCCTGGGTGAGCTTGCGCCGGTAGTCATCCTCGTAGCCTCTGCTGCTGTACTCACAGCCCACCGCGGCGCCGCCCGCGCCCAGCACCGCGGACACCACCGGAATCTGTGCCGAACGCTCCGCCTCGCGCACGGCCGCACGAATGGAGTCGGCCACGGCCCGGGCGTCGGCGATGCGGCTGCGTTTCCACCCTTCCGAGCGGGTCTCGCCGTAGCCGGCCAGACGCACCAGGTCGCCTGTCACCTCGAGGACCGCCACGCGCGTGCGGTCGCTGCCCGCGTCTACACCAACACCAAAAATTGTTTTAGCGCCCACGTCCTGCTCCCTTGCCGCCGGCCTCACCCGAGCGAGCCGGTGCCACGCCGCCCGGAGGATCCGCCACCCGCACCTGCCCGTCCACACGCAGATCGAAGGAACGGGCCTCCGGCGCCCATCGCGCAATCTGCGGATAGTAATCCAGAAAAGCTTTCAGGCGCGCTCCGAGGTTTTCCCGTCCCAGCATCAGTCGCAGGGCGCGCCCTTCGTAAACCTGGGTGACGATCACGTTCTCCGGATTGCTGAGATCCACTTCCGAAATCTGCGCCCCCCGCTCCCTGGCCTGCCGGAGCACGTGCAGCATGAGCTGTACCCGATTCCGCCGCAGCTCGCGCGACTGCTCCGGGTGCACTCCCCATAAAACGGGCAACGCGAAGCGCCCTTGAGCCGGCCAGCGCAACCACACGCCCTCGGCATCCACCAGGGCCGGCTGCCCCGATCCCTGGCCGGCCGCGTCGTTCACCACGAAAGCCACGGGCTGCCGTTCCCGGATGCGGACTTCCAGCCGGTTCGGCCAGCGCCGCATCACCGTGGCGTCCGCCACCCAATCTATGGCCAGCAGTCGGCGGCGGCGCTCGCCGAGCGATACCGCGTAAATGGAACGGCCGAGATCGGGTCGAAACACCGCCAGAACTTCGCTGCGTGGCGTGCATCGGACTCCCCGGATCACCAGCGCGCGCCCGTCCGCTTCCCATTCGGTGGCCGGAAGCCGGAATCGCGGATCCTCCAGCAGAAAGCGCCTCAGCCCGAGCAACGCCCCTCCCAAGGCCGCGCCGGCGAGCAGCCAGGCGCCCAGGCGCAAAGCGGTCCGCATCTTCGCCCGCCAGCCGGGAGTGCGGCTACGCACGCGAATGGGCCGAGGCTCGGGCACCGGCGCCGGATCGGGTTCGGGCGGCTCCGCCAAAGCCTGCGCGCCACGATTACGCGCCACCGCTTTCCCTCCTTCGCAGGGCTTCCAGAATGGGCTCGGCAGCCTGCCAGACGTTGCCGGCGCCCAGCGTGAGCACGGCGTCGCCCGCACGCGCCTCCGCCACCACTGCCTCCACCGCGCGCTCGATCGTGCCGGCGTACTCGACGTGCCGGTGACCGTGAGCCTGCATGCGTTCCACCAACTGCTTCGCGTGAACCCCTTCCAGCGGCGGCTCGGAGGCCGCGTAAATATCCAGGACCCAGACCGCGTCCGCCTGATAAAAACAGCGAGCGAAGTCCTCCATCAAGTGATAGGTGCGCGTGTAGCGATGGGGCTGGAAAATCACGAGCAAGCGCTCGTAGCGGCACTGGCGGGCCGCGGCCAGCGTGGCCTGGATCTCGGCCGGGTGATGCGCATAGTCGTCAATGACGGTGACCCCAGCCGCCTCGCCGTAAACCTGGAAGCGACGCTCGACCCCGGCAAACCCAGCCAGCGCTTCGCGAATCACATCGGGCGCGACCCCCAGCTCCAAAGCCGTGGCCGTGGCCGCAGCCGCATTGAGCACGTTGTGCAACCCCGGCACGCGCAGCCGGAACTCGCCCAGATCGTCGCTGCCTCGGCGCAGGCGGAAACGGCTGGAGAAGTGCGCGGCCTCCGCCTCGCGAATCTGTACGTCGGCCTGCGCGCGCGTGCCGTATGTGATCACGCGCCGGCGCACGGCGGGAAGAATTTTCTGCACGTTTTCGTCATCCAGGCACATCACTGCCGCCCCGTAAAAGGGCACGCGGTTGGCGAACTCGGTGAAGGCCTCCAGGATTTCTTCCAGCGAGCGGTAGTGATCCAAGTGCTCGCGGTCAATGTTGGTGATCACGGCCAGAATGGGAGCCAGCTTCAGAAAGGAGCGATCGCTTTCATCCGCTTCGACCACCAGGTACACGCTGCGACCGATGCGCGCGTTGGCGCCTCCGAAGGCCCGCAGGCGCCCGCCTACCACCACCGTCGGATCCAGACCGGCCTGTTCCAGGACGGTAGCCAGCATGGAGGTCGTGGTCGTCTTGCCGTGACTGCCTGCCACCGCAATGCCGTATTTCAGGCGCATCAGTTCGGCCAGCATCTCGCCGCGCGTGATGATGGGAATTTGCAGGCGGCGGGCCTCCTGCACTTCGGGGTTGTCCGGTGGCACGGCCGAGCTGACGACCAAGGCGCGCGCGCCGGCCACATGCGCGGGATCGTGCCCCTCGTAAATGCGTGCGCCCAGACGCGCCAGCCGCTCGGTCACGGGCGACAACTTGAGGTCCGAGCCGCTGATGGTGAAGCCGAGCTGGAGCAGGATCTCGGCGATGCCGCTCATGCCGATGCCGCCGATGCCCGTGAAGTGAAGATGCTGGGGAGCGAAGAGCACCGGCGGGCCCGAGGATTGCTGCTGAAAAGGAAACATTTTTCTAGCCTATTGTTTCGACTCCCGTTGCTCCCTGTCAACCGCTCGCCGGCTGCGCGCCACTTCCAGCAGAGCCGCGGCCGCGCGCCGGGCCGCATCCGGACGCGCAAACCGTCGCACCGCCCGCGCCATCGCCTCCAGCTCCTGGGGCCGCGCGGCGAGCGCGGTCACCTCCTCGAACAGTCGGCGACCGTTCATCTCGCGGTCTTCCACCAGGCGAGCAGCGCCGGCCCGCGCCAGAGTTTCCGCGTTGCGCAACTGATGCTGGTCCGCAGCATAGGGGAACGGCACCAGGATGGCCGGCTTGCCGGCCGCGGCCAGCTCGGCCACCGCCCCGGCGCCGGCCCGGCACACCACCAGATCCGCCTCGGCGAAGGCCGCGGGCATGTCATCGAGAAACGGAACCACGCGTCCCGGCATGCCTGACTGTTCGAACTCGCGCGCCAGTTCCGGGTACGCCGCGGGTCCCGTCTGCAAGACCATTCGTACTCGCGCGTTGGCCTGCCGGAAAAGCGGCCAGCTTTCCCGCGCCGCCTGATTCAGCGTGCGCGATCCCTGACTGCCTCCCGTCACCAGTACGTCGAACCATTCGCCACGCGGTTTCGGCGGCACCTGAAAAAAACCTTCACGGACGGGCATTCCCGTCACCTCCGTCGGCCGGGACCCGAAAGCGGACGCCGTGGCCTCGAAATTCACGAGGATGCGCGCCGCGAAACGCCCGGTCCAGCGATTCACCAGACCCGGCACTACGTTCGGTTCGAGCAACACCACAGGAACGCGGCGCAGCCACGCGGCGAGGCATACCGGCGCGGCCGCGTAACCGCCCATGCTGAACACCGCCGCTGCACGCAGGCGTCCCAACAGCAGGCAGCGCGCAGCACGCTCCAGGGCAGCTCGACCGCAGTTCGCACGCGCCGGGCCAGCCCGACCCGCTGCCAGCCGCCGATGCGCAGGAATTCCACGCGGAAGCCCTCGGCGGGCGCCAGCCGGGCCTCCAGACCCTGCCGCGTGCCCACGAACACGGCGTCGTGCCCTTGCCGCCGCAGCTCCCGCGCCACCGCCAGCGCCGGCATCACGTGCCCTCCGGTGCCGCCCGCCGCCATGATGAACAACATCGCCCTGCACCCTCACACGCTCCGCTCGCGAATGCTCAGCAGGATGCCGAACAGGATCATGGTGGCGATCAGCGAACTCCCGCCGTAGCTGATCATGGGCAAGGGCAGACCCTTGGTGGGCGCCAGCTTTACCACCACGCTCATGTTAACCATTGCCTGGAAGACCACGATGAAGGTGGCGCCCAGGGCCAGGTAACGCCCGAACTCGTCAGGGGCGCTCCGAGCCAGTCGCGACCCCCGCCACCAGATCACCAAAAAGATGGCCAGCAAAACGGTGCAGCCAGCCAGACCCAGTTCCTCGCCCACGACCGCGAAAATGAAGTCATTGTCCGCCTCGGGCAGGTAACCGAGCTTCTGTATGCCCCGGAACAGGCCGACGCCCCACAAGCCGCCGCTGCCCAACGCCATCAGGGACTGCTTCTGGTGATAGCTAACATCGCGCTTCAGTTTGCCGGCCGGCGCCGCCTCCAAAGGGGAATTCTGCGCCAGCTTCAGGGCTTGCAGCACGCCCAGTTCGCGCACGAAGGCCAGAACCCGTTCGCGCCGATAGCCGGGAATGAACACGGCGAGCAGGGTGCACAGAGCACCGACCGCTGCCGCCGTGCGCACGTGCCTCCACTCGAGTCCGGCAGCCACGAAGACCGCGCCCGCCGTGGCGATCATGACGAAGGCCGTGCCCAGATCCGCCACCATCACGGCCCCGGTCAGCAGTCCGAGCGTCATGGCCACCGGCAGCAAAGTGCGCCGCTCGTTGAGAATTCGCGACCGCTCCGCAATGAAATGGGCGAGGAAGATGACGAGGACCGGCTTGGCCANCTCCGACGGTTGCACGCCGACCGGACCCAGCCGCAGAAAGCGATGCCGCTCACCCACCACATAGGCGAGCGCCAGCAGCGCCAGTGCCAGTCCCGTGCCGCCGTAAGCCCACGCGGGATGGTTCAGGCGCCGGTAGTTCTGCCGCCGGAAGAGCATCATCAGCGCCAGGCCCACCACCGCCCACAGCGCCTGCTTGATGGCCCGCTCGCTCACGAACGTAATCACCGGCGCCTTCTCGGGATCTGGNGTCGCACCCAAAGGAGCAGCCCAGGGCGCCTCCGGCAGGGGATGCTCGTTCCTCACAGGAGGCACGTACTGCGTAGCGCTCCACACCATCAACAGCCCGAAGCCCAGCAGGGCGAGGACCGCGCTCAGCAGCACCCAATCCGTACGCGCCCCGAAGTGCATCTCAGGCGCCCTCCTGTCCGTGCCGCGCCGCCAGTTTCGCGACCAGCTCCTTGAACACCCGTCCGCGATGCTCGAAATTCTCGAACTGGTCGAAGCTGGCGCAGGCGGGGGCGAGCAGCACCGTGTCGCCGGCCTGGGCATTTTGCCACGCGTATTCCACGGCCTTCTCCAGCGTGCCGCAAAAGATCAGCGGCGCCGCATCGCCGAGTTGTTCCGCGATTTTGCCCGCCGCCGCGCCGATCAACAGCACCGCGCGCGCCTTGCGGGCCAGCGGCTCGCGCAGCGGGCGGTAGTCACCGTCTTTGTCCTTGCCGCCCAGAATCACCCAAAGCGGGGTATCGAACGCGGCCAAAGCTTTCAGCGTCGCATCCACGTTGGTGGCTTTGGAATCGTTGTAGAAGTCCACGCCGCGCAAACGTCGCACAAATTCCAGCCGGTGCTCGACGCCAGGGAACGCGCGGACCGCGTCGCGGATCCCTTCCGGGGAAGCGCCAGCCAGACGGGCGGCCAGCGCCGCCGCCAGCACGTTTTCCACATTGTGCAAGCCGCGCAGGGGAATCTCGCTCGCCGGCATGAAAGGACGGCCCTCGAGCCAGAGCTCACTCTCGCGCAGGCAGGCGCCTTCCGGCGTCGCTCCCTGCACGCTGAACCAGCGAACCTGCGCCCGGGTCAGGCCGGCCCAGCTCGCGCAGGTCGGATCGTCCCGGTTGAGCACGGCGAAGTCGCTTTCGGTCTGTGTCTGAAACAGCCGCGCCTTCTGCGCCGCGTAGTTCTCGAACGTACGGTGACGGTCCAGGTGATCCGGCGTGACGTTGAGCGCCACGGCCACTTGAGCCCGGAAACGTTCGATGGTCTCGAGCTGAAAACTGGAAAGCTCCAACACGTTCCACTGATCGGGGCGCGAGGTTTCCACCAGCGCGCAAACGGGCGTGCCGATGTTGCCGCCCACCTGCGCGGCAATGCCGCAATGGCGCAGGATGTGACCGGCCAGAGCCGTGGTGGTAGTCTTGCCGTTGGACCCGGTGACGCCCAGCACCGGTCCTTGCAGATAGTAGCTGGCCAGCTCGACCTCGCCGATCACGCGGACGCCCCGGGCACGCGCCGCCTCCAGCTCGGGAAGATCCGCAGGCACGCCGGGCGACAGCACAATCCACTCGACGTTCTCGAAAACCTCGGGCGTTTGGAGGCGGAATTCGACGTTCAACGCGCGCAGCCGCTCCAGCGCGGCGGACTCGGGCTGTTTGAGATCCGTGGCGCGTACGAGGGCGCCGCGCGAGCAGAGCAGTTCGACAGCCGCCCGTCCCGAGCGTCCCAGCCCTACNACCAGCACGCGCACGCCTGCGAAGTCCACGGCCTTACCTCAGCTTCAGAGTGGTCAGCGCAAACAGCGCCATCACCAGCCCNGCAATCCANAAGCGAACGATGATCTTGGATTCCTGCCAGCCCAGCGCCTCGAAATGATGATGCAGCGGCGCCATCTTGAAGATCCGCTTGCCCCGCAGCTTGAAGCTGGCCACCTGCAGGATCACCGACAGGGCTTCCAGCACGAAGATGCCGCCCACAAACAGCAGCAGCATCTCCTGCTTGATGAGGATGGCCAGCACGCCCAGACANCCGCCCAGCGCCAGCGAACCCACGTCGCCCATGAAGATCTCCGCCGGGTGGGCGTTGTACCAGAGGAAGCCCANGCANGCGCCGGTCAGGGCTCCGCAGAAGACGGTGAGTTCGGCGGCCGCGGGCAGCCAGATCAGGTCCAGATAACGCGCGAAGACGGCGTGGCCGCTGGTGTAGGAAAGAACCGTCATGGCGCTGGATGCGATCACCATCAGACCGATGGCCAGTCCGTCCAGCCCGTCCGTGAGATTGACCGCGTTGGAGCTGCCCACCACCACCAGCACCAGGAAGAAAAAGAACACCACGAAGGCCAGCGGGTAGGTCCAGGGATGGGCGAGCAGGACCTCCGGCAACAAACTGGGACGGAATTGTTTGAAGAAAGGGAAGTTCATGGCGGGCGAATACTCGCCTGCCGCCCGCAGAATCAGCAGGACCGCGCCGATCAGGCCCGCAGCGGCGCACTGCAGCAGGAACTTGGTGCGGCCCCGCAGGCCCAGNTTCCGTCCCCGACGCACTTTCAGCACGTCGTCCCAGAAACCGATGGCGCCGAACAGCAGCATGGACAGCACCGCCGTCCACACCAGCAGGTTNGTCAGATTGGCCCACAGCAGCGTCGGCAGCAGCACCGAGACGATGATCAGCACACCGCCCATNGTGGGCGTGCCGGCCTTGCGCTGGTGCCAAGCCGGTCCTTCCTCGCGAATGTACTGGCCGATCTGAAACTGCCGCAGACGNGCGATCAGCCACGGGCCGAGAATCAGACAGAGGAACAGGGCCGTGAGGCTGGCGAAGGCGGTGCGGAAGGTCACGTAGCGGAANACGCGCAGCGGGCTGAAGTAAGGGAACANCTGCTCGTACAGGAGCCAGTACAGCACGTCAGTTCTCCTCGCCCTCCTCTGCTCGCAGGTACTCCTGGAGCGCGCGCTCCACCTGCACGCCGCGCGATCCCTTGAACAGCACGGCGTCGCCCTCGCGCAGCAGCCCGCGCAGAAAACGGCCCGCCTCGACGGGATCTTCAAAGAAAAACGCGGCGCCGGGCGGCATTCCCGCGCGCACCGCCTCTTCCACCAGAAAGCGGGCGGCGCCGCGTATCCCCACGAGCACATCCACCCCNCACTCGACGACGCGGCGACCCGCTTCGCGGTGCAGGGCCTCGGCCCAGCGGCCAAGCTCCAGCATCTCGCCCAGAACAGCGATCCGGCGACGCGCCGGCGTCGCCGCCAGCGTCTCCAGCATCGCCCGGAGCGCCTCCGGGTTCGAGTTGTAGCAATCGTCCAGAATGAGCACGCCGCGATGCATCAAGCGCCGGCCACGCATCCCGCCGGCTTCCAGCTTGCGCACCGCATCGCGCAGCCGCTCCAGCGGCAGACCGAACAGGCGCGCCACCGCCAGCGCCGCCAGCACGTTCATGACGCCGTGCCGCCCGGGCAGCGGGCACTCGAACCAGACGTTGCCGACGCGGAAACGCGACCCCTCGGCCCCGAAAGAAACGTCTTCGGCGCGAACATCCGCGCGCTCGCTGAAGCCGAACGTCAGTACCAGTCCAGGGTGAACCTGGGCGAATGCGACCACGCGCTCGTCGTCGGCGTTGAGCACCGCCACGCCATGCGGCGGCAGCGATTCGATCAACTCGCGTTTGGCCAGCGCCACCTGATCGAGCGACTCGAAAAAGCCCACGTGGGCGTGTCCCACGTTCGTGACCACGCCAATCTCGGGCCGCGCCAGCGCTGCCAGCCGTCGGATCTCGCCTGCGTGATTCATCGCCAGCTCGAGCACCGCCGCGCCCGCCTGCTCGGGCAACCGCAGCAGGGAAAGCGGCACGCCCACGTGATTGTTCAAATTGCCCTCGCTCCGGGCCACCTCCATCGCCGTGCCCAGCAGTTCCGCAATGGCATCCTTGGTGGTGGTCTTGCCTGCGCTCCCGGTCACGGCGATGACGCGTCCCTGGAACCGATCGCGCGCCCAGCTCCCGGCGGCCTCCAGCGCGCGCTGCGTGTCGGGAACCACCAGCAGCGGGCCTTGCACACCCGGCAGAGACCGTTCGACGACCGCCCCCACCGCACCGCGCGCCAGCGCCTCGCCTACGAAATCGTGGCCATCGAAGCGCGGGCCTTTCAACGCGAAAAACAGTTCGCCCGGACGGACCGTGCGCGAATCCACGCTCCAGCCCTCGATGAGCGCATCGTGGGCAGCGGGCAACGTCGCGCCGATGGCTCGCGCCAGTTCCGCCAGGGTCGCCTTCACGAGTTCTCCCTCCCGTAGCCCAGCTCGCGCAGCATGCGCCGCGCTACCTCGCGATCGTCGAACGGGATCGTGCGGTCCTTGAGCACCTGGTAGGTCTCGTGGCCTTTGCCCGCGATGATCACGATATCGCCCGGCCGCGCCTCTTCCAGGATGAGACGTATGGCGCGAGCACGGTCGGGCTCCACGCGATGCGGCGTGGGGTGCCTGCGCAAGCCTGCCAGCGCCTCCTCGATGATGGCCAACGGGTCCTCGCTGCGCGGATTGTCCGAAGTGAGAACCACGAAATCGCTCAGGGCGGCCGCGGCTTCGCCCATGCGAGGACGCTTGCTGCGATCGCGATCGCCGCCGCAGCCGAAGAGCGTGAGTACGCGCCTGGGGCCCAGCTCCCGCGCCACCCGAATCACGTTGCGCAGGGCGTCTTCGGTATGAGCGTAGTCCACAACGACCAGGAAAGGCTGGCCCGCCTCGACTTTTTCGAAGCGCCCGGGAACGGCGCGGCAGGCAGCAACGCCTCGCTGCATGGCCTCTGTCGGCAACTCGTAGGTCAAAGCTGCGCTCCAGGCAGCCAGGATGTTGTAGACGTTCATTCGTCCGGGCAGAGGCGACGAGACCTCGTGAACGCCGCGGGGATCCGCAATCCGGAAGCGCAACCCTTCGAAATCGGCCACGATGTCCAAAGCGCGCACCGTGGCTTCCTCCCCGAGGCCATAGCGCAACGCGCGCGGAGGATCGGGCAGCGGCAGCCGACTCGAGTACGGATCATCGGCGTTGACCACGGCAAAGCGCGGCGGAGGAGCGCCCGCCCCCTCGAACAAGCGCCGCTTGGCAGCGAAGTACTCTTCCATCGTGCCGTGAAAATCCAGGTGGTCCTGGGACAGGTTCGTGAACACCGCGGTGTGGAAATGGAAGCCGTAAACGCGACCCAAAGCCAGCCCGTGCGAGGAAACTTCCATCGTCACGTGCGTGCCGCCCGCGGCGAGCAACTCGTCCATCCAGCGGACCAAGTCCAGGGATTCGGGCGTGGTGTTGACGGCCGGTTGCACGCGGTCCGCCACGCGGTGCTCGATGGTCCCGAGCAACGCGGTGGTGAGGCCCGCCGCGCGAAGCATCGCGTCGAGCAGGAAAGTTGTCGTGGTCTTGCCGTTGGTGCCCGTCACTCCGGTCAAAGCCAGGCGCTGGTCAGGATGCCCGTAGAAATTGAGAGCGGCGATGGCCAGCGTCTTGCGCCCGTGCTCGACTTCGAGCCACGGCCCGGCGAAACCCTCTGGCGGGCCGCCCTCGCTGATGACCGCCACGGCGCCGCGGGCGAGCGCATCCGCCGCGAACTGCCGACCGTCGTAGCGCGCGCCGCGGAAGGCAAAGAACAGATAGCCGGGAGCGACGCGTCGCGAGTCGTACTCGAGGCCCGTGACCTCGACCGCAGCCAGGTCCGGCGGCAAAGGCGATTTCAGTGGCGCTCCCGCCAGGACCTGATCGAGTCGCATCGTCCTGCCCGTTGCCTTTCCGACTGAAGTTGTCATGGCTTGAACACCACACGCAGGCGCCCACCCGGCTGCAACGGGGACCCCGGAGGCGGGAACTGTTCGCGCGCAATGCCGCTGCCCACGGCTTCCACGGTGAGACCTAACACGAGCGCGCGCTCGAGCACGGCTGAGAGCGGCAGGCCCTGAAAGTCCGGGACCGAAAGACCGGCCACGAGCCGAGCCGAAGGGGACTCAGCGGGCGGCGGCGGTGCCTCGGGCACTTCCGGTTCGGGGCCTTGACTGAAGTCGGAAATGGCGACGTCGTTGGCGTCCGCGTCCAGATCCGTCGGCCCCGTCGGCGCGGTCTCAGGAATGTCCTTGGGGACGTTCATCAGTTGCAGCGCCGTCATCGCCACTTTGCGAAACACGGGAGCCGCCACCTCGCCGCCGTAACGGCGAGCACCATTCAGGGTCACAGCCACCACAATGGCCGGCTCCGTGACCGGCGCAAAACCCACAAAGCTGGCGTTGTAAAAGTGCGTATACCTGCGCGCCACCGGATCGTAGATCTGGGCGGTGCCGGTCTTGCCCGCGGCCGAATATCCGTCCAACCGCGCCGCGCGCCCGGTCCCGTGGAGAACCACGCCTTCCATGAGGCGCCGCATCAGGAAGGCGGTCTCGGGCTTGAGCACGCGGACCGGCTTTTCCGCCGGCTCCCGTTCGATGACGCCGTCAGGCCGCTGCCTCCACAGCACGATCCGCGGCTTGACCAGCAGCCCGCCGTTCGCGATGACGGACACCGCGCGAGCGAGCTGGATCGTGGTGGCGCTCAACTCGTGACCCATGGCCACCGAGGGTAGTGACGTTTTCTGCCAGCGCTCCAGCGGGCGCACCCGACCCGGCGACTCGGCAGGCAGAGGCAATCCCGTGCGCTGCCCGAAGCCAAACTTCCGCACATATTCGTACAGTCGCCGTTCGCCCACTTTCAACCCGATCTGGATGGCGCCGATGTTGCTCGATTTGGCGAGCACGTCCGCCACGGAAAGAGCGGAGTAGGGATGATGGTCGTGCACCACCCGTCCGTACAGTGCAATGCGACCATTGCCGCAGTTGACTATGGTCTCGGGACGCAGGTCCGTGGTTTCCAGCGCCGCCGTGAGCGTCACCACCTTGAAAACCGATCCCGGCTCAAATGGCACCGATACCGCATAGTTGTGGAAGCGAATCCTGGCTTCGTCCGGGTCGCGCGGAGGCACATTCGGGTCGAAACCCGGATAAGTGGCGACGGCCAGCAGCTCGCCGGTGTGCGGATTCATGACCACCACGCTGCCGGAGGAACACCCCTCGGCGCGCGCAGCGGCTTCCAGTTCCTGCTCGGCCACGTATTGGATCCGTTCGTCCACGGTAAGAGCGAGGCTGGAGCCGGGCTGAGGCGCCTCGTAAGCCACCGGCTGCACCAGGCGCCGCCAGACGTCAGAGACCACCTTCACCGCGCCGTGCTTGCCGCCTACCGTCCCGTCAAAGGCTAGCTCCAGACCGAGGGCGCCCTTTTGCTCGAAATCCACCGTCCCGATCAGATGGGCCGCCAGCTTTCCCTTCGGGTAATGACGCACCACCTCGGGCGTCAGTTGAATCCAGCTCTTGCCCAGAGCGCGTAGCCGCCGGGATTCCTCGGGGGACAGGCGCCGTTTGATGTAAACGAAGCCCGCGCGGCGACGCTGGAGTTCGGCNAGCTTGTCGCGCAAAGGACCGTAAGGCAGGCCGAGCGTCTGGCTGAACAANCGGGCNGCCTCCTCGGGGGACGGAATGTAGCGCGGATCCACGGATACGGATTCCAGTGCGAGGCTGGCGGCCAGCAAGCTGCCGTTACGATCCAGAATGGACCCACGAGGGGCCGGCAGCGGCAGTTCCCGAACATGCTGCCTGCGCGCCGCTTCGGCGTATTCCGGGTGACGTATCCATTGGATCTGCACCAGGCGGGCGAGTAGTACGAGCGCCCAGAACAGAAATCCGGCGGTGAGAAGCCCAAGGACTCTGCTTGCACGCGGGCCAGCGCCAGGCGCCACCGCGGGTGACCTCCTCCCACGTCATTGCGTTGCTTTGTCCGGCTTGGCGTCGGACTCCTGGCCGGCCGCCTGCGCATTGAGCGCCGGCTTTGTCAGGGGAGCCAGACTGACCACCTGGCCAGGCGCAGGGTNCACCATATGGTTCGTGCGCTCCCACTCTTNNAGGCGTTCCTGCCTCACCATCCCGGCATAATCGGCCGCCAGCCGGGCCTGCTCGGCCAGCAGGCTCTGACGCTGGGCTTGCAGCACCAGCAGATGACGCTCCTCAAGGCGCTGCAAAGCCGTGGGCATCAGGATCACAATTGAGATGCCGAGAGCCAGGAGCGCAAGCCCGAGGGCTCGCCCGTAGGCAGGCGAGACCGCCCCCGCACGGGCGCGGTCGAGCCGGCTGTTGTCAATGGTCTTCACATGCAGGTACACGTCCTCGAGCGGGAGCGGCGGCAAGCCGCTGGCCTCTTCCTCAGCCATGCAGAGCACTGGCTCCTTCACTTGCCAGTCACTATCCTTGGGCAGGGTTGCCAAGTTAGCACCTCCCGACGAACACTCCTTGCGCCGCCGTAGCGGCTAGCGAATCTCGATGGCACGCAACCGCGCACTGCGCGCAGCGGGGTTGGCGCGCACTTCTTGCTCTGAAGGGCGGATCACATGCTTGTGCAAGGGCACGGCGCGTCCTTGCCGGATCCAGTCCCGGAAGGCGCGCTTGACCCTGCGATCCTCCGTGGACATGAACGAGATCACCACTACGCGTCCGCCCGGACGGACAATCTCCGGCACCGCGGCCAGCAACGCCTCGAGTTCCTCGTCCTCCCGGTTGACGGCGCGCCGAAGCGCCATGAAAATCTTGGTGGCAGGATGCAAGCGACCCCTGCGCGGCACGGCCTCTTCGACCAGGCGCGCCAACTCGCGCGTGGAACGCAGAGGCCGCGCCCGCAGGATTGCCCTGGCTACGCGCTCCGATATCCTCCTTTCCGATCCGGCTTCCTGGAAGAGCCGGACCAAGTCTGCATAGGTCGCTCGATCGAGATACTCTGCCGCAGTGATGCCGCCCGAGCGATCGAATCGCATGTCCAGTGGACCATCGGCTGCGAAGGAAAACCCGCGGGGCCCCGAAGTAAGCTGGGCGTAACTGGGACCCAGATCGGCGAGCAGACCGTCCACTTTGTCGAAGCCCATCTCGGCCAAGGCAGCCGGCAAGGTCGAGAACCACCCATGCCGGTAGCGGATCCGGTCCGCCCAGGGGGCCGTATTGCGCCGCGCCTCCTCCAGCGATTCCGCGTCGCAGTCGTTGGCAATCACCAGCCCGGTTGCCAGGCGCTGGGCGATCGCCGCAGTATGGCCGCCGAGACCGGTGGTGGCATCCACGTAGACGCCGTCCGGGCGGACGGCAAGCCACTGAATGGCTTCTTCCAGCAAGACAGGAACGTGGTGCGGCGCTTCGGGCATGATCATCGAGTCCTGGAAACGGGCTTGTCATTACCTCAACCCTTTTGCCGTCAGGCGCTTCAGCTTGCCGTCCAAGTCCTGCTCGGCCGAGGCCTTACGTGCCTGGTAGACGTCCTCGGGCATCACATCTACACGCCAGATCCAGGGGACGAGCATCAGGGGCCTGTCCTCGAGCGACAGGGCGCGTCGCAGGTCCTCGTGGATCAGGATGCGCCCCTGGCCGTCCATTTCGGTGTTCGCGCCGTAGTGGTTGGCGAGGAACAGCAGGTCGGCGGCGTCGGGATCTTCATGGTCGCTGGCTAGCCGCAAGCGTTGCTCGCGCCAGACTGAGATGGGGTAGATCCGNACGCTGCGGCGGTCGAGCGTGGTTACAAAGAGCTTTTTCTCGACCAGGGATTCGAAGAAGCGGACGAAGGGGGCGGGGAGGCGNAGGCGACCGCGGTCATCGAGGCGGGTGGGGTAGGAGCCGTCGGGCAGTTCGGGAGGGAGCTGGGCCGGGAGGCCCGGCTGTGGGACATCNACCCTCCATTGCGCGTCCATTATCAATCCAATCGTAAAATTGATCGGACGTCCAAATCAAGAAGTTTAAGAATCGGCCCGACACACAAAATGCGGGATATCTCGTCCGAAGAGGCCCTACAGGTTGGGTCCCGGGAAGCCCGCCTTCAACGGCGAGATGAAGATGCGGATTCCTTGCGCTCCCCTCGAGCGCCGGACTCGCCCCCGAAGTCTGCCTCCCACTCCACCGCCTCGCTCAGACTCTGCCGACCCCACCTCAGCTCGATGCGAAAACTCACCCAGTCTCCGAGCGGGCGGTACACAGCGTTACCGCTTTGAAGATGGCCCCGGTCCAGCTCAGCCACCCGCATACGNTCGCCGTCCGCGATCACCAGAATCGCCTTCTCCGCCTTCNGGATCGCGGGACTCGTCGCATCCCACTCCACCCGGAGATTCTCCCCGACCTTTTCCACGCGCAGCCCGAGGCCGTACGGATCCTTCGGTGCGCCCCAAGGCAGCCACTGCGGCGTAGTAATGCGCACGTACCCCCGGCTGACCGCGTACGCGCCTGCGCCCCCCAGCCCGACGAGCGCAAGGAGGGCAGCGATGATCCAACGCCCCTTGCGAGTGCGCGGCTGGGGCTGGTGCCCGGCGCCGGAATCGAACAGAGTGAAACGAAACTCCGGAACCGGCGGCGCAACCTCCTCCACGGCGGGAGTTTCCGGTACGCCCGCGTCGGCCGAGTCCGAGGGGCCGGCAGGCTTTCGCGAGCGCTCGGCAGCACGATGTCCCGGACGCCGGCGAACGGGGCCTACCGGAAACATCGCAACGGGCGGGCCGGGCCGGAACGAGCCTTCCTCCGGCGCGAACACGGCCGCAACGCCGGGACCGGCGCCCCGTGGTTCGACCAACACCGCGATCTCGCAGCCGTATCTCCTCAGGTCGGTCAGAAGCCCCAGCTCTTCGGGGCGGAGGGACAGCTCACCGCGCGTGTGGCTTCGCCAGTAGCCAACCAAGTACTGCCTGCGCCCTGATCGCGCAGCCCGGGCCGCCGCGATCTGCCGCAGTTCGGCCTGTTCGGCTTCCGAAAGCAAGTAACCGGGACCGAGCGCGTGCACGCAAGGCACCGGGCGGAAGTCCTCCATGCGAACCCACCGGGTTTCACCCTGTCGCCGAGTCCAGCCGAGCAGGATTCCGCCCGTCTCTACTCCGCGGCCCCGCGAGAGCAGCCCCAGCCGCCGAGCGCCTCGACCAGGAGGCCCTCGGCGACTTCGGGCGCGCACTCGATGACCAGCCGCCCGTCGGGCGTCTTCCACTGCTCCAGCACCGGCGCTTGCGCCGGCTGGGTCCCTTGGGTGTCTTCCATAAGCTGGCCTGGCTCTGCTGCCCAGCGACGTCTAATCCATCGTAGAACCCTCGGCTCCGGAACTCAACCGGTCAGTTTCGTGCGGGAAGGCTACACTGAGAGGGGATGCCCGGGACCCTTTATCTGGTCGCGACGCCGATCGGCAACCTCGAAGACATCACCCTGCGGGCCCTGCGCATCCTCCGCGAAGTGGACGTCATCGCCTGCGAGGACACGCGCCAGACGCGCAAGCTTCTGGAGCATTACGGCATCCAGAAAGCCACCATCAGCTACCATGAGCACAACGAAGCCCAGCGGGCGGAAGAGCTGGTGAGCAAGCTGCGAGAAGGCGCCCGGATCGCTCTGGTCTCGGACGCGGGTACGCCCCTGATCTCGGATCCCGGCTACCGGCTCGTTGCCCGCGCGATCGCCGAAGGGATCCCCGTGGAGCCGATCCCGGGACCCTCGGCGCTGCTGGCGGCGCTGAGCGCATCGGGATTGCCCACGGACTCGTTCCGCTTCGCGGGTTTTCCGCCCGCGCGCCCCAGTGCTCGCCGCAAGTTTCTGGCCGGACTGAAAGACGAGCAGGCCACAGTCATCCTGTACGAAGCGCCCCATCGCATCCTGGAGACGCTGGCTGACATCGAAGAGGTGCTGGGGCCGCGCCCGGTGGTCGTGGCGCGCGAGCTGACCAAGATCCATCAGGAGTTCCTGCGCGGCACGGCGGGCGAGGTTCGGAGGGCGCTGGCCTCGCGAGGCGGCGTCAAAGGAGAGATCACGCTGCTGATCGGAAAGGCGCAGGAGCCGGCCGAGGAAGCGCCCCGCGAGCTGCCGAGCCGGGACGAACTGGAGTTGGAACTCCAGCAGGCGATGGAGAGTGGCCTCGCGCGCATGGAGGCTCTCAAGTCCGTAGCCCGGCGCCACGGGCTGAGCAAGCGCGAATTGTACCGGCTGCTGGCCGGCGCCGGTCGTGACGCACACCGGGCCTGAATCCGCGGTATATTTCCTACAACCCGCTCACGGAGCAGGAAACTCAGGGAAGGAGGACAAATCCATGGATCGGAGGCGTTGTGCGCTCGGTGCTTTC
>JGI24721J44947_10004657_pt1 | contig 18987 bp, 18 predicted proteins | sample YelNatPaOPGAMG01_FD_44947 | JGI IMG/M metagenome (IMG submission 44947) | reverse complement strand
GATCCCGGGGATACCAGCCTGAATGCTTGAAGGGCGTTGAATAGTTCATTGTCTGCCCGTTCACGGTTAGGAGGATTATGCTCCCCTCGGGGAGGCCTTCAACCCTGAAGGTTAGATTGTACTCTGTAGCCCATAGGGCTTCAGCCCTCAGGGGATTGGAGGCGATTATGGGGGTCTGCGATGCTTCATGTCTTTCCCCATCGACCATCCAGGCCTTGAAGACGTGCCATGTCCCGTTTCCATGGTCTATGATTGTGGGTTCAACGGATACCGTGACCTGGCTTCCCGCAGGATGCCAGCCCTCCCCCTCGACCGACCCGTAAGGGGATATTGCCTCAACCCGATACTCCTTGGAGTAACGTGCCTCCAGCAGGGTGGTGGGAGCCTTCACGTCCACGATCCTGTCGGCCTCAGATGAGCCGTCGGACCATTCCCTGAATATGCTCCTCGTCCCGTTTCCATGGTCTATCATGGTTTCCACCCGGACCTGATGGGGTCCAGTCCTCACCTCCATGGTTACTGAGCCGTCCGGGTCGACGGGGTAGGCTGCTCCATCCACCCATACCGAGGCGTCGCCGAGGCCGGTTTGAACCGTGAGGTTGGCCCTGGTGGGCCTCCCCGTCCGGTCGACGTGGATCATGTATCCCTTAGGCGTCGATGATAGGACCTCCACCGTGAGGGTTGCCGACTTATTCTCGAAGAGGCCGCCGGGCTGGAAGGGGGCATCCTCAAGGCCCGGCGTGGATGGGTTGCCGTCTACGATGCGGACGATCCCCTTCTTCTTAGCCTCGTCTATATAGGAGATGAGTACGCCCTCGCCGGGGAGGGCTTCATCCCATCCAACCCTCCGCCTCGCCTCCACGAGATAATAGAGCTTCTCGGCGACGGGGATCCTCACTGCCTTTACATCCCCGGTGTAGCCGGGTTCCAGTGGTGTAAGGAGTATCGTATCCTCCCCGCCTAACGGCACCTCCTTAACCTTGTCGAGGGGGAGCCATCCCGCCCTGATCATGGTCCAGGCGCATGGATTGACAGGTTTCGACCCGTTGCCGGCCCAGAAGCCGTGGGCCATGAGGCACCACTCCCCCACCGTGTATCCGTCCACGTAGAGGTTTGGGAGGCCCATCGACTGGAGGAGGTACCTCACGTAGGGACCTAGGGGATCCAGCTCGGCTAGACATGAGATGCCGACGGCGATCCTCCCATCCCTCGTATCTAGGAGGACCCTGCCCTGGCTGGCGAAACTCGTTATATCCTCCCCTCTGAGGCTTCTATCCTGGTCGTCGCCCGCGTGCACGACCATGACGTAATCGTATTCCAGGTAGTTTACATCCCCATCCGCGGCCTTAACCGCATCCCATATAAGGTTCTCCCACCTCTCATTCCCCTCGCCGTACCATTTATAGCTCCTGGAAAGCTCATACCATCGGGGGGCGACGGCCCCTGAGATCGTCAGGGATCCACCGCTTACATCCCTCAGGTAGCCTGAAGCCTGGTTGAAGACCTTAGCCTTTAAATCCTCGAGGCTCATGGAGGCGGGCAGATCCTTGAAGGCTACAGGTATCACTATGACCGATTGGACGCCCCTTATGGAGGTGAGCTGTTCAGCCGGCTCGAACCCTGTGAGGCTCTGAGCCGCAGCGGCCCCGCCCGATAGGAGCGGAGCTAAAATGAGAATGGATAGGAGGCTTAAAACAGCCCTTGAAGGCATCATCCTAAACCAGTTCAAACCGGATATAAACCTCCTTAAACCCCCCTGCGATATCCTGATCCATCCGATTCTTCCACGGGTTAACCCATCCATCCACCCATCTATATATCCATTTATCCATCTATTTGTCTTCTCTTCCCAGCCTATGTCTTCCCGGTNCTAGGCTTCCTAGGTCTCGGGGCTTTCCCTTATTAAAGGCTTGTTAAAGGGTTTCCCTGACANCTATCCGTTAAATGCCATAGGCTTTATGATCCCGTATTTGCTGGAACCATTAAAAGCNGGAGCCGTTGAAGGGGTTCAACCCTCTCCTTGGGCGGCCTTTAATATCGCCTCCACTATATGTCCCGGCTCCAAACCTATGAAGAGGCGGCCTTCCCCTATGAACTCCTCGATTATCCCCTTTACCTTTGCCTCCTCAGCCTCCACACCTCTGAGGCGTTCCTCCAAGATCGTTATGGACTCCTCCGGGTGGAGGAAGAAGTCCCCTGAGAGCTTCACCCTATCCAGGATGCGGCCCTTAACAGTGCAGTCAACCCTGAGAAGTTTCCCGCCTGGAACCTTCAACTCGTATCTCCCCAACCCGGCTTCACCTCAGATATAGCCATTCGCTGCTCCCATACTTGGAGCGGGCCAGCCTCTCCGCCTCCTCGAGCTCACCCCGGCTCAGCTTTGAAGGCTTAAAATCGGCCTTTAAGGCTTCCCTGAAGCCCTCCATCAGGGCCGTGTAGGCTTCCTCCAAGGCTATGGGCTTTCCCAGCTCCTTCCTGACGGATGTAACCCTCTCCTCCACGCTCTTCAAGGCTTTATCGCTTATCTTGGCGCCGCCCACCTTTAGGACTTGGAACATCGCCTTCAAGTCCAGGTCGACGAGGATAGTCCCATGCTGGAGGATGCATCCCCTACGCCTTGTCTGAGCGTTACCTGAGACCTTACGGCCGTTCAGGACCACGTCGTTTATAGGCTTGAACTCGGCCTCTAAGCCGAGCCTCCTCAATCCCTCCACTATTCCACGGCAGATTACCCTGTAGGATTCCAGGATGTCCCTGGGTAACCCCGAGTCCTCCCTGGCTATGACGCTGTAGGTTACCTCCCCGTGGAAGTCATGGTATACAGCGCCTCCCCCGGTTATCCTCCTCACCACGTCCACTCCTAGGCGGCGGCATGCGTCCAAGTCAACCTCATCCATGAGGCTCTGGAAGTATCCTATGGAGACGGCTGAGGGCCTCCAACGATAGAACCTGACGACGTTAGGGGATTCACCCCTAGAAATGGATCCGAGTAGGGCCTCGTCCACCGCCATGTTCAAGGCGGCTGAATGGACCTCCAAGGGGATAAGCCTCCAAACCCCCATCCTTAGGCACCGAACCGGCTATTATACGAGCCTAGGGATAAAAGTGTATCCCATACGCCCCTCTCAGCGTTATAGGGTCATCCCATGCTGCTGGGCTGCGGCTCATCCGTGAAGGGGAACGGTTATATGCACCGGCTGGATAGATCGCTTCATAGTCCGTGGAGCCTGATCGGATGGGTTTTTCATCTAGGTTCCTGGTGGTGGGCGGCGGCGCGGCGGGGTTCTCCGCCGTCGAGGCTATTAGGAAAGTGGATCCAGACTCCCCGATCACTGTGGTCTCAGCGGAGAGGCATCCCTTCTATTATAGGAGGAGCCTCGCATGGTATATTGCCGGCCGCCTCTCCCGGGATAAGCTCATCGCGAAGCCTGAAGGCTACTACGAGGATTTAGAGGTGAGGCTTCTCCTGGGCGTGGAGGCGTCCTCCCTTGACGCCTCGAATCGTGTGGTTGAGACAAGCCTGGGAAGGATAGGCTACGGAAAGCTCCTAATAGCCACAGGGGCTGAGCCCCTTAAGCCCAGGGTTGGGGGCTTAAGCCTCGAAGGCGTCTATACACTGAGGACCCTGGATGACGCTGAGGAGGTCAGGAGGAGACTCATGGACGCCTCCCGGGTCCTAGTGGTCGGAGGGGGCCTCCTAGGCCTCAACTTGGCCGAGGCCGCTGAGGCGAACGGGGTGGAGGCCACCGTCCTGGAGCGTGGAGATAGGCTCTGCCCCGGCCTTTTAGACGAGGCTGCATCCCGCCTACTAGTATGGAGGCTCTCCGATAAAGGGGTTGAACTCATATTAGGTGAGGGCCTTCAAGCCTTCAAGGGGGATGGACGGGTCGGATCCGCCTTAACCGACGGCGGCCGTGTCATCCCATGCGAGATGGCCCTCTTGGCTGTGGGCGTCCATCCATCGATAGGATGGGTTAGGGGATCCCCCGTGAAGACGGGGAAGGGGATCCTGGTCGACGACCATCTCCGCTCCAGCGTGGAGGACGTCTATGCGGCTGGGGATGTGGCTGAAGCCTACGACCCCGTCTTAGAGGGATACGCGGTCCACACGAGCTGGTCCAACGCCGAGGAGCAGGGGCTTATAGCGGGGATGAACATGGCTGGGAAACCCTCAAGGTACGAGGGATCAATAGCCGCCAACATGGAATCCGTCTTCGGCCTACCCTTCGTGAGCATGGGGTTAGCGAACCCCCCGAATGGGGATTACGAGGTCTACACTTCGGCCTCCGAGGATCCACCTACATACCGGAAGATCGTGATAAAGGGAAACCGACTCGTCGGCGCCATCCTCGTAGGGGACGTGAGGGAGGCTGGGGCGATCCAAACCCTGATAAGAGGGAGAGCGGACATATCCAGCTCTAAGAGGAGGATCATGGAGGATACGATGGACTTCAGGGAGGTCGCTTAACCGGAGAACTAGGGATTCCGGCGAGGAAACCCCCCTGAAGGGTGGATGTACCCCTTAACCGTGGATCCCACGCGATTAAGGCGTAGGCTCCATTAAATTAAGGATTTAATAATTAATCTATTGCTTCAATGCCTCGCTCAGCGTGGATGGAGTATCTCCGCCTCCCCCTCTAGGAGTTCCCATGGGTCATTGTAGACCTTGTGGAAGAGGCCGTCGTCCAAGGCTTTGACGGTGGATAGGGCCACTATCCTCTTACCCATATGTTTCGCGTAGGAGAGCTCCGGCTGGAGGCTGTTCAAGTCCGCTGGCCTCTGGATGTACGTTATTATTAGGTCTAGGCCTGCGGCGTAGTCCATCTTCGCGGCGAATCCATCCCCTCCAACCCTGGAGAGGTCGACGAATATGTGGCCCCTCGACTCCACGTATCCCCTGATAACCTTTAGGGCTTCTATATCGTCTAGGGTTCCCAGCCCTTCAGGATAGTCTACGCCCACCGCTTTGACTTTAAGTTTCCCCATGACGAGGTTGGCTGCCTCCACGAAGCCTAATCCATCCGGGTAGACTGTGACGTGGTCCGCCTCCTCCTTCAACTCCTCGGGGGCGTTGGCTAGGGCTATGGAGTAGCCGGCCTCCCGGAAGAGTTCCAGGTCGTTCTCGTTGTCTCCTACGGCGGCTATATCCGAGGGTTCAACCTTCATGAGCTCCGCTGCGACCCTTAAGCCGATCCCCTTATCCACACGCCTGTCTAGGATGTGGTAGGCTACGCCGCTGTCGATGAACCTGACCTCCCGGGAATATTCCTCTACGAGGCTTGAGACCTCATCCTTGGATAGGCTCCTCTCCAAGCCTACGTCTACGCTTCTGTAATGGTTGTCCCATAGCTCCTTGAGGCTCGGAAACCTCTCCTTTAACATCTTTAAAACCTGTAGGGAGGGCTCCTTATCCCCTAAAACCTTGACGGTGCCCTCGTAGCCCACCACGGCGCCGTTCTCAGCTATCACGGCGCCCCTGCATCCGAGGTAGAAGCCCATCTTGAAGAGCGATGGATAATTCATCCCTGAGACCAGGGAGACCTTAACCCCCCTAAACTGGAGGGCCCTCAAAGCCCTAACCGCCTCCAGGGAGAGCATCCTCCCCCCGTTGGTCAGGGTTCCATCGAAGTCCGAGGCCAAGACCTTGAACATGAAAGCCCCCTCGTTACACGGTCAATCCCGGTGGGTCCATCCCTCCATCCCCTTAAATACTTACCTCCCTTAAAGGCTAGGCCATAACCGGGGTCTCCGATGGGTTTTTTAGCTTGATCCACCCATCCTTTATCGGCGGATAGGCTTCCCCGAAAGGGTCGCGGAGCCTATAGGCCTGTGGGTGTGTATATTGCCTGAGGGCTCAGAGGTATTCGATTTAGCGTGTAGGGTTCTCAGGGATGAGGGCTCCAGCGAGACGGCTAAGCTTTCAGCCCACATCCTAAGGGTTCTAGCCATACATCACGGCGTCTCCTGGAGGAGCGAGATCAGGGGCGACCTCGCCAGGCTCCTAAACTTCTCGGGTGAACCCTCCTCCTTCGGGGACGAGGAGATCGGGAGGGCTGTTAAGAGGTTGGAGGACCTAGGCCTGGTGGAGGCGGAGTACCGTAAGAGGGGGGAGTGGCCGGGCCCAGAGGTGTCCGTGGACCAGCTGATACACCTCAAAGGCGTATATGAGGCGAGGAGGGCCCTGGAGTCCGATCCATTATATCTCAGGTACCTCTCCTATAGGCAGGGCCTCATATGGAGGGCCCTGAAGCGGGGGAGATAGCCGGAGCCTTGATGGGGATGGGATGCCGACCCCTACTGGATCCAGGTCTATAAGCGGCCTCGACCGTGTAGGCCTCCGCTTCCCTCGACGCCTCAGATACACTTTTTTCTAGGCTGAGCCTCCATTAGTTGTCCCTGGGTTGCACCTTTCCGCTCTGCCGCCGTTCCCTGGCCAGCCGGGTTATCCTGCAGAACGTGCATACCTCAAGGGATGTGGGGAAGCCGCATATCCGGCATTCCCTTATCTCCCCCTTATCCCTCCCCGCTGGGGATCCGAGGCTTGGATGGATCCTCTTAACATAGGATTTAAATATTAAATGTTTGAACTGGGGGTTCTCCGCGGCCATCATCCCTATGAGCTTTTTCCCCCTTATGCTCCTAGCCCCCTCGGCTAGAGGGCATGAGGCCGACCTGAAGGGCAGCTCCGAGTACAGCGCGTAGAGGAGGTCCTCCTCCTCGGTATGCTCGCATAGGGGCTTGATCCTGGCTACAAGCCTGGGATGGCCTCCCGGNAGGACAGGGTAAAGCCTCCTCAGCTGCTCCACATCCCCGTGAATATAGCAGTTGAATATCACCTCCACCATGTCGTCGAGGTTATGGCCTGTGGCCAGCCTGTCAACCCCAGCCTCGAGGGCCAGCCTGTTCAGGAGGTACCTTTTAATGGCGCCGCAGGGGCTGCACATCTTTCTACCCCTCCCCGTCCCCTCGAGGTCGTGGAGGTTGTAGCCCAGCTCCTCCTCAAGGCTGTACTCGACGAGGGGGACGCCCAGCCCCCGGGTGAAATCCCTCACTATCCGATGGCAGTGGTCCGAGTATCCCTGGATGCCCAGGTCTAAGTGGATGCCGATCATGTCCAGGGATGGATAAAGCTTCTTTAGAACGTATAATAGGGATGTGCTATCCTTCCCCCCTGAGACGGCTACCCCGATCCTCTCCCCCCCATGGATCATATGATACTTAGCTATGGTGGACTTAACCTTCCTCTCGAAATAATTCTTGAAGCATCCGCTGCACAGGTAGCGCCTCGAATAGGCGAGGTATACGTCGCTGACCCTAACCCCACAGTTATAGCAGAGGGGCATGGACCCTCACCTTCAACCCCTTAAATTTTTCCCGAGCATACCCGTCCAGCCTGGGGGCCTCATCCCGGTGCGGCTCTGCTTCGCACCTATAGAGGCGGTGCCGAGGGCTTCTCCCCAACTCTCCCCAGGGCTCATAATCCACTCGACCCTAGTCCCGGGATCTGCCATCATATTAATCGTTAGGGGATTATGGTCGCCGCCTATGCAAATGGTAGATTTACCTATGATCTATGGAGGCATCCATGGAGGCTTTCCCAGCCGGGCGCGGCGTGGCGTCACCTTCCATGTGATTCTAGGGAGGCTTCGACTTGTCTGGCGGGGGAAGACCGGCTCAGGGCTGCTTGGAACAGTATCATCCCAATATGATCCTTAAAGCGGTGTTGGGTGGCGCCGAGGCGGCCAGGTTCCGGCCGATCAGATGTTAATAGTCCTTCAGGTGTACGGCCGTTATCCTTGCACCCGCCTTTTCATAGAGGATGTCATCGGCTGTCAGGAGGGCCCCTCCAGCCTTCTCAGATGCCACCACGTATGCGCCGTCGTAGTATGTCGCGCTGTTCTCCGTGCTCCAATCCATTATACTCTCATGGTCATCCCCATCCAACTCTATGAAGCGTATATTGAGGTCTAGGAGTTGTGAGATCTTCTCCTTAGCCTTCTCCATGTTTATCAAGCCCTGTTTAAACGCTTTCCATAGGGTGTTTCCCGTCTCGTAGATCATCAATTCAGGCGCCGCCAGGGCGATGAGGCCGTTCATGAAGTCCTCCAGCACTAACCCTGCCTTGTCGGATAGATCCTCAGTCAAGAGGAACCTCGCGGCGACGGATGCGTCTATGACGTATAACAACGTCACCGGGCATCCCTCAGCTCCCTTATGCTCCCGTTTATGAAGCCCTTTGGGACCGTGCATCCCCCAGCTTTAAGGTCTTCTAGGAGCCTCTCCGCGGCCCTCCTCCTCTCCTCCAGCTGGATCCTCCGGTTTATGGCATCCCTGATGTACTCGGACCAGTTTATCCTAACCTTCTTCATCCTCTCCTTTAGTTCTCTCCCAACCTTAACAGTGATCGTGCTCATCGCCGCTACCAAAATAGTATTACCTAAAATATATAGCTATAAACATTACTATAGGTGATGCTTCACGAGCTGATCCGCGGCTACATCCCGAGGATCCAGGTGTCAAGCGCGGCCCAGCCCACTCCTATGGGGGCGGCGTGGACGATTCCCGCTTACCTCTCCTTGGGGCTTGCGGCTCGTCCTCGACTCTAGATCCGGGATCACCGTATAATATTTCCTTAGGGATGTAGGTGTCTCTAATACGCGTATCCCCTCGTAGTCCACATTGTATAGTCCCATAGTGTAGTCGCCGGGATCCATCTTCCACGCCTTCAAATGGGATATTAACGCGTCGATGAGCCTCTGGTTCACCTCCTTGAGGTAGAGCTTCTCCCTCCTATGGAGTTGGGGGTTCTCCCGGTAGTATCGCTCCACCTCCACGGCTATCCTATAGTTCATGTACTGGGCTGCAAGCCAGCTTCCCGGGATCAACGTTACGGATGCCACCACGAGGATGCCCCAGTATTCGCCTAGGCTATAGCCTATGAGGAGCCTGGCTAAGACGAGGAGGAGGATGACCGTGGCGAGGAGGTATCCCACGTAGTTCAGGATGCTTCTAAGCTTGAAAAGCCTCAGTACAGAGGGCAGCTCCCCCGGCGTGGCAGCCATCTCTAGGAGGATGCGTTCCACGCGGGGCCACTCCTCCCTGAACTCTCCGCCTAATCCCCCGCCCTTTATGGCCTCGGAGAAGGGTTTCGGATCCCTATAACGGTTTATCCTGTATCCGTCTAGGAGGGTGATNATATCTCTTAGAAGCCCTAGGTCAACGCCATCGCGGCTTCCAACGCCGCTTTTCCCTCCTCCACTAGGCTTCGCAGGAGATATTCCAGGTCACCTCTAACGCAGGGTCGGCTATAAAGCCCGTTCTAACCTTATATCTTCCCTGCACGTCGTGTATATTTCTTTTTCCTTTCCTCCTTCTTCTTATTCGTATTTATGGTTTTACTTTATGTCGGGGATGGAAAATCTTAAAAAGGGGAAATGTACATTATCTAAGTCCTCGGTGGAAAACTTGTCGGAGAAGCCGCTCCTGTTCGTGAGGGAAGCTTCCGGGCTGGCTAAGGAGATCGGTCCCTGGTCCATAATCTTCTTCCCCATCAAGGCCTCCACGAGCCCATGGTTCTTCATGTTCATAGCCATGCTCCCGTTCATGTTCCCGGGGTGCAGCGTAACCCTCTCCTTCATCATAGCCGGGATAATAGTGACCTTCCAAGGCTTAGCCTTGGCCCTCATGATGGTCTGCATGCCGAGATCCGGGGGCAACTACGTCGTCATAGCGAGGGGTCTACACCCCCTCTTCGGGATGCTCGAGGGGTGGAGGGCCGTCGTGTGGAACCCGATAGCCGACGCCGTGGTATCATACTTCGCCGCAGGATTCCTAGGAGCCTCCATACTCATATATGGGCAGATAGTCCATAACCCTCAGCTGACCAGCCTAGGCCAATATATTAGCACGGATAAGGGCGCCCTCCTCTCCATTACATTGGCCCTCCTCGTGATGGGTGCTCTCCTAGACTTCTTCGGAGCTCGATGGCTTAAGAGGTTCATGGTCGTCATAAGCGGCCTAACCGTGGTGGGCATACTCCTCATGATAGGCTTGTTCCTTGCACATCCACCGGCCTCGGTACCATCCGCGTGGGACGCGGTATGGGGCTCAGGAGCCTACAAGGAGATAGTGGAGGTTGCAAAGGCTAACGGGTGGACTAAGCCCTCCTTCAGCCTCGCAGCCACCGGTGCAAGCCTACTCGTGGCGACCGGCTTCCTATACCCGAACAACGTCGCACCCTTAGGCGGAGAGGTCGCTAAGCCGAGGATCAGCTTCATGGTCGGGATAGGCCTCTCAGGCCTCGCCCTAATGGGGCTGAGCGCCGGAATAGCGGCGGCCATGGAGTACTCCCTAGGAGACTTCCTACACATGTACGACTTCGTCGTCATGGGAGGCCATGCCAACCAGTTGAAGTTGAACCCGGGCATCCANCCNTCCACATCCTTCTTCGCCTCATCCCTTACGACTAACCCTGGCCTCGCATTGTTCTCGGCGCTTACACCCTTCATAGCCGTCATAGGGCTCATACCCATGGGCTACTTCTGGACGACGAGGCCCTTCTACGCCATGGCCATGGACAGGTACTCCCCCGAGAAGTTCGCCTATATACATCCGAGATGGCACAGCCCAATCTACTCGGTCCTCTACTGCTTCATACTCAGCGTGATAGTGGCGATACTATCCCTCTACATACCGGTGATACTCTCGATAAGCCTGTTCATCTATGGGACCCTCCTCCCGATATTCTGGGGATGGGCTGCCATGACGCTTCCATTCCATAGACCCGAGATATGGAACAGGGGATTCCGCGCTACGGTCGGAGGATTCCCGTTGATGAGCATATTCGGCTTCATAACCACAGCGGTCTACTTCTACGTCCTCTTCATGGGCATCCGCACAGTGGATCCATTATCCATAGCCGTTACGATAATACTGCTGATGAACTCTACGTTCTGGTACCTCTACTATACATATCAGAACAAGAAGAAGGGCATAGACGTCGACAAGATCTTCGCGGCGGTACCACCTGAATAAGCCCGGATCACCACCCCGACCCCCCCTATTTTTTATCCTTTCTATAGATAACCCTGATCCCCCTTTTTCAAGCATAGTTCTTGAGGGCACTCCCTGCTTACCCGGCCTAGCCTGCTCAGCCGCTTTATTGAGTCCCCCGGATCGACGTGGTTAAGCCGCTGATCTCACCGCCGGGATTCACGGCTAAGACATCCCAAAGTTTCCGTCCGGGCTCCTATGGTCGTCTAGGATGCGATCCATCCTAGAATTAGTCTTCGATCCCATATCTATGGCTGGATGCCTAAACTTCTATATGAGCTTCATGAGTAGGTTTTGTAAGTTGGCTTTAAGCGGTTTTTATCCTTCTACCCTCCAGAAGTTGAATTCCCTGGGCGGCAGGTCTATCACGTAGCCCCTTAGGATTCCCGACTCATACTCCGATCCGGGGTTCAGGCAGATCGTCCCATCCAGCTTATGGAAGCCTGATGATTCATGGATGTGCCCGTGCAGGGTTAATAATGGCTTATACTCCTCTATGACCTCCCTGACCGCCTTGCTCCCCACATGGATCATCACTGGGACGCCGAAGTCCGTTATGGGCTTCAGGTTCTTATCCAGTTTAGGAGCCAAGTCTATATTGGTATCGTAAGGTGGCGCGTGGAGGTTGCATATCAGGTTTTCATGATCGTCTACGCGGCTGATTTCATCCTCGATCCTCCTCTTTAGTTCGCCTTCGCTGCATTCCCTCGGGGTCCTCCAAGGGGTGGGGTTAACCCATTCACAGCTCACCATGGAGTATCTGCCCCCTATCTCTACGACCCTCCCAAGGGGATATACGACCCTTCCATGGCCCTTTATGACGTCGTCCACTACGAATGGATCGTCGTTGCCGGGGTTCATTATAAGGGTTACATCCTTTGGGAGGCCCTCCGCCATATCCATCCACCTCTTCAGGGTTTCAACCATCAGCCGGTTGAAGAGTTCTTTAACCTTTCCAGGGTTTGCCTGGAGCTCCTCCACCTCCCTTGGATCCGTCTCATAGGGGTAGTAGCCCATGCCCATTATCCTCTCCTTCATCGCCTCCACCTCATTCCTCGACCTCATCTTCTCCTCTTTACCCCATGGGGCGCAGTACCAGTCGTTCTCCCCCCTCTGAACTATGGGTATTATAGCCTTACCGGTGAGGTCCCCGGCCATGATGAGCGTCTCAGCCTTATGATACTCCGCCATCCTCAGGAACTTACGCCATAATATCTCGTTGCCGTGTACATCGCATGCATGGAATATCCGGGTCATCTCCGATCACAACCCTATACGTGAACTGATACTTTATATAAATCCTCTTCTCTAAAGCTTTTCCCATCCAGCTAGGCTCCGGGGGATTAAAGGCTTATGGGTCAGGAGGATCTCGTCGCCGAGGCGGCTGGGATAGTGGAGGAGGCTAATAAGAGGGGTATAATCCTCAGGGTGATGGGGGCCGTAGCCTTCAGGATGCACTGTCCCAGACACGGGGATATGCATGAGGCCTTGAATAGGAGGCTTACAGACCTGGATTTAGCGGCCTACAGCCGGCAGAGGAGGCATGTGGAGGGGCTCTTCGAGGAGCTGGGTTACACGTTGAAGCCCGCATCCTTCGCGATGCATATGCTAGGCGACAGAGAGATATTCATACATCCCTCCGCCAGATTCGTCGTCGACGTATTCTATGATAAACTTGTGATGTGCCATGACATAGACTTCCGGGGGAGGCTGGAGAAGGATTATCCCACCATACCCTTAGCGGAGCTGCTCCTAGAGAAGCTCCAGATAGTCCGGTTAACCGAGAAGGATGTGAAGGATGTCCTCATGCTCCTCAGGGAGCATGGGATCGGCCTGGAGGACGGTGAGACTATAAACGCCGGATATATAGCGGGGCTCCTCTCTGAGGACTGGGGATTCTACTACACCGTGGTCACGAACATGGCGAAGATAAGAGATTTAACGGCAGACTTCATCCTCGAAGAGGACGTTAGGAGGGAGTTAACCTTGAAGCTGGACAGCCTCCTAAAGATCATAGAGGAGAAGCCTAAATCAGCGGGATGGAAGCTTAGGGCGAAGATCGGACCAAAAAAGAAATGGTATAGGGATGTGGAATCCATAGAGCATTGACTTGAAGCCGCACGGTAAGCGTTGAAGCCCCGCGAGTTAAGCCTCCACCTTAATTTCCATGGGGCTTCCCCCGCGTTAAGGCGGGTTCAACGCTGAATACAACGGCCTTAAACGGGTTCCTAGAGGATGGCATCGCCATCGCATACATCCATGCACTCATCTATAAAGCCGTTTAGGATTTCTTTTCCGGGATTACGTTATTTAGGCGGTTTCGGGTATCCTATCTTACTCTGGGAGAGGTTGAGGTCCACTAGCAGCTCAGCCATTTTAACGGCTGTGGGCAGGGGATCTATCACCGGGACGTTCACCCTCTCCTGGATGAAGGAGGCTAGGCCCGTGAAACCTGTGCAGCCTAGGACGATGGCCTCAGCCCCATCCTCCCTTAGGGCCTTCTTNGACTCCTCTAGGAGTGCGTTCCTCGTCTTCTCCACGTCCTTCTCTAAGTCTAGGACGGGGACGTCTATCGACCTGGCCGAGGCCAGTTTGGATTCTACGCCGTAAAGCTGGGCCAGCTCCCTAATCAATGGTAGTACGTTCTTGAGCACGCTTACAACTGAGAAGCTGTGGCTTATAGCTGAGGCTGTTAACATGGCCGCTTGGCCTGGACCTACGACGGGGATCTCCACGACCTCCCTAGCCCCGGCTAAGCCCGGGTCGCCGAAACAGTTTATCACGGCTGCATCGTATCCCTTCTCCTCGCCCTCCCTTATCAACCTTATAACATGGGGGGCTGCCAGGTACTCCTCATACATGGATTCTATAGAGGGAGGCCCCTCAGATATGCTCTCCACGATGACCTTGGTATCCGGCTTAAGCTTCACAGCTTTAAGCTCCTCCCTCGTCATATCCTCAAACATCTTCGTCGTTATCGGGTTAACCACGAGGATCCTCAAACTCAGACCACCACCTAACCCGCCAATACCTCATCTTCTATAAGTTTCGGTTACCCCTTAAATGTTTTCTATGGATGTCTCCTCATCCTATCTGATGGGAGTTTCAGGTTTACTTATAATGCGAGTTCCCCGGCGGCTTTAACCCTTATCCTCACGGCGTTTCCCGGTAGGTATGCGAGGGGTATCTCCTCGACGTGGACTATCTTCACCGTCTCCGCCTTCGCCCCGGCTTTGACGGCTTCCCTTATGGCCATCTCCTTCGCCTCCTCCATGGCCTTAGCGCGGGTCTCCTGTTCCAGGGAGAATATCCTGTCTACTTCGCCGCTTACCTCGGCTATGGCGGCTCCTATGGCGTTGGCGTATTGGAAGTGTTCCGGCCTTATCACCTGGGATACCCCTTTAATCTTATCGTATTGGGCTTTAGGTATTATTATGCCTCCGCCGCCTACGAGGATCACCGGCACGGGTTCGGGGCTCGTCTTCATCCTGTCCACGGCTTCCTCCACCGTTGACACTATCTTCTGGACGGCCTTCTGGATCAGTTTCGCGTCGAGGCCTCTAAGCCTTTCAGGGTTGCATCGGGGATCCCTAATCTCGGCGTAGCCTGCCGCCAAAGCTATGTCCGTGGTGGTTAGGGTTCCGCCGCCCCAGGCCAATCCCTCCTCTATGAGGCGGTATCCAAGGCTTTCAGGCCCCAATTCCACGTTGTCGTCCATTTCCCTGACTATGGTTCCTCCGCCGCAGCTCACCGCTATCAAGTCGGGCATCCTGAAGTTCGTCCGGACCCCTCCTATCTCCACCGCTACAGCGGATTCCCTTGGGAACCCGTCCGTTAGGGCTCCCACCAGGGTCGTCGTACCTCCGATGTCTACGACTATGCCGTTCCTCGTCCCCGTGAGGTATGCTGCCCCCCTGATGCTGTTCGTGGGCCCCGAGGCAACCGTCCTCACCGGATACTTCAAGGCGTATTCCACGTTCATGAGGGTTCCATCGTTCTGGGTCAAGTAGAGCCTGGCCTCTCCTATGCCCGCATCCCTCATGGCTTCCCTGAAGGCCTTCACGGCGGTCTCCGCAACCTTTATCAGGGCCGCGTTCAGGGCTGAGGCGTTCTCCCTCTCTAGGAGGCCTATGCTCCCGATCTCATGGCTTAACGTTATAGGGGTTCCAGGTTCGAGGATTCCGCGGAGTATCTCCATGGCCCTCACCTCATGGTCCGGGCATACAGGTGAGAAGACCGAGCAGATCGCCACGGCCTCCACGCCGATCTTCTTCATCTCCTCGCCGGCCCTTCGAACCTCCTCCTCGTCTAAGGGGGCTATCTCCCTCCCATCATATTCATGGCCCCCCTTAACTATGAACCATACGTCGCCTAGGGCTTCCTTCAAGTCCTCGGGGAAGGCCCTGTAGGGTTTTATGGCCGTCGTAGCGGGTTTACCTATCCTTAATAGGCCTATCCTTGAGAGCCTCCTCCTCTCCACGATGGCGTTGGTGCAATGGGTTGTACCCAGCATGGCAGCCTCTATCTCTGAGGGGTCGATGTCCCCGGCGGCTATCACCTTCTTGAGGGCTTCAGCTATCCCCGTGGTCACATCCGGCGTTGTAGGGGTCTTCACCGCCGCCACGAGCCTGTTCGCCTCGTCGAGGATCACGGCGTCCGTATGGGTTCCGACGTCTATCCCTATCCTAAGCGTCAAGGCTTCACCCTCCCCTCTTCTCTTACTTATCTATCCTCATCTTTATCCTCCTATCCTTTCATGCGCTCCTCTATCGGGATGTAATCGATGTCGTATCCGAAGTATTTTGGGCCTACAACCTTTAGGGCTTCCTCGGTCCTCCACTTCTCGTTGCACGGCATTCCGATGACCACGGTTCTATATCCGTAGCGTAGACCCTCCGTCGTCACGGGGAGGCCGGTCTCCACCTCTAAAACGGTTATGAGGTCGGGTACGCTCGCCACTATTTCACCGTCCCGGATCGCTACGAGGTTCTCGTTTTGGAACCTTATCTTTAGGATGCTTCCCTTATACTCTTCTAGGCCCTCGAAGACGGCTTCTCCCCGGGCGAACCCCGCCACCGTCCTCCTCTCCACGTCCACGATCTTACCCTTGAAGAGCTCGTATCCCCTGGTCAGCTTTAAAACCTCCTGGACGGGGCTACGCTTCTCCCTTAGGGATTCCCTGACCGCCCTGCCTATCCTCTCAGCCAGGGTTATAGTCCCATGGACCGCCGCCTCCTTCACATCCCTGCCATACATAGGATATAGGGATATCAGCGAGGAGCCTCCCATGACTATGGTGACGGCCCTCGATATACGCTCGGTCCAGAAGTCGTCCACCGTGTCCAAGAGGACGGAGTTTCCCTTCTCATCGGCCATGGCCATGGGGGTGGCTGAGATCCCGTGGAGGTGGAACGTCACCATCTGGATCTCCGGGAAGGCCCTGCCCATCCCGTCCGCGTCCACCAGGGGTATCCTAAGCCTCGCAGCCACCGCTATCGGGATAGTGGAGTTCACCCCTCCAGCCTCAGCCGAGATGGTGGCGTAGGCTTTCCTCCCCAGCCTCCGCTCCAAAGCCTTAAACGTCTGGAAGACCTCGCCTCCACCCGGCAGCTTCTCAACTAGGACGGTGGGGGCCCCCATCATAGCCGTAGGGATGATTAAAGCTTCATCCGGCACCTCATGGGGGTCCACCAGCTCCACGGGGCCGCACTCCTTTATAGCGTCGACGGCCATCAGCTTCCCGATGTAGGGGTCGCCTCCACCCCCCGTGCCGAGGATGGCTGCGCCGACGGCTAAATCCTCAACCGAAGACTCATCCAGGAGCCTCAATGCACCATCATTCCTCCCGCGATCAAGGCTTAACTAACCAGTTTATTCAGCAGACTTGGCCAACCTACATTACCATCGAATTTATATTTTAAATTTTTCAGGAGGCCCCCTGCGACACCCCCCTTAACCACTGTCAACCCCCTATGTAGGGGTTCTGGAAGGCTTCTGGGTCGAGGCCATCCCATCTTCCTATTATAGGAGTTTAACCTCTTCTAGGGGTCTGATCGCCTTAACCTCAGGGTTTACCAGGTGCCTCGGCTCCTCTCCTCTGAGGACGGAGAGGAGGTTCTCCGCGGCCGTGACGGCCATCATCGTCCTCGCCTCCCTCGTCGCGCTCGCGATGTGGGGGGTTAAAACCACGTTTTCAAGGTTTAGGAGGGGGTTTCCCGACTTGATAGGCTCTTCCTCGAAGACGTCTAAGCCCGCCCCGGCGATCCATCCCTCCCTTAAGGCTTTAACCAGGGCTGTCTGATCCACGACACTTCCCCTCGAGGTGTTGACCAGTATGGCTGTAGGCTTCATAAGCCTAAGCTTCCCCTCGTCTATGAGATGCCATGTCTCACCGGTTAAGGGTATATGGAGGGAGACGAAGTCGGCCTCCCTCAATAGATCCTCCAAAGGCTTATACTCGGCTGAGAGCTCCCCCTCCAATTCAGGGGATACCCTCCTCCTAGAATAGTAGAGTATGCGCATCTGGAATCCTTTAGCCCTCCTAGCCGCGGCCACGCCTATCCGGCCGAAGCCTATGAAGCCTATCGTCTTACCCCAGACCGAAGCCCCTAGGAAGAGTGTGGGATACCATCCCTCCCTCCACCTTCCAGACCTGACGTAGCCGTCGGCTTCCACTATCCTCCTAGCCGCAGCCATCAGGAGGGCCCAGGCATGGTCGGCCGTAGCATCGGTTAGGACGCCCGGCGTATTGGTGACGTAGATCCCAGCCTCCGTGGCCGCCTTCACATCTATATGGTCGAAGCCCGCGCTGTAGGAGCTTATAACTCTAAGCCTCCTACCCGCCCTTATGACCGCTTCATCGACCCTATCCGTGAGGAGGCATAGTAGCCCATCCACATCTCCTATAAGGGAGGTTAACTCCTCCCTGGAGGGGGGNANCCTCGAATCCCTCACCTCTAAGTCGCAGAACCTCCCCAGGATCTCCAGCCCCTCCTCAGGGATCCTCCTAGTAACCAGGATCCTAGGCCTCGCCAAGCCAGACACCAAACCACGATAAATGTGAAGAGTCTAAAAAGCTTAGGGTAGGCTAAGGCCGGGGATCCCGGCGGGCTAAGCCGGTAGGGATAAATAAGATTATACCATGGGAGGAATTTAATCAAGCTTGGNGGGAGATGGCCGACGGCGAGTAACAGTTCGGTGAAGCCTCCTAGACTCTACGTTTACATGCTTGGACAGGATGACCCCCATAAATGCACCTCCAGTAAACTCGTGAGGTTCGGCTATGCTACGCCTATAGCTCGGGCGCGCATGATCCCTGGGAGGAGCATCCTCCTCAACCCCTTCTCGGAATCGATATTGACCCCCCTGGATAAAGGATTGGCTGAGAGGTCCGGGATCACGGCCTTGGATTGCAGCTGGAGGAGGATCTTGGAGGCCTTCTCGAAGCCGTGGCGTGGGGTCCATAGGAGGCTCCCCCTCCTCATACCCGGGAACCCCGTAAGCTACGGTAAGCCGGGGAGGCTGAGCTCCCTCGAAGCCCTGGCGGCAGCCCTCTTCATATTATCCTATGAGGAGCATGCACGGAGGATCCTAAGCCTATATAAATGGGGGTCTACATTCCTAGAGCTCAACAGGGACCTCCTCGAGGCGTATAGGGGATCCCATGGGGAACAGGATATACGGAGGATCGAGGAAGGGATCCTTAAACGTCCTTATCCGGGCTGCGGCTGAAGCATCGACGCGACCGTATTTGAGCCGGTTGAGGACTAGCATATCGGCTGTCCCCACCGCTGGATCCATCCCTCGAGGAGATGTGATATGGCAAAGATCAAATCTCAACCTCTTCGTCGCTGAATAGAGGTAGGGGAATCACCTCATACAAGCATAGCTTCAAGGGTTAATGTGCCAGATTCTATAGCAAATTAAGGAATTATT
>JGI24721J44947_10004653_pt1 | contig 19007 bp, 16 predicted proteins | sample YelNatPaOPGAMG01_FD_44947 | JGI IMG/M metagenome (IMG submission 44947) | reverse complement strand
AGGTTTTTAGAAACATAAGAGATAGTTTAGTACCAAAAAACAGCACTATAAGAAAAAAACTCGATAAACTATTTAAATGAGTTATAAACAATTTTGAGGTTGTTTGTGAACAATGCATTCAGGGTAGCAATATCAAACAGAAATGTTTTAGGTAAAAATGGGGCTTCAAGAATATTAATAGAACAAGCCCAAAAATTTTCGTCAAAAGGGGCACGGGTCTACTTGTATGTATCTCGTATAAATAAAGCATTGGTTAGCAAAGATATTACAATAAAGCATTTTTTTTCTCTTAATCCAATAAAAAAAATACGACGCGAACAATTTGCATATAAGTTTAAAGATTTCTGCAATAGATCTAATATCGATTTGTCAATTGGAAACGGTGATACTGTGCATCAACAAGTTCTTTTTATGCACAATCTAATTGAATTAGAAAATAAATTTGTACCAAAAATGCAAGATTTAAACAGTAACTATGCTTTTTTAATACACGATCAAATTCTCAAAGAGAAAAATTTTGAACTATTAGTGTGTAACTCGCTTTTAATGAAAAATTTTATACAACAAAAATATAGTGTCTCAGACGAAGACTGCGTTGTGCTATATCCCGGCTATGATCCAAAAAAATTCAACACTTCAAACAAGCTGGATGTCAAAAATGCATTTATAAAAAAATACAATCTCAAAAAAAAATTCATAGTGGGTTTTGTAACTTCTGGAAACCTAAAAAAAAGAGGTATCGATATTTTTTTTGAAATCTTAATGCATATGCCAAAACATTTACTTGACGACATTTCATTTATTGTAGTTGGTAAAGAAAAAAACTTTAAAAGCTACCTTGCTAAATATCCACAACTATATAACAATATCAACTACATCGAACCTATAGACGATGTAGAAAATATATTCAAATCTTTAGATGTTCTTGTCCATCCAGCTTTAATAGAAGAATTTGGTATGGTTGTGCTTGAATCTATGGCATGCGGTGTTCCTGTGATAACATCTAAAAGGGTTGGAGCATCTGAAATATTTGAGAATAACTTAACTGATCTGGTTACAAACGAACCAAATCCATTAGAATTTTCAAAAAAGTTAACAGAAATAATTACAAACTCTCAAAAACGTATAAATTGTTCTCTAATCGCAAGCAACATTGCAACAAAATACACATGGAATAGTTATTTTGCAAAGCTTTTCGAAATTTATGCTTTCAAACAATTAATACCAAAAAGCTTTATACAAAGCTAATGAAGATATTAATAATTCAACTTAGGCAATTAGGCGATGTTTTGCTAACAGCCACACTCGCAAGAGCTATTAAAGAAAACATTCAAAACTCAAAAGTAGATTTTTTAACATCTAGTCCTGCTAAAGAAATTTTGACATTAAATCCATATATTGACGAAATCTTTACTATACAAAAAGATCTGTTTAGCGAGTTTTCTGTAATCAAACATATACGAGCAAATTCATACGATGCAGTTATAGACGTTCAAAGAACTGCAACAACCAAAAGAATATCCTTTTTTAGCTCAGCCACCAAAAGAATTGCATTTAAAAGTAAAGATAATTTCTACTATAATAATGTTTTGATTCACGAAAATCATAGCTATACAGTTGATGACAGACTAACTCTGNTAAAACCGTTAGGTATAAAAATTGATGATGGTATATATTTGCCCGAACTCTACTACGATAAAAATACTGATAATAAAATAGAAAATTTACTAGAAAATCTAAATCTGAAAAATAATTTTTTTGTCGTAATGCCAACAGCAAGAAAAAAGATAAAAAGCTGGCCTTTGGATTATTTTATTCAACTAATCGATAAAGTTTATTATGAATTAGGATATACACCACTCGTTGTTGTTGCGCCAAATGAAGACTTGGTTCTAAAAGAGATTAAAAAACAAGTAAAGGCAAAATTCTTTAGTTTTAGCAATTTAAGCATAAAAGAACTGGCTTGTCTAATTAAAAAATCACAATTTTTCATAGGTAATGATTCATTTGGCGGCCATGTGGCAGTAAGCCAAAAGAAAAAATCTTTTATTCTTGTAGGTTTTAGCTCTGGTTGGTTTCCCAAAAACAGAAACACTGTACTAATAACAGCGAACCTTGATTGTCAACCTTGCAATAATTGGAAAAAATGTCCCTATCCGCTCAATAACGACTACCTTAAGTGTTTTTTTTCACTTAACCCAACAGATGTATTTAAGATTATAAAATCACAATTAATAGTTTAAATGTTTTTCCAAACTAAGCGATGGGTTTGCATCGATAGAGTCTAAATCAAATGTAGCTAAATCTAATTTAAATTGAGCTGCTTTTGCAATCATTAGTGCGTTGTCTGTACAAAGGCTCAAAGGCGGCAAAAAAAGCTCAAAACCATGCTCTTTAGACAATAAACCCATACGATGCCTAAGAGCAGAGTTTGCACTGACACCGCCAGCTAAAACAAGCTTTTTTACACCATATTTTTTTAAAGCCAAAAGCGTTTTTTCACATAAAATTTCTACGCAAGAACGCTGAAAAGAAGCTGCTAAATCACAAACAAAAGTTTTTGACAATTCACCAGATTTTTCAACAAGGTTTTTGACATGCGTTTTAACACCACTAAAGCTAAAATTAAGCGTATTTTTTTTTGATAAACCCTTTGGAATCTTAAAACCATCGGGGTTTCCGCTTTTTGACAATTTGTCAATAATAGGGCCACCGGGGTATCCTAGTTTAAGCAGCCTTGCAACTTTATCAAANGCTTCTCCCACTGCATCATCAAGCGTTTTTCCAATTAGCTTATACTTGCCAATGCTTTCTACTAAATACAAATGCGTATGTGCGCCAGAAATAATCAACACAATAAACGGAAAATCAATGTTCTTTTCCAAAAAATTTGCAAAAATATGGCCTTCTATGTGATTTATCGGTATTAATGGCAGAGCATACCTATACGCTAAGCCTTTTGCAAAACTCACGCCAATAAGCAAAGACGGCAGCAAACCGGGTCCTACTGTAGCTGCAATATGCGTTATATCTTTTATGCTGCATTGGGCTTCTTTAAGGGCTCTTCTTGTAGCTTCATCAATGTTTTCAAAATGCGTTCTTGCTGCCATCTCAGGCATTATTCCACCAAAAGGCTCATGTATAAAATTTTGAGAAATGACTATGCTTGATTGTTTGTTCTTTCCTAAGACAGCTGCTGAAGTATCATCGCAGGATGTATCAAATGCCAAAATAACTACTGACACTGTTTTAAGTTTTCCTTTATGTCTTTTAAGTAAGGTTTTAGTTTGCCCTTTAAATGAACAATTGCCTCATAGTCAACAATATTGTCATGACCAATGAGTATTACATTTTTGCCTTGTTTTGCAAGTTTAATTGCATCAAGCAAGTTTTGTTTAACATAATTAAAACGCTTTTTGTTATCAATAAACATATCGCGCACAGCATAATCAACATGGTACTTACAGGCAACCTTATAGCCTACACTGTTTGGACTTGTTAGACTATCTACAAAAAACAAGTTGTGCTGTTTTAAAAATTCCATAGTATCGCTCATTTTCTCTTTACTTTGCAAAAACATTGAGCCCATATGATTGTTAAAACCACTAGCACAAGGCACGCTTTTTAGGGCTTTGCTTAATTTGTTAAAGATTTCTTCTTTAGAATCAGAGACTCTAAGCAAAAGCGCATAATTGGTGTTTAATCTTTTCGTGATCGATTCGCTTGGCATATGAAGCATTACAGTGTAGCCTTTTTTGCAAAAATCATTTGCCATATAACAAAAACGCGTATCTGGTATAAATGAAAAGGCTATTGGTAAATCTATATCCAAAAATTTTTGCATTACATAGTGGTCATAGCCCATATCATCAATAATGATTGAGATACTGCCATTTGTAACTCCAAAGCTTGACTGACTGAAAAACAAAACGCTTAGAAAGAGTGCTAAAGCAAAACCCTTTCTAAGCAGATTAATTATTTTTTGGGCCATTCTGCAATTTGGGCTTTAATTATATTAATAGCCGTAAGAAGCTGAAAATCTTGCGTTGTTTGTGGCTCTTTTATAACTTCTTCGGGCTTAGCTTGCACTGTTTCATTGCTTGTTAGGTGGTTAATCAAATTTTCCTCCCTTAAAGCATATCCAAAATCTTCCGATTCGACCTTTGCGGGCTTTACTTCAACATTTGGCACTATACCAACAGCCTGTATGCTATGACCATCTGGTGTATAGTATTTTGCCGTTGTTAGTCTTAAAGCGTAACCATCTTCAAGCGGTATAATACTTTGTACGCTTCCTTTGCCAAAACTCCTTGTGCCTACAATCACAGCTGTTTTGTGGTCCTTTAGGCAACCTGCAACAATCTCAGCAGCAGAAGCAGTACCAGAATTTATCAACACAGCAATAGGCATATGCGGTACTTTTTCATCTTTTGCGTAAAATACCTGGTCATCGTTTTTATTTCTGCCCTTTATAGAAACGATTACGCCTTTATTTACAAAAAGATTTGAAACGCCAATGGCCTCTGTCAATAAACCACCTGGGTTATCCCTTAAATCAATAACTAAACCTTTTATATCCTTTTTCTGCAGTGAATTAAGTGCGTTTTCAACCGCTTTTGTTGTACCTTCCTGAAACTGAATAATCCTTATATATCCAATCCCGTCTAAATCCTTATAATCAACACTTTTTATGTGTATAATTTCTCGCTTTACGTTAAAAATTAACGGTTTTTTTTCATTTTTTCTTCCAATTACCAGTCTTACTTCGGTTCCTACTTTGCCTCTTAGTAATTTAACCGCTTCATCTAGGCTCATACCAAGTGTGCTTTTATCATTAATCTGCAGTATAATATCGCCTGCTTTAATGCCAGCTTTATAAGCGGGTGTGTCTTCAATGGGTGTTACAACCGTTATAAGCCCATCTTTTAGTGTAATTGATGTACCTATACCTCCAAACTCGCCTGTTGTTGACACCTGCAGATCTTTGTACTCTTGGGGCGTCATAAAAGCAGAGTGGGGGTCAAGTGAGTTTACCATGCCTTTTGTAGCATTAACTATAAGCTCAGAAGGGCTTACTTTGTCTACATACTGAGATTGGACAATTGCCAACACTTGAGAAAACATCTTCAAATCGTTATACTGATTCGATGTAGCTTCTGTTGGCGTTACACGAAAACTCAAAATCGCGCATAAAATAATAACTAAACTAACAATAATGCCTATTACAAATAAAAAGCGGTTTTTCATAAACCTAACCTCCTAGATATCTTCTATTGATAAAATTTAACGGGTTTACTGGCATAGAGCCTTTTCTTAGCTCGAAATGCAAAATATCACCATTTAAATGTCCTATAACTTGACCTTCTTGAACCATTTGGCCCTTTGAAACTCCTATATTAACATGTGCATATATACTGTAGTAGCCGTTTAAATGGTTAATGATTATTACTCCACCCAAACCCGGCAAACTCCCAACATAATCCACTTGACCCTTGGCAATAGATCGCACTGGAGCACCATTTTGAGCTTTGATATCTATACCATCGTTGCGTGTTTGCACATTAAATACCGGGTTTGTTTTAACACCGAAATTATCCACAATGACGCCTTCAACGGGCGGTCTTAAGCCCGTGTGCATATTTTCTAAGCGCATACGATTTTGGGCTTCTTCTTGTTTTTTAAGTTCTTGGGCTTTTTGGAGTTGTTTTTGTTTTAATAGCCTTTCTCTTTCTAGTTCTCTTTGACGTCTTAACTCTTCTTGTTTTCTAATTTCTTCTTGTATAACCTTGTTTAGCACTACCTGAAGATAATTTCTTTGCCTTTGCAGATTAACAATATCATTTATATAAGCCTGCTTTAATCTAGCTGCCTCTTGAGCTAAAACAGCGTTTGTTTTTTTCTGCTGTGCATAAGAATCTTTTTGTTCGTTGATTTTTTTTATTAAACTCATCTGCTTTGCTTTTTTGGCGAGTAATTCCTTCTTTTGTTCATTTAGCAAAACCTGGTGTTCCATATAGGATTTTATACGTCCTTGTAAGTAATGTGCAATTTTTTTATTCATATATTCGTAATACAAGCCTTCGGGAAAGTACTTTTCAACATTGTAAAAATAATAATAGGCTTTTAGAGACCTAGAGCTTTTAGCTTTTTCCTGGTTTAATTTGTCTGTTAATTGCAGTATGCTTTTGTTTAGCTCTTCAATCTCAGCAGATAATTGTTTTAAATTTTTTTCGTTTTCGCTGAGTTTTTTTTGCAAAACTAAAATTGTTGCGTTTAATTCTTTGAGTTTATTCATATAAGCTATGTATTTTTTTTCTGCAAGGTTATAATGATACTGTTTATTTGAAATCGTTGTATTAATCTGTTTTATTCTATTTTCAAGCTCTTGTTTTTGATTAGCACACCACGCGGGTTTATTTGATTGCAAAATTATTAACACTATTAGTACTACACTTAGAATAACTATTTTAGAAACCCGTTTAAAATACAGTGCAAAAGAAGAGCATTTTGCTTGCGATTTCCAAAAAAGACGCTTTGTTTTAAATTTTTTCATCTTCTATAAAAAACACGAATAAGCATAAAATTGTAATGAAAATAAGTGATAAGATAATATTTGCTAGCCCGCTTATGCCAAAGATGAGCAAGATATCATTAGTATAGTTAGGCACAATATTTACATAATTTATATAAAAAAACATACCCAATGCACCTATAATAATTGCTAGTATACTAGCAATTATACCTGATAAAAAAGTTTGTTTTAAAAACATAAAGAAAATTCTTACCCTTTTCACGCCAAATAGCTTTAATTTATTGTAACTATCAAGGTTTTTCTCGTATGCAATTTTTAAAAGTAGTGCCAATATAACAATCTCAAGCAATAGAAAAATGCCAATCAAAGCAAAAGAAAATTCTTTAAAAGCTGAGTAAGTCTGGCTGATATTTGTAAAAAGACCCTTTGGTATGCGCACTTCATCAACCAAATCACTTTTTTTGAGTGTTTTTTCTATAGAATTAATGTTAGATTGATCTACTGCAAATTTAGGTTTTAAAAAAATCTCCAATGAGTATGGAAGGGGGTTTTCGCTAAGCGAGCTTTTGGGTAAGTTCAGTTTTGACAAAATATCTGATAAAGCCGTAGATTTATCGATAAACCTTATGCTTTTTACTGGTGCATATGTTTTAAGCGAGTTGGCATAATTCATTGCCTGATCTTTTGTAACACTATCTTTAAAAAATACAAAGACTGGCACATTTGAGCGTTTTGCATCCAAATAATTATTAACGGTATACAACACTGATGCTGAAATACTTATTATAAGCAAAAAAATCAATACAACAAAAGTTATTACAAGCCTAGTAGAATCCTTTCTCATTGTGCACCTACATCGCATGTATTAAAAATATCCAATCTATCAATCGATTCTATGGGTGTAAAATTTGTAAAAACAATAGTCATTTTATAATCTTCGTTTAACTTTTTAAGCATAGAAATTAGCTCTTGTGAATGTTTATAGTAAGAAAATGGCTCATCAAGCAACACAAGCGACACCCTTAAAGCAAGTATTCTAGCTAAAGCCAACCTATACTTTTCAGAAATCGATAAATTGCATATTTTAGTATCTAACAAATTGCCCAAATCAAATATATCAATTGCTTCTTCTAAGTACTGCTTTCTTTTGAGTAACTTCGTAACGAGGCGCAGATAATTTAATGTAGTTAAATTTTCAAGAAGTCCAAAATCGTCAAACACTACACCTATGTGGCGTCTAAGCAGTGTCAACCTTGAATATCTAATGCGACTTAGCGATTCCCCAAAAATCTTTACTTCGCCAGATGTAGGTTTTTCTAACCTGCAAATGAGTTTTAACAGTGTTGTTTTACCACATGCAAAACCACCACTAACTTGAATAAGCTGACCTTCTCTTATATAAAAATTAACATCTGAAAAAACGCACCTATCACTGTAAAACTTGCTCACATCAACAAACTCAATCATTTTTTAAACTCTTTTTTATATTGCTTATTATGTTATTTACAGTAAAACCATACTCACAAAACAAATCAGCCGATGTACCAGATTGCCCAAATGTATCATTAATCCCTAACCTAACAACATTTTTAGGTAAATTCTCGCTCAAAAACTCGCTTATTGCGCTTCCAAGACCGCCAATAATTGAGTGTTCTTCTAAAGTAAAAATTAATTTTGAGTTTTTAGCGCAAAGCCTAACAGTGTCAGCATCTAATGGTTTAATTGTGCTTACATCAACCACAGCCACCTTGATGTTTTCTTTTTCAAGCTCTAAAGAAGCTTTTAAAGCAAGATCTACTACAATACCGCATGCAAATATACAAGCATCACTGCCTTCTTTTAGTATATAGGCTCTGCCTATCTCAAAATCATGCGTTGTAAAATTAAGTGACTTTTCTCTTGAAGTGCGCAAGTAAAAAGGGCCTTTATGTTTGCTTAAAGCAATAACTGCTTTATATGCTTCATTGTAATCAGCAGGTACAATTACTTGCATATTAGGCAAACTACGCATTAAAGATATATCGCATACAGCTTGATGAGAGCCACCGTCTTCACCTACACTGATGCCAGCATGCGAGCCACATAACACTACATCGAGGTTTTGATAACAAATAGACTGCCTAACAGCCTCAAATGCTCTACCAGTAATAAAAACAGCAAAGCTTGAAGCAAATACCTTAAAGCCTTCAAGCGCAAAACCAGCTGCAATATCTACCATATTGAGTTCGGCTATACCTATATTAAAAAATCTTTCTGGGTAAGCTTTCTTAAAATCAATAGATTTAGTAGAAGAAGAAAGGTCTGCGTCTAAAACTACAATGTTTTTATCTGCCCCTATCTCCACCAACGCTTTTCCGTATGCCTCTCTATTCGCCTTATACTCCATTTTACGCTCCTAACTCTGAAAGTGCCTTGTTTAATTCTTCATCTGTTGGCGGTTTGCCGTGATATTCGTACTTATTTTCCATGAAGCTAACACCTTTGCCTTTTACTGTATGAGCTATAACTGCAAAAGGTTTGAGTTTTTTTGCGCTTTTAAAGTCTTCAAATATATTTAACAATTGCTCGTAATTGTGACCATCTACCTCATGCGTTAAAAAACCAAACGCTTCAAACTTTTCTCTAACAGGTCTAATATCCATCACATCACTTATTTTGCCATCAATCTGCAAGCCATTGAAGTCTAAAATAACACATAAGTTATCTAAATGATAGTGGCTTGCACACATTAGCGCTTCATACACAAGACCCTCTTGCATCTCACCATCGCCAACTAAACAGTAAACATTTGATGGGCTTTTTTTAAGCTTTAGCGCAAGCGCCATACCTACAGCAATTGATATCCCATGTCCCAAAGAGCCAGTGGAAGCTTCAATGCCTGCTAACTTCTTTGAGTCTGGGTGACCTTGAAGCGGGCTTCCTAATTTTCTTAGCGTGCACAATAAATCTTTATCAAAAAAGCCCTTGTAGGCAAGACAAGTATATAGGGCAGGCGCTGCGTGACCTTTTGACAGCACAAACCTATCGCGATTTTCATCATGTGGGTTTTTAGGGTCAACATTTAATACATTGCCAAAATACAGTGTATTTAATATATCAATTGAACTTAAACTACCACCGGGGTGACCACTTTTTGCTCCATTGATACAAATTAATATTTCCTTTCTAAGCGTTGTAGAAAATGCTTCTAACTCTTTTGCATTCAATTTAGCTCCTCCAATAGTTTAAACATGCTCTCAATTGTAAACTCCTGTGGTATTATACAAGAATATCCAAATTTTTCTACTGCCTTTTGCGTTGTAGTGCCTATGCATACAATATGTTTTTTCACGCGCTTTAAGTAATCTTCAAAACCAGCACTTTTTAAATACTCAAAACTCAAAGGACTTGTTAGCAGTGCATAATCAAAATCGCACTCATATGTGTAGTAGTCAATGTCAGCACTTTTTAGCGTTTTGTAAGCTTCTAACACTATAGCTTTTGAATCATACAAGCCGTGTTCTTTTGGACAAACTACAAGTGTATCTTTTAAATCAAGCTCGCTTGAGCGGTAAATAAGAGGGTAGTCTACACTAAAGCCAAAGCTTTCTATGTAAATGGCTGTCTTTTTACCAACGCTTAAGATTTTTTTGTTGCACAAAAAACTCATACCTACTTTTTTTACAAAAAAATCAAATGCCCTTTTGCTTGAAAAAAATACGCGTTCTACGTCAAATGATGGCAGTTTAAAATCAAGCGGTTCAAACTCAAACACATTAACGGGACATATATCGTAAAAATCTTCATATTTTAGCGTGTATTTTATTAAATCATCCTTATTTGCGCAAAACAGTACTTTAGGCTTTGTTGTCAAACACTGTGTACATGAGCTTACAACAACTTGGGCTTCATTTGCTTGTCTTGTTTTGTTTTGAGCCTTTAGCAAAAATTTTTTTGGCACAGCACTTTCAAAAAATGCTAATTTTTTAATGTCTGGAAAAAATTCAAGCGACAAGTTACAGTCTATTTCTATATTAACAACATTTGGGTTTTTGTATATTCTATACATTCTCTTAAAGCCTGCTTTGGGCTTGCGCGCCTAAAACAATCAATTTTTTTAAATGTTTTAGGGTCTGCATACATCGTTTTTAAACAAAATTCTCCATCTTCATCAAAATAGGCATAAGCGCCTATAGGGAAATTGCATGACGCATTCAGCGATCTAACAAACTCTCGCTCAATTTCTACACAAACACTTGTTGCTTGATCATTTAAAAAACTTAGCTCATCAAACTCATTGTAGCGTGTTTGAATGCCAATTACGCCCTGACCTGCTGCGCTTACTATATCTAAATCAAAACAATACGCACTATCATACAAACCCAACCTAAAAAGGCCAGACTTAGACACAACTATCGCATCAACTAAACCTTTTTTTAGCTTTTCTAATCGTGTATCTAGGTTTCCCCTAAAATCTACAAAAACACAGTCGCTTCTTTGCGACTTTAATTCTACACGCCTTCTTAGCGAAGTTGTGCCAATGGTAGCACCATAGGAAAGCTCTTTTATATCGCCTTTAAAGCTCACCAAGCAATCACTAGCAAAATCGCGCTTTAATATCAAACTTGAGAGGTAGCTCATCGCTTAGACTAACACTTAAGTCTTTTACGCTATGTACGGCTATATCTATAGTATTGTTCGATAAGGCTTCTTCTAATGCGCTTGTAAACAAACCTTTGCCGCCAAAATCATACAATGGTTTGTCTATTTTATCACCAAGTGTGGTAATGCCAATAATTTCACACAAATAACCCTTATTTTTTAACAAATTCTCCACATATTGTGCCTGCCACATGGCTAACTTTGATTTTCGTGTGCCAATTTTAATTTTTTTCATCATCGGGGTTTGCAGAAAAAAAGCAATTTACTGGTTTTTTATCAATACTTACATTAAAAAGACGCCTTATTAGCTCTACATACATATCGCCTTCTGGTTCTTTTATAAATTGCCTGATTTTTGAAGTGGGCTCATGAAGTGTCTTATTTAAGATAGAGCGGGTTAATTTATCTACAGCATCAAATAGCTCTCCATCGGTTTTGTATTTCTTTTGAAATTTTTTTAACTCTACTTTTCTTATGCGGTCTGCATACTGTCTGAGCGTATCGATTGTTTTGTTATAATCAAGGGCGCTGTTTTCTTCAATAAAAAGACTCAACTGTTCATCTATAATTTTTTTTGATAATTCTATGCTTGTTTGTTTAGACATTATGCTATCTTCAAATGTATTTTTGAGATCATCAATGTTAAGCAAAGTAACATTTGGGTTTTGTTTAACTGATAAACTAACAGAAGAAGGCACAGATAAATCCATAATTAGCAGTCTTTTATCAATATCAACGCTTTCTATTATAGGCTTTGGTGTGTATATGCATGATACAATGATATCTACATCTGCAAATAAATTTTTTAAACTATCTAAACCAACTACAGATGAGTTAAAATTTTGCGCAAAATCGACCGTTTCACTTCTTCTATTTGCAATGTAGGCAATATGTGAGCCTTGATCAAAAAAATATTTAGCACTTAAGCGTGCCATATCGCCGCTGCCTATAATAAGCACCTTTTTGCCACTCACACCATAAAGCTTATCTGCTATATGACTTGCTAGGCTTGCGATGGATAAATGACCTTTTTGGATATCTGTTTGAGTGCGTACTATTTTTGCTATAGTAAAGGCTTTACGCATAACCCTATTTAATATAGCACCACTTAGGTTATATACAACGGTTGTGCGGTAAGCTTCTTTTAACTGACTCAAAATTTGAGTTTCACCAATTACCTGAGAATCTAAACCGCAAGATAACTCAAATATATGACGCACTGCATCTATTGATTTTTTAGTGTATATATAATCTTTTACCTGATTTACACTCATATTTTGCATAATCGGCTAAATACTTTATTAAAAAATCTTTGGGGTCGTGTTTTGAAACAACCGTAAATTCAGTTCTATTGCATGTTGAAAGAATCATTATCTCTGCAATATCAAACGCTTCTTTTATCTCTTTTGAACGCTCATTAATAAATGCGCTTTCAAATACAAACGATTCTCTTAAAGAAAGCGGTGCTGTTTTCCAGTTTAAACCAATAATATACAAATTATCAATACTTAAATCATCGATATGTGTCATTTATTTTTCTCTTGATATAGAGTAATCGGCTAGAAAATTTAAAATATCCTTGTATATGCTATCTGGTAAGTGTTTTATATTATCCTTTGCGATCAATGCTTTTTGTTTTGCAATCTCAAAAGCTTGATCTATGCCGTTTTCTATGCACGAATCTATACAGTATCGCTTATGNTCTTCTTTNTTTGTNTTAAAGTATTCANTTAAGTGATATTCTAAGTTTGGATCTTCTTTTATGGCTAATATTAAAGGCAGAGTGACTTTGCCCTCTTGAATGTCATTAAAATTATCTTTGCCTATATCTGCGCTTGAATAATCCATTAAATCATCTTTAATTTGGAACGCTAAACCTAAATTTTTTCCGTATTGCCTAAAATGCTCAAGCTCCTCTTCTTTTTTTGCGATCAAACATCCACTTGTGCATGCACTTTCAATAAGGCTTGCCGTTTTTTTGTAAATTATATCAAAATACTCATCTTGACTTATCATTTTAGAAAAATTTTCTATTTCGATTATCTCACCTAGTGCCAAATTATACGCTGCTTTTGAAATTTCTTTTGCTATATTAATATCTATCTCTAATACTTGGTTATAGGCTAGAGAGTACAAATAATCCCCACTCATAATGGCAACCCTATTACCATATAAACTATTTACACTCTCCTTACCCCTTCTTTTTTTTGCTTCATCAATAACATCATCGTGCAACAGGCTTGCTATATGGATGTACTCAACAATACAAGCAAGATTTTGCAAAATGTCTTCTTGGTCAAATCCTAAACTCCTTGCGCTTGCAACAACAAGTATAGGTCTTAAGCGTTTTCCCCCGGATATATGATCTATTATTCTGTTTAACAGTGTGCTTTCGCTTTTAACGCCAAGCAAAATTTCGTCTATGTTTTGTATAATGCTTTGTATCTTAGATATCGCAATATTGGTCTTTTGTAACATTTACCTTTACCACTGAATCATCATCATCAAGATTTATAGCTTTAACGCCATGCGCATGCCTTGACATTTCTCTAAACTGGTTTGAATCAATTCTAATCAATTTACCCAATTTTGTTGTAATTAAAATTTCGCTATTTTCCTGCAGTCTTTCTGCACCAATAAGCCTATCATTGCTTTTTAATCTGATAATTTTTACACCTTTTGCGCCACGCGACACTTTTCTTATTGCATTAGCTACAATTACCTTTGCAACACCGTTTTGTGTAATAAGCACAATTTTTTCACCAGGATTATTTAGATTAAAACCAGACACCACATAATCGCTTTGTGATAATCTTACACCTCTTACACCATAGGCACTTCTTCCCATTTGCCGCACTTGCCCTATATCAAACTTAACAGATTGACCCAAAGATGTACATATTACTACTTCATCTGACTCTGATACATTTGGTATTACACATACAAGCTTATCGTCTTTGAGAGTAATAATTGTCCTCCCATTGCTTTTTATGTCGGTAAAATTATCAGATGCTATCCTTTTAATGATGCCTTTTTCTGTTATAAGAACATAATCGTTTCCAGGTTTATAAGCACTGATGGATTTTATTTGTTCGGTGTTTTTTAGATTTAAAAGATTCACTATTGCTTTACCTTTTGCATAATTGCTTGATTTTGGTATCTCGTAAGCTTTCATTGAATATATTCTACCATTGTTGGAAAACATTAGTACATCGTCTAGACTGTCAAGCACTAAACAATCCAAAATGTAATCATCTTCTGAGAATGTTGCGGCTATGCGACCTTTGCCACCTCGTGACTGTACATTATAAAATGATAAAGGTATAGACTTTATGTATCCTTTATGTGAAAAGGTTATTAATAGTCTTTCTTGCTTTATTAAATCCTCTTTATTTATTTCTTCAAGTTTTGTAACAATTTGGGTTTTTCTTTTATCGGAATAATTTTCTTTTATATATTGTAACTCGGCTTTTATAATGGATATAAGCTCGCTGTAATTGCCCAAAATTTTCTCGTAATTATTGATTTTTTCAAGTANCTCATTGTATTCTTTTTCAAGTTTTTCTATCTCTAAACCCGTTAAGCGCGATAGCCTCATTTCTAAAATGGCGTGTGCTTGTTTATCACTTAGGTTAAATCGCTCTTTTAATCTAATTAGCGCAATTTGTGTATTTAGCGATTTTTTAATTATACTTACTACTTCATCGATATTACTTACAGCAATTTTTAAACCTTCAAGTACATGGATGCGCTCTTTTGCAATATTCAATAAATAAATTGTGCGCCTTTTGATTACCTGCTCACGAAAATCCAAAAATACATTGAAATATTCTTTTAAGGATAAAATTTTAGGTACATTATCAACTAAACATAAATTATTTATACTAAAGCTTACTTCTAAATCACTCATTTTATAGAGGTTGTTTAAAATCACTTCTGGTTGTTCTGAAGGCTTTACNTCAATAACAATCCTTATACCTTCTTTGTTGGATTCATCCCTTAAATCGCTTATCCCTTCAATTTGCTTTTCTTTTACAAGATGAGCTATGTCTTTTACCAAATTTGCTTTGTTAACTTGATACGGTATTTCTTCTACAATGATAGCATTTTTATTACCAACCTTTTCAATTTTAGCCAAAGAGCGTATTTTTATTTTTCCCATCCCCTTTTTATATATTTCTTCTAATGAATCACACATCACTATAGCACCTGTTGGAAAATCAGGGCCTTTAATAAACTGCATTAAATCTTCGGTTTGGGCATTCCTTTTACTATCTAGGTAATATGCTAAAGCGTCTATAACCTCGCCTAAATTATGAGGTGCAATGTTTGTTGCCATACCCACAGCTATACCAGATGAGCCNTTTATNAAGAGGTTTGGTATCAAAGAAGGCAAAACAGACGGTTCTTTTAAACTTTCATCGTAATTTGGCTGAAAATCAACCGTATCTTTATCTAAATCTTTTAATAACTCTTCTGCGATTTTTGATAACCTTACTTCTGTGTATCTCATTGCAGCTGGACTGTCACCGTCAATTGAGCCGAAATTACCCTGTCCATCTATTAGAGGATACCTCATGGTAAATTCCTGACTCATTCTAACCATTGCATCATACACGCTTGTATCTCCATGAGGGTGGTATTTACCAATAACATCACCTACGACACGCGCGCTTTTCTTGTAGGGTTTATTGTGTAATAAATCAAGTTCACTTGCAGCAAACAAAATCCTTCTATGTACGGGCTTTAGACCATCCCTTGCATCTGGTAAAGCTCTTCCTACAATAACACTCATAGAGTAGTCAATGTAGGATTTTTTCATTGTATCTATAATATTTGTTTGAATAATTTCTCCAAATAAGTCTTTCATACTACACATCCAGGTTTGCTAATTTTGCATTTTCTTCAATGAATTTTCTTCTTGGTTCTACCTTATCACCCATTAAAAGCTCAAATATTTCTTTTGTTTGATTAAAGTCATCAATTGTAACAAGATGCATTGTTCGTGTTAGAGGGTTCATTGTGGTTTCCCATAACTGCTGGGGGTTCATCTCGCCTAAACCCTTGTAACGTTGTATTTCTATGCCTTTTTTTGATATTTCATCTATGTAATTAAATAATTTCCTTAAATTATTAAAAATTATTTTGTTTTTGTCATTGTTTTCTTGTTTTAATTGACTAAAAGCATAGATCGGAAATTTAATTTTTGATTCAAGCGCATAAAGTTCAGATAGTTTTGTATAGAGTTTGCTTGAGAAAATTGATTTATCTATATAAAACTCCTTTAACTGTCTGTCTTGAATATAAGAACACTTGATATTTGTATCAAATTCTTCAATTTTTTCTAAATTTAATGCTAATCTAATATTATTTAAATGCGATTGCAAATTTTGCGCATCTATACCATTTGTAATTATATAGTGTAAGAATTTTTCTTGTTTTTCTTCTTGTTCAAATTGTTCAAATATACTTGATAGGTTTATAAAACGTAATAGCAAGTCTTTTAAATTAAAGTCTATATCAAAAGAAATCTTTTTTAATGCTCTATCTATCAAAAAAGCTCTTAAATCGTTATCACCCTGAAAGTATTTGCTTTTAGAATCATACTTTACTCTATAAAGTGGAGGTTGGGCAATATATAAGAAACCTTTTTCAATAATAGGGCGCAAAAAATTATAAAAGAATGTTAAGAGTAATGTCTGAATATGGCTGCCGTCAACATCAGCATCTGTCATAATAATGATTTTATGGTACCTTATCTCATTTATATTAAAGTTTTTGTCTATATTGCAGCCAATTGCCGCAACAATGCTTTTTATTTCTTCATTTGATAGAATTTTGTGTAAATTTGACTTTTCAGTATTTAAAATTTTACCTTTAATAGGGAGTATCGCCTGGTACTTTCTATCTCTTGCCTGTTTTGCACTGCCTCCTGCTGAATCACCTTCAACAATAAAAATCTCCGTTTTTTCTGGATCTTTTTCTTGGCAGTCAGCGAGCTTTCCAGGTAAGTTTTTTGTTTCAAAAACCGTTTTTCTACGTACTAACTCACGTGCACTTTTTGCCGCTTCCCTTGCATTGTATGCCAGTGCTGCTTTTTCTAAAATAACTTTAGTAACACTGGGGTGTTCTTCTAGAAAATCACTTATTTTATCGTACAGTAAACTTTGCAGTTGACCTTTAGTATCTAGGTTACCTAATTTTGTTTTTGTGGCCTTCAAATTCTGGGTTTGGTAATTTAATGGAAATTATGCCAATTAAACCTTCTCTGCAATCTTCTCCAGTTAGAGTGATGTTTTTTAGCGTATTATTTTTTTTGGCATAATTGTTTATTGCTTTTGTTAATACAGTTTTAAAAATAGAAAGGTGTGTTCCACCTTCTTGTGTTAATATAGAGTTTGCAAATGACAAAATATTTGATTCATAGTTTTTGGTATATGTGAATGTACATTCAAGTTGTGTATTTTCATAATTTACACTTACTAAAATAGGGTTTTCAAGCAAAGGTTCCTTATTTTTACACAAATAATTAATAAAATCCACAATACCGTTTTCATAGTAAAAAGTATTATTTTTATTTGTTCTTTCGTCTTTGATGCTTATTGTGACATTTTTATTTAAAAAAGCTAGTTCTTGGAGTCTTTTTTCTAATATTTCGTAGTTAAATTCTGTTGTACTAAATATTAAATCGTCTGGTTTAAATTTAACAATAGTGCCAGTTTCACTAGTTGGATGTGTAGCTTTTAAGTCATTTATAGCGATTCCTCTTGTAAACTCTTGTTCAAATACAAAACCTTCTCTGTGAATTTCAATTTTTAAATATGATGATAAGGCATTTACTACGCTTATACCTACACCGTGCAGACCTCCTGACACTTTGTAGCTTTTGTTATCGAATTTACCACCAGAATGTAGCGTAGTTAATACTAATGTAGCTGCTGGTATATTTTCTTCTTTGTGTATTTCTGTAGGTATTCCTCTACCGTTATCTTTAACAGTAACAGAGTTGTCTTTATGTATGGTTACTTCTATTTTATTGCAAAAGCCTGCCATTGCTTCGTCTATGGAATTATCTACTATCTCATAGATAAGATGATGAAGACCTTCTGTGGCAGTATTTCCTATGTACATTGCTGGTCTTTTTCTAACACCATCTAAACCTTTCAATACTTTTATAGATTCTGCTGTATAATTAGCTGTCATATGTCCTCACTTAAAGCAATTATGTTTGCGTTTTTTATATTNATAGACCCNAGTGTTGTTAAAAAAACTTGGTTNTTTACTGATATGATTTTTTCNATCATTTTTTGTAAGTTTCCANTAGAAATATCNCCTTCTAANTCGTCNATTAAAANAATAGGCATTTTGTTTAAATTATTGTGATGTTCAACTAAAGACATTATTAAAGAAAATANAACCATTTTTTTCTCACCTAGTGAAGAATAGCTAAAAATATTGTTTTCGTCAAGCAGTATCTCAATTGAATCCTTGTAGGGTGTAAATATGTTGTGTTTAGTTTGTATTTCAAGGTTGGCAGTTTTTTCATCAAATTGTGTGGGTTTATATTGTATTTGTATTTTTTTAGGTATTATGTTTTGGTTTTGAAGGTATGAGTTTATTACTTGGACTGAATAATCCCTTTTTTTTTGTATTATTTGCATATTTTCAGTTATATTTTTATTTATTATTTTAATTGTATTAAAATCTTTTTTTTCAAGTAAAATACGTTTAAATTTTAGTTGTTTTAAGATATTTATTATATTTTCTATTATGTTTGGGTATTCTATAAAAGAAAATTTATCAATTAGAGAAAGTATATATTTTTTTTCATTGA
>JGI24721J44947_10004634_pt1 | contig 19047 bp, 14 predicted proteins | sample YelNatPaOPGAMG01_FD_44947 | JGI IMG/M metagenome (IMG submission 44947) | reverse complement strand
TTTTTGCTAACAGGCAATGCTATGCCAAAGTTTGGTATAGTCATTGTTGCAGAATTGTCCGTAAAAGAACCAAAAGAGTTGCCGCCAGGGCTTACTCCAATAGGAGAGTTAGGGTTTGGTGTAGGGTATACACCAAGAGGCTCTACACTCAAGCTATTTACAGTCATAAACGGTTTTACATTTTCAAAACCCAGCGTCACTTCAGGCTTGTTTATTTGAGCAAGTCCTGCTGGGTTGTAGTATATAGCAAACGGGTCATCTGCCCATGCCGCATAAGCGCCGCCTAAAGAAGTAGCTTTTGCTCCTATACCGTATGTGTCAACATTACCTGCAAATGCTTTTGATGACAGCAATAACCCAAGTGCCGCAAGGATTGCAACTTTAGATAACCTTTTCATAAAACCCCCTATTAAACAAAATTTAATTAAACTTATACAAAAAAATTTAATAAAAGTCAATAGTAACTTAATTATTCTAAATTAAACTATACATTAAAAATTAAACTTGACATTTACGTAAAAGATTGATATATTTTAACAACATTGAAACAGGGGGGATTTATGGAGAATTGGCCTTTTAAGTCGCTGCCAGATATGCTAAAGCAAAATGCACTTGTTTTTAAAGACAAAATTGCAATAGCATACAAAAAAGGTAATGGTGTAACAAAATTCACTTATGAAGATTTTTACAGGTTTACTTTGATGGTATCAAGGGGGCTGCAAAAATTAGGTGTAAACCCAAAAGATAAGGTTGCAATTTTATCTGAAACTAGGCCTATGTGGTCTTTGGCAGATTTTGGTGTATTGAATTTGGGCGCTGTCGTTGTGCCAATTTATCATACAAACACTCCAGAGCAAGTGGCATACATTATAAATCACTCAGAATCAAAAGTAGTTTTTGTTTCTGATAAGACTCAATACTTAAAATTGCTTGAAGTAAGAGAACAAATACCTACCGTAGAACTAGTTATAGCTCACGATAGGTTTTTGGGTGACAAAAAACTTCCATTGATAACATTTTACCAGGTATCAGAAATTTCAGAGCCACTCAATCAAAATGAGCAAAAAGAAATTGAATCATTAATTGATAGTATAGATATTAACGATACATTTACCATTATATATACATCTGGTACCACTGCTGAGCCAAAAGGAGTGGAACTAACACACAAAAATCTTATCTCAAATATCCATTATATTAATAAAAAAGCCAATGGTTTAATCGATTCAAACGATATTTTCTTAACTTTCCTGCCGTTTAGCCATATTTTAGGAAGAGCTGATAGTTATTATTTGCCGCTTGCGTATGGTGCGCAAATTGCTTTTGCAGAAAGCATTGAAAAAATTGCAGATAATATTTTGGAGTTTAAACCAACCATTATAGTTACTGTTCCAAGACTGTTAGAAAAAATTTACTCTAAAATTTTAGATAGCGTTCACCATGCGAGTAATTTTAAAAGAAATCTATTCCATTCAGCCCTAACTGTAGCAAAACAATATGTAGATGCAAAATATGTAAATAAAAACCTCAGCTCAACATTAGAGTTTAAATACAAGCTCTATGATAAGTTAGTTTTTTCAAAAGTGCGTGAAAAATTAGGCTTAATGAATTTTAAAACATTTGTTTCTGGAGGTGCGCCTTTAGAAATAGAAGTAAATAAATTTTTTTGGGGACTTGGTATAAAAGCATTAGAGGGTTTTGGTCTAACTGAAACCTCGCCTGTATTGTGTGTAAACTCATTTGACCAATTAAAATTTGGCTCAGTTGGAACATTGATAGATGAAACGCAGGTAAAAGTTGCACCAGATGGTGAGTTGCTATTTAAAGGTCCACAAATCACTAAAGGCTATTACAAAGCACCTGATTTGAATAAAGAAGCATTTGATGAAGAGGGATTTTTTAGAACTGGCGATATAGGCAAGGTTGACGAGGAAGGCTTTATACACATAACAGATAGAAAAAAAGAGCTCATTGTCACAGCAGGTGGTAAAAATATTGCACCGGCTCCTATTGAAAATGCGCTTAAACTTTCAAAGTACATATCAAACGCGTATGTTTATGGCGATAGAAAACCTTATTTAGTTGCACTCGTTACAATGAATATTGAGCGAGTATTAGAGTTTGCTAAAGAAAATCACTTACATTACTTTGATATAGCAGACCTTGCAAAAAATCAAAAGATTATGGATCTATTCAAAACTGAAATTGAAGCCGTAAATCAAACATTACCACGCTACGAAACCATAAAAAAGTTTTCAATTTTAGCTAGCGATTTTAGTATAGAAGGTGGTGAGTTAACCCCAACATTAAAGCTAAAGCGAAGGATTATTTATAAAAAATATATGGACAAAATTGAATGTTTATACACAGAAGATGGCAACTGTTTTAGTTGTTAAAAGGAGGTTTGTTTAGATGTATTACAAAAGGAGGTTTTGGAATGAGAGAAATTAACAAAGTCGCCGTCTTAGGCGCAGGTGTTATGGGTTCTACGATTGCTGCTCATTTAGCTAATGCTGGCATAGAAGTATTATTACTTGATCTACCAAGCGATAATGACCCTAATAAAGTAGCAAAAGCGGGTCTAGATGCTACCTTAAAAGCAAAGCCAGCTGCTTTTTATTTGCCAGAGTATTCATCGTTTATAAAGGTAGGCAATTTTAGAGACGACTTGGCAAAAGTTAAGGATTATGATTGGGTAATTGAAGTTGTTGTTGAAAGAATGGATATTAAAAAGGCTCTGCTAAATCAGCTTATACCCCACTTAAACCCAAATAGTGTTTTTTCAAGTAATACAAGCGGTTTATCAATTAATGAAATGTCTGAAGTTTTGCCAGAAAATTTAAGAAAAAATTTTTTAATTACGCACTTTTTTAACCCTCCTAGATATATGAGGCTGCTAGAAATTGTACCGTCTAAGTATACTGATCCTCAAATTGTTAAACAAATGGCAGAATTTATATCACACAGGCTTGGTAAAGGTATAGTGTACGCTAAAGACACACCAAATTTTGTAGCAAACAGGATTGGTGTGTATTCCATATTCAATGGCATAAAGCACATGTTTGATATGGGATTGACTGTTGAAGAAGTTGATGCCATAGCAGGACCAGCTACAGCAAGGGCAAAAAGTGCAGCATTTAGAACATCTGATTTAGTTGGCACAGATACGATGGTGCATGTTGCAAACAATACTTATGAGTTACTTAAAGATGATGATGAGCGGGAAATATTCAAAGTACCCGAATTCTTAAACTACATGGTAGAAAAAAAACTGCTTGGCAACAAAACAAAACAAGGTTTCTACAAAAGGGAAAAAGTAGATGGTAAAAATGTAAATTACTATTTTGACTATAATAAAAAAGAATATGTGCTTTCTCAAAAACCAAAATTTGCATCAATAGAAATGGGAAAACAAATCGACGATAAAGCACAAGCATTAAAAGCGTTAGTTACAGCTAACGATAAAGCTGCACAGTACGCATGGAAAAACATACGTGACACGATCATATACGCAGCAAAACGCATACCAGAAATCGCAGATGATGTAGTTAATATTGACAATGGAATGAAATGGGGTTTTAACTGGGAACTTGGACCATTTGAGATGCTTGATGCTATTGGTGTTAAATACTTTGTAGACAGGTGCGAAAAAGAATCCATAAAATTCCCAGAGTGGTTGAAAGGCATAGATCGCATATACAAAATTGAAAATGGTAAAAAATACTACTATGATTGCGTAGAAAAAACATATAAAGAATTAGAGCTACCAAAAACGCAAATTAATTTAGAATTGCTAAAATCTGCAAACAAAGTAGTAGACAAAAATTCTGGTGCAAGTTTAATAGATTTAGGTGATGGTGTATTTTGTCTTGAGTTCCACACAAAGATGAATGCAATTGGCGCTGAAATTATAACAATGATAAATAAATCACTTGCAAGGGCTCAAAGCGATGGTATTGGTCTTGTCATTGCAAACCAGGGAAAGCTATTTTCAGCTGGCGCAAATCTGATGCTCATTGCAAGCCTAATTGCAGAAGGTGATTTTTCACAAGTTTCGCAGGCTGTAAAAACATTCCAGAAAGCCTCAATGAGCATTAAATATGCAAAAGTACCAGTTGTTGCCGCACCATTTAACCTAACATTAGGCGGTGGATGCGAAATCAGCTTGCACTCAGATGCAATTGTAGCTCACGCAGAAACCTATATGGGTCTTGTAGAAGTGGGTGTTGGTCTAATACCAGGTGGCGGTGGCACAAAAGAAATGGCTCTAAGAGCAATAGAAGAAGCTGCTCTATACAATACTGATGTTTCGGCATTCACATTTAAAGCATTCCAAAATATTGCTACAGCAAAAGTTTCAATGAGCGCCGATGAACTATTCCAGTTAGGTTACTTAAGGCGTGGAGATTCTATAACGATGAATATCGATAATTTAATTTTTGATGCAAAACAAAAGGTCATTGCATTATCTGCAAATTACAGACCGCAAAAACCCAAAGAAAACTTAAGCGCTCCTGGAAAAAGCGTTGCTGCAAGCATAAAAGCGCAGTTGTGGAATATGAAAATGGGCGGCTACATAACCGAATATGAAGAATATCTAGGTGGACTTATTGCCAATGTAATGACAGGCGGTGATCTACCAGCAGGTACATTAATATCCGAAGAGTATCTGCTTGACTTAGAACGTGAGGCATTTTTGAAAGCTTGCGGTAACAAAAAGACACTTGAGCGCATACAGCATATGTTAAAAACCGGCAAACCATTAAGGAATTAAGGAGGAAAATTATGAAAAGTGCATATATTTTAACTGCTTATAGAACAGCAGGTTGCAAGGCAAAAAAGGGCAAATTTAAAGACACAAGGCCAGATGATTTAGCTGCAGCAGCCATCAGAGGACTCATAGACAGAACTGGCATTGAAGAAGGCTATATTCAAGATGTAATATTAGGTTGCGCATTCCCAGAAGCAGAGCAGGGTATGAATGTAGCACGTATTGCTTCGCATAAAGCAGGTCTTTCTTATGAGATTCCTGCTCAAACTGTTAATAGGTTTTGCTCATCTGGTCTGCAGGCGATTGCATCAGCAGCAGAGCGTATTATGGCAGGTTTTGCCGANTGCATAATAGCTGGNGGTGTTGAGAGTATGACAATGGTACCAATGGGCGGAAATAAATACAGCGCAAATCCCTCTTTAGTGGAAAATTGGCCTCAAGTTTATGCTGCTATGGGTATAACAGCAGAACTTGTTGCAGATAAATTTAATATCTCAAGGNAAGATCAGGATGTTTTTGGCTACAATAGCAATATGAAAGCCGCAGCTGCTCTAGAAAAATTTAAAGAAGAAATAATTCCAGTAGAAATAGAAAAAGTCTCAATCGTAGATGGCAAGGTAAAAAAAGAAAAAGAAATTGTAGATATTGATGACGGTGTAAGGGCAGACACTACTATCGAGGGCTTGCAAAAGCTAAAACCTGCTTTTAAAGTTAACGGCACTGTAACAGCAGGCAATTCTTCTCAAATGACAGATGGTGCTGCAGCTGTATTTGTTGTATCGGAAGATTTTCTTAAAAAAATAAATAAAGAGCCAATGGCTAGATTTGTGGGTTACGCTGTAAAAGGTGTACCGCCAGAAATTATGGGTATTGGACCAACAGCAGCGATACCAGAGGTTTTAAGACTAACGGGCTTATCGTTGAATGATATAGGCCTAATCGAATTAAACGAAGCTTTTGCATCACAATCAATTTACTGTATAAGAACGCTTGGCCTTGATGAGTCGATTGTTAATGTTAATGGCGGCGCAGTAGCATTAGGTCACCCACTTGGCTGTACTGGTGCAAAATTAACCACCACGATTTTGCACGAAATGAAACGAAGGAATAATGTAAAGTATGGTCTTGTATCCATGTGTATTGGCGGTGGTATGGGTGCAGCCGGTATTTTTGAAAAAATATAAATTTTAGGAGGATAAAATGAAAGGTGGAGAATTTATTGTAAAAGAAACTGATAAAAACAATGTAGCAATACCAGAGGAAATAACCGAAGAACAAAAGCAAATGGCAGAAACAGCTGAATCTTTTGTTGTAAACGAAATTTTGCCAGATATTGATGAAATAGACAAACATAACCTTGATCTGTTAAAAAAACATCTAAAAGAAGCATCTGAACTAGGTTTTTTAGGCATCTATGCGCCAGAAGAGTACGATGGCGTTGATTTGGATACAAAAACTACCGTTGCAATTGCAGATAAAATGGGTGCTGCAGGCTCGTTTGCGGTAGCATTTGCAGCTCATGTTGGGATAGGCAGTTTGCCTTTAATTTACTTTGGCACAAAAGAACAAAAAGATAAGTACCTAAAAAAGATTGCAACAGGTGAGTGGATTGCAGCATACTGTTTAACAGAGCCAGATGCTGGTACTGATGCTATGAATATTACCACAAACGCAACATTATCAGAAGATGGCAAACACTACATTCTTAATGGCTCAAAAACTTATATAACAAACGGTGGTATAGCAAATTTATTTACCGTTTTTGCAAAAATCAACAAAACTGATTATGCTGCTTTTTTAGTTGAACGTACATTTGAAGGCGTAAGTATTGGTAGAGAAGAAGATAAAATGGGCATCAGAGGCTCTTCTACCACACCTGTTATGTTTGACAATGTAAAAGTGCCTGTAGAAAACCTGCTAGGAGAGATTGGAAAAGGCTACAAAATTGCATTTAGTGTGCTTGATGAAGGAAGGTTTTTGCTTTCTGTTGCTGCAATTGGTGGCGCTAAAATGGCACTACAAGAAGCAATTAAGTATGGAAACCAAAGAAAACAATTCAAACTTCCAATCACTAAATTTGGCGCTATAAAAGAAAAAATTGCAGATATGATAACAAAGATCTTTGCAGGAGAATCTCTTAATTACAGGCTTGCGGATCTTTATGATAAAGAAATTGCCAAAATTGACCACAATGACGAACAATACTACTTAAAAAAACAAAAAGCGCTTGAAGAGTACAGCATAGAATGCTCGATATCAAAAGTATATGGTAGTGAAGCTCTTGATTTTGTCGTTGATGAGACCGTCCAAATATTTGGCGGTTATGGCTTTATTAAAGATTACCCTGCAGAAAGATTTTATCGAGATGCGAGAATAAATAGAATTTTCGAAGGAACAAACGAAATAAACAGACTCCTTGTGCCAGGTATAATGCTTAAAAAAGCAATGAAGAACGAACTACCTCTCCAGCAAGGTGCAATGGCAGCGTTTGAAGCATTAATTACACCTTCATTTGATGAAATTGATGAGTCAAAAAAATATGCTGTTGAAAAAAATCTTATAAAAAATCTTAAAACTCTATATTTAGCTCTAAGTGGCATGGCAGTTCAGAAATACTTAGACAGTATAAAAAAAGAGGAAGAAATATTATTTGCCCTAGCCGATACTGCAATAAATATTTTTGCGTTAGAGAGTGCAGTTTTAAGGGCTGATAAAGCACAAGACATCGTTAACACCAATAAACTACCACTTTATGATGCAGTGGTAAAAACTGTAGCTTTTGAGTGCACAAACAACATTGAAGAAGCTGCAAAAAAGGCTGCTTTTTACATTGGCACAGATGCGCTGCAAAGCGTATTAAGTGGAATAAGAAGATTTACAAGGTACGATGCTAACGATTTATTAGAAGCAAAAAGATTACTGGCAAACACCGCAATTGAACAAGAAAAGTACATATTTTAATTAAAGGGGGCTTAAAGCCTCCTTCTTTGGAGTTTTTATGTANAATGTTATTTTAAGTGAAAGTCAAAAAAAGATTTTTGANGAAGCCAGTGANTTTGTAAAAAGTGTAGACAAAAAANTACTAATAGATATGGATGCGGATTTNATTGATTATCCAAGACAANCCATAAAAAGACTTGGCGAGTTAAACTTGCTTGGCATAAAGTTTGAAAAACAATTTGGCGGCAGGAATTTAAGCTGGCAAGAAGAAGTTGTACTAATAGAAGAAGTTGGCATGTTAGGAGCTGCGCTTTCTTGCGCAAGCGTTATGCCTTCGATTGTAGGTGAGGCTATATCGAAATTTGGCAACAATTATCAAAAGGAAAAATACTTAAAACCAACATTAAAAGGTGATCTTATCTGTGCAGAAGGTCTAACAGAGCCAAGAGGGGGCTCAGACTTTTTTGGTGCGACAACAACAGCAAAAAAAGACGGTAATAAATGGGTTTTAAACGGTCAAAAAAGGTTTATTGTGGGCGCAAAAGGTGCTGATTATTTTTTGATTTACGCAAAAACTAATTCTGATAATGACTATAAAAAAAATATGAGTGCCTTTTTAGTTGACAAAGAATCTGTAAATGTAGAAAATTTATACGAGCTTATGGGTGCAAGAGGGGCTGGTACAGGCAGGATTGTTTTAAAAGATGCGATAGTGAGTGAAGAAAATTTAGTTGGTAAAGAAGGTGAGGGTTCCAAAATATTTTACCAGATGATGATACCAGAGCGTCTAACTACAGCGGCGGGTGCTTTGGGTATTGCAAAAGCAAGCCTAGAAATTGCACTTAAATACTCAAAANACAGAAAAGCTTTCTCTCAACCCATAAAAAACTTTGAAGCTGTAAGTTTTAAAATTGCGCAATCTAGCGCTTTGCTTGATGCAGCAAGGGCGCTTGTGCACACAGCGGCCAAAGCTGTGGACGAATCTATGGACGCAAGCTTGCAGCGCAGGCTAGTTAGTGAAGCTAAGAGATTTTCTACGCAGAGTGCATGGGAGATTGTTAACAATGCAATGCAAATTATGGGTGGTATTGGTTATACTAATGTTTATCCTATCGAAAGATACCTTAGAGACTCAAGATTAATGATGATATGGACTGGCACAAACGAAATAATGGACTTAATAGTCCAGCACGAATTATACAAGGAACTTGACAAAAATTACATAAAGCGCGATATAGAAAATGATGCCAAATCATCAGACAAAATAGAAGAAAAGGTATTTGAGTAAATGGATAGACATACACTTGATACACCTTATCCTGTTGGTCCTGTACATTTCTACACCTGCGAACTCAAAGGTGACATTATTATGTTTGATACAGGACCATATACATTTTTAGCGCTTGACTATGTTAAAAAAAACATAAATTTAAACAAGTTAAAGTATGTCTTTATAACACACTCGCACGCGGACCACTACGGTCTTGAAAATTTCCTCTCAAAAAACAGCCAAGCAAAAATATATATGCCAAAAATGGACCACCTAAAGTTTAAAAATTTAGAAGACCGTATAGAGATTTCAAAAAAAATTCTATTGGAGTGTGGCTTTAGCGAAAACTATATTGAGCAAATCAAACTTATGCTTTTAAATTTTGTTAATAGCGTGCCGATACCTGTAAATTACAATATATTAGAAGAGTCAAAATTCGATATTGATCTGTCCTATTTATCGTGTCCTGGTCACTCAAAAAGCGATATAGTGTATATGTTTGGAGAATATGCAATTACAGGCGATGTTTTATTGCATAATATTTTTCAAACACCTATTTTAGATGTTGATTACGATAAAAAGATTCGCTTTAGCAATTACGAAGCTTACTGCAATACGCTTTTAAAACTACCTCTTTTAGAAAAGTACACGATTTTGCCAGGTCATAGACAACACACCTCTATAGAAGAAATAGTAAGTTTTTATGTTAGAAAAATTATTGAAAGGGCAAGTTTAATTCAATATTATTTAGATGAACCTGTGTTTAATATTATAAAAAAAGCGATCCCGCATGCTTTAAACGATCCATTTACCGCTTATATCAAAGCCTCAGAAATTATCTTTTTTTTAGATTTTTTATCTAAGCCTTACATTTTAAAAGAAAGCTTAGAGAAAATAAACATTATAGATAGAGATATTTCAGTAATGTTTGATAGGTTATTTTCAAATAAAGCTTTGTCAAAAAAATTAAATTAAACTTGAAATTAAACTTTTTGAATATATAATACCATTAGTATTTAATATTTGGAGGATAAGTTTGAATAGAGTACTGCTGGTTATATTTGACGGTTTTGGTGTGAACCCCAATAGAGCTTACAATGCCATTGCTTTGGCAAAAACACCTAATTTAGACTATTATTTTGCAAATAACCCTCACACTGTAATTGAGGCTTCGGGCATTGCCTGTGGACTTCCAGATGGTCAATTTGGCAACTCAGAAGTAGGTCATCTCACGCTTGGATCTGGCAGAATATTGAAGCAAGATTTGCTTAGGATTTCTGAAGCTTTTGAAGACGGTAGTATAAATGAAAACCCTACATGGCAAAAAATTATAAAAGAAAATACAAATAAACGTTTGCACCTTATTGGTTTAGTATCTGATGGTGGTGTTCACTCGCATATTGAGCATATTATTGCACTCATTAAATTATTAGCAAAAAATAATATTGAACCAGTTTTGCATATGATAACTGACGGCAGAGATACTCCACCAACAAGCGCGCCTACTTATTTGGATATTTTAGAAAAGCTATTTAACAAATTACAAAAAGGTACAATTGCAACTGTTAGTGGAAGGTATTACGCAATGGATAGGGCACAAAACTACGATAGGGTAGAAAAAGCATATAAAGCTATGGTAAATAACGAAGGCTTATGGCGCAAAAGCGCTAAAATTGCGATAGAACAAGCTTATGCAAGAGGCGAAACTGACGAATTTATAACACCTACTTTTATTGAAGGAGTTCTACCTATACAAAAAGACGAAGCAGTGTTGTTTTTTGATTTTAGAGCCGATAGAATGCGTCAAATTGTAAGCGCCTTTGGTAACTCAGATTTTAAATATTTTAAGCGCGATAATGTATTTAAAGTATACTGTATGGTAGAGTATGACGAAAGGTTTGACTTTGATGTGTTATTTAAACCGGAATTTCCCAAAAATGTCTTAGCAGAAGTTATAAGCAAAGCAGGATTAAAACAATTTCACTGTGCAGAAAAAGAAAAATACGCTCATGTTACTTATTTTTTTAATGGTGGTAGAGAGGAGCCTTTTGATAGAGAAGATAGAATAATTGTGCCTTCGCCAAATGTATCTACATACGATTTGGCGCCTCAGATGAGCGCTCAAGAGGTAGCAGATCAAACAATTCATGCCATTAAAAAACATTACGATTTTATTGTGGTAAATTTAGCAAATGGGGATATGGTAGGCCATACTGCCGTGCAAAAAGCTTGTATTGCTGCTGTCGAAACGCTTGATGTTCAGTTTAATCGTTTAGTAAAAGCTGCCTTAGCTGAAGGTTACAAGATATTGCTTACAGCAGACCATGGCAATTGCGACGAAATGATAGATCCCATAACGGGGGAGCCTCATACACAACACACAATATACCCTGTACCATTTTTAATTATCGGCGATAAATCAAACCTTAGGACTCAAGGCGGCATATGCGATATCGCTCCAACGGTTTTGAATTTGCTAAACTTAGAAAAACCTTCGCAGATGAGTGGGAAAAGTTTATTATTAAAACCTATTTACTATATTTAGGAGGTAAAAATGGATGTAAAGGTTCCACTTGATGTGCCATATGAAAAAAGGCAATCGTACATTAGAAACTTTAATATTATGACACACGAAACAGGTAGGTTAGCGCTATTTGCTGGAGATCAAAAAATAGAGCATATGAATGGTGATTTTTTTGGACCAAATATTCCAATAGATGATAGCTCACCAGAACACCTTTTTAAAATTGCCCTAAATGCAAAAATTGGTGCTTTTGCTTCTCAACTTGGTCTTATTGTTAGATATGGCGTAGATTACCCAAAAATACCGTATGTCGTAAAAATTAATTCTAAAACAAATCTAGTAAAAAAAGATCTAAAAGACCCTCTAAGNACAGCTATGATAGATATTGANCAAATTGATAGGTTAAAAAAACAATCTGGCCTAAATATTGTTGGAGTTGGNTATACNATTTATCCAGGAAGCGAGTTTGAACACATAATGCTTAGGGAAGCGGCACAGATTATCTTTGAAGCCCATCAATTAGGTTTGATAGCTATTATTTGGTCTTATCCTAGAGGGAAAAGCGTAATAGATGAGTACGATCCACACTTAGTAGCAGGTGCTTGTGGCGTTGCTGCATGTTTAGGTGCTGATTTTGTGAAAGTAAATTTCCCAAAAAAAGAAGGAGTTAATATATTTGAAGCTTTTAGGGAAGCTGTACTAGCAGCAGGCAGAACGCGTGTAATGTGTGCAGGGGGTTCATCAAAAGAACCAAAGGCATTCTTAGAAGAACTTTACAACCAAGTGCATATAAGCGGCGTTCAAGGAGCAGCAACAGGNAGAAATATACACCAAAAACCACTTAAAGAAGCTATAAGCTTTGCAAACGCAATTTATGCGATTTTAGTTGAAAATAAAACCGTTGAAGAGGCTTATAAAATTTACCAAGAGGGTTAGTTTATGCTAAATCTTCCCCTAAACAAAACAAAAATTGTCTGCACTATTGGACCTGCATCATCAAGCACTTCTGTTATGGAAAAGATGATGCGAAATGGTATGAATATTGCCCGTATTAATTTTGCACATGGGACTTTTTCCGAGCATGAGGTTGTAATAAACCGCTTAAGGCAAACAGCTTCTTTGCTAAACAAGCGTCTTGTAATTTTAGGAGATTTGCCAGGACCAAAAATTAGAATTGGCAACATTGAGCCAATAGAGCTAAAAGAAAACGATAGGATAGTTTTATCAAGCCAAGCAGAAGATAATGAAATACCCGTAAGTCTAGAAAATTTTTCAAATTACCTCAAGGCAGGAGACACAATCTACCTAAACGATGGTTTTATTCAATTGAAAGTAGAAGATATCAAAGAAAAAAAGGTGCACTGCGTTTGCCTAATAGGTGGTAAACTTTCATCACACAAAGGTATAAACCTACCAGGTGTGGATTTGCCTTTAAAAGCCATAGGTGATTTTGAAAAGCAGTGCTTGGATTTTGCAAAAAGTGTAGGTATTGATGCAATAAGCGTATCATTTGCCCAAAACAAGCAAGACATATTAGACGCTAAAGCCTACTGCGAACAAATTGGCTACACCCCTTTTATTATTGCTAAGATTGAGCGCTTTAAAGCTATTGAAAATATTGATGAGATACTGCAGGAAGCAAATGGTATTATGGTAGCAAGAGGTGATTTAGGCGTAGAAACACCTATTGAATCCATAGCAATCCTCCAAAAGCAGCTTATACAGAAAGCTAATATGCTTGGAAAACCCGTAATTACTGCTACACAAATGCTTGAGTCTATGGTAGAAAACATAAGACCTACACGTGCAGAGGCAACAGATGTAGCAAACGCAATACTTGACGGTACAGACTGCGTAATGTTATCAGAAGAGTCTGCTATTGGTAAATACCCCGATATAGCTGTTTTAATGTTATCAAATATTGCCCAAAACACAGAGCACAAACGCTACATATATCCTATCTACGAAACACTCTCAAAAGTGCTATCATCAAAATCTATATCCTTAGAAGATACTATGGCTGTAAATGTATTTACAACAGTAAGGAACCTAAACCCGCTATTGCTAGTAACACCTACAACCAGTGGAGCAACTGCACGCCGCATGAGTAGATTTAAGTTGCCCATATGGATACTTGGCATAAGCCATAGTAAAAATGTTGCACAAAATTTAGAGTTTTCCTATGGTGTGTACCCCATATACGAAGAAGAACTACCACAAGACTGGAGAAGCTATGTACAATCGCTTGTTGGCAAACAAGATTCCTTTTTTGTGCTTGTAAGAGGTCCATCTAAGAAAAACCCAGATGCGAATAACTCACTGGAGATTGTAAGGTTGGGGTAGAAGTTTATTGTTTTGTATAAATTAAAATCTTTCAAAAAAATATGGTATAGTTAATTTTAAATGTGGTTCTTGTAGGTTTTAGTGTATCGTCAAACTCTTGAGTGCTAAAAAAAACGCGCGTCAAGTGTTTATCGTGGTCGGGGCTGTTTTGAAGCAACACCAAAGGGCTTCCGTAAGCTTTGTTGATAAAAATCCTAGCTATGGTTGATTTTTCTATACCAAAAGACAAATAACCGTCTGTAACACCTAACCCGCCGTTTGAGCTTTGAAGTATTGATATTGGCAAGTGGTGTAAGATAGATGTGTTTCTTTCAATAAAAAACTTTTCTTTAAAATAGCCACCATTTTTGCATGTATACCAAAATTTACTGTTTTTGTTTACAGGTAGTAATGTAAATGTGCTCATTCTTATTGATGCTTTTGTGGGTTTTGAAAGCTCTAAAGTATTATAAATCTCTATTTTTTTTAAATCAAAATCAACAACCCAATTTTTTTCTTCAGTTGCCCAATCGGATATATGGTTTTTACCTTTCACAAAAAATTTGTTTTCTTTTATCATTTTAACTTCAACATTGCGTGCTGGGTTTAGGTTAGCTAGCCTACCAAACTGGCATGATTCTATTGTCGTTGTGCCTGTGTAGTAATCGGCACCGTGCGATATATAATCTAGCTCGCCGTGATTAACACTTCCAAACAAAAGCTTTTTTTTGTTTTTGTACACACTTTCAAGTGCAAGACCTTTTGCAGTTAAAAATGTAACACTGCAGTTATTACCTTTTAGTGTAATTTTCCCAATCTTTTCATCAAAATCAATAGGTTTAGCATCTAAAAAATCACCCATCTTATATTCCTCGTGGGTGCATTTTTTTAAATAGCTTACAGCGTCTTGCCATTTATTGAAAGTAGTGTGCGTTCTATAATCGCTTCCCCAAAATTTTAACAAATTCTTCCATAAATTCTCATCTGTTTTAACCTTTATATTTTCATAGCAATTGTGACACAAAGTATTAATGTAATGTCCGCCAAGACCTGCAACACTCCATCTGCTTAGCGAATATTTTGGTTGCTTTTTAACAATTATTGGCTGATTTGGGTGAGTCAAATCAAGCACTATATTTTTGTTTACAAATTGCAAGATTTCGTTTGGTAATAAAAACTCACCGTAGTTTTTTAGTGCCAAAATGATTTTTTCAATATTTTCCCACTCATTTGAAATTATAGTGTTTTCTGTGTGAAAACGGCCTGGTCTAAAGTTAAAAACCTCTACATCAGATGAGTATATAGGTATATACCTATAGCCTTTGTTTATAAAACGCTCAATCATAGATAAATAGTTTTCTAGCGTGTTTAGTTTAGTTGCTGTACGCTGAAATTGTTGAAAAAGAATTGAGTTAGTCCAAATAACTGGCATATTCGACTTAACACCTTTTGCAATAGCAGGCGCAAACCCAAACGATTCATCCCAAGATGAAGCATTAAGAGAGTAGGGGTTGTTCCACTCCATACATATGCAATCATAAAATCTCTTGTAAACATCAACCATCGATTTTGAAAATACCTGTTCATTTAAAAAGGCAACGGATGGTTTTATACCCAAAAAGCGCTTGTAAATCTTTAACCCTAACTGTTGGTTTTTTACATTTACTAAATATGGTACAATAGGGCCAATAATTTGCTGGTAACCACTGCCAATTAGCTCAACTAAACCACTTTTTATCAAAGCTTTAAGCTCATCTACAAAAAGCCTTGAGTATTCAATAAGCTTTTCAAGCGTGTATCCACTAAGCTCAATCCCGGTTTTTGTGTTTGTTGATTTAATTACCTCCAGCAAAGGTAAGTAGCTTTTATTTATCACTTTAGTTAATTGCTCTTCTTCTATCGAAGAAAACGCTAAATTGCAGTGAAAAATAAGGTAAAATTTAACTTTTTTCATTTACAAAACTCTCAATATATCTTTCAAAACTACTTACATTATCATTGTTTGGGTACATTTTTTTTAGGTTATAAAATGCTTTCATAAGTATCTTTGGTTTTTTTTTGTATATTTTTTCATAATCTATAATAGTTTTTGTTATGCGCTCGTAAAACTTTTCATAAGTATTTTCAGCAATGTCTTTTAAATAATGTTCTATGTATGGGTTTTTAAACCTGTTAATTGTTTTAATGTAAAAATCTTCTACAAAATTTTTATCGTAATCTATAGTAGGCAAAATCTCGTTGTAGAACATCTCATCAATTAAATTAGCATAGTTTGTGTCCAAAAAACACTCATAAACGGTACTTTTGCCTTCTAAAAAAGCTGTAGTTGCTAAAAAAGTATGAATACCATTTAGCACTCTAATTTTTATTTGAGCTATTTTATCTATATCTTGTGTAAAATAAATATTTAGGTTTTTTTTACTAAATAGAGTTTCAAGCAATCTATTGTGGCTTGAGTAAAATGCGTAGTATTTTTCTCTTTCAATATTTAAATTGCTTTCTTTGACTACAATGCAATCAACTAAAATATTTACAAACTCGCATGTTTTTATAACCCACTCCCTAAAGCTGTTATCAAAATGCTTTTGAGCTAAATTTAAAACGCTTTTCTTAAGAAAATTGCCATTATTGAAAACAAGCTCTAAAGGTATAATAACTGTTTTTTGATTGTTTTGTACCTTGAATTTTTCATACAAAAACGATGTTAATATAAAAGGGTAGCTTTCGTTTTTATTGTCTTTTGATAGTATGCCTTTTTCTGTTGTATTTGATACAATAAAATTTGTATTATGAACTAATTCAAGCATAACTTTTTTATCTTTTACAAAGAAAACATCTTTAATTACCTTTACCGTATCAATTTGCGTAGATTCTGTATCCTTTAAAATAACATTATATTTACAATTATTGTTTTTTAATTCAATATATTGTTGTTTTGGCGTAAAGTAAGCTGCAAAAACCTCCACATTTGCATCAATTTTTGATAACATCCAGTCAAAATAGCCCTTTATAAACTTACCTGTGCCAAATTGTAGAAAAGTTACTTTATCAGCCATTTGTAGTTTTCTTGTGTATTGGGCATTAACTTTTTAGAATCACCAACCAAGACCCACAAATAATAAAGCTCATATCCAGGTATTACGCACACTGGATGGTAACCTTTGGGTATTAACACAATATCGTTTGTTTCTATATGGATGCTTTCATCTAGCATTTTATCTTGTGTATAAATCCTCTGCATACCAAAACCATCTGGTTTAACTTAAATAGATATATTTCTTCCATTTTGACTTCTATAGCACTGTTTGTATCGTGCTTGTGTGGAGGAAAGCTTGACCATTCACCTTTAAAGTTTATCGTTTCGCCTACAACAAGCTTCACAGATGGCCCATCTTCACCTAAAATATCATAAACTTTCCTTCTAAAACCATAATCCCCTCTTAATTGTTCTTTTATTGCAGAGGGCAAAATTATAGACAACTGTGAGTCAACACTAACTTTAGTTTTGCAGAGAGCAATTTCGCTTTCTTTGCTTGCAAATAAGGATATTTTAGTATTGCGCGGAACATAAATAGCACTTGCTTTTTCTTCAAAAACATTTTTTCTTTGCAGTAAATGCTTTTTTTCTAAAAATACCTCTATTGCGCCTGAGAGCAAAATTACGGCGGTTTCGCACTCTTTATCAAAAATTTCAAACGAGCCATTAATCTTTAAATGTGATAAATAAATATTTTTAACCGGACCGTTTGCGTCATAGTAGTGTTTTGTTTTAAGTTGCATTATTGCTCCTTATTTTAAAATTAATTGTATTTTTTGCTAATCTAAAAGCATTATCTGCTTCTTGATAGTTATCAGCGCTTGCTATCACATAGCACACTCTGTGAGCGCAGTGTTTGTAGTCTTCTATTGTATCGCCTTCTTTAATAGTTAAAAATATTTTATTAATACCTTTGATTTTTAGTGCTTCTTCTATACCTTCAATTTTTTCTACATATCCAGGTTTGGGGAAAATTGCTCTGCACAGCGCAACTTTATTTATTTTAGACGTATATGTATCAATGGAAGGATTATCGCCAATTGTCAATTGCATAACAAACTTTATAGGATCCATACCGCTTGATAGAGGTGTTGTGTATTGAGAGTGAAAGCCACCTGAAAGTGCTTGCTGCCATTTCCAAAATCATTATCTTTGAATCCTTTTTTCTAATTATCATATCCGCCTTTGCTGGTGCATTATCAATTTTTAACGCAGCAGCGGCATTGTATACAATATTGTACATTTCTTCTTGCGTTTTGCTATCTAAAACAGCAGGGTTTATATGACCTGTTTCAATTGGCAAAGGCAGTAAATCGTACTCTCTTTTTGCAACCCCAAACCTGTATTGATTAGAATTATACATTACAGTTTCCACACTATACTCAAAACCTTCTACATACTCCTCAATAAGCGCACTATGTGTAGAAGAATATCTAAAAGCTTCTTCTAAAGCAATTTCTAAATTTGAGATACTTTCTAATTTTTGTGTACCTCTTGATGCTGAACTATCAATAGCCTTTACCATACACGGAAGACCAATCTCTTCAATAGCTTTTTTTGCATCTTTGATTGTTTTTACTTCTACTGCAAGTGGTGTAGGAACATTATTTTTTAGCCAAAGCTGTTTGCTTAGCCATTTGTTGTTTGACGATTTTGCAGAAAAACTACTAACGCCAATTAAACCAAGCGCTTCATTAATCGCTGCTGCAGTTATTGCATTGTCTGCTGCGGCAAAAACGCCTTTTATGTTGTATGTGTCTTTATTGTTAAGGGCAAAATCAACAAGTGATTGTATGTCTTTTGTATCTATCACTAATTTTAAATCAGCATACTCAAAGCCCACAGCTTTTCTGTCTCTATCGGCGGCCATCACATAAAGACCTAAGTCTTTTGCCGTTTGTATGGCTCTTGCCTGCATAACACCAGCGCCCAATATAATTATAGACTTCATAAATTATACCTTTGCATAAAGAACAGTTTCAAATAAGTCGAAATTGTGATGTCCAATGTATAATTTATAATCTTTTACCCATTCTTTTAAAACAATTGGTATTTGGTATAAGTGCTCTGGCTTATGGTAGATGCATATTTGTAGTTTTGGTTTGTAGTTACAAATAATTTCTTTTGCACCAAGCAAAGCGTTTAACTCTGCACCCTCTATATCCATCTTTATTAGTGTTGGT
>JGI24721J44947_10004622_pt1 | contig 19083 bp, 17 predicted proteins | sample YelNatPaOPGAMG01_FD_44947 | JGI IMG/M metagenome (IMG submission 44947) | reverse complement strand
AAAGATAAAGATAAAGATAAAAATAATGAAAATGAAGAAAATAATTCAACATATCTTGATTGCGTTCATTGCGGGAAGTGCCTGCCCGTCTGCCCATCTTACGGTATCGGCTTAAACGAGTTTTTTAGCCCAAGAGGCAGGGTACGTTTAATTTTGACTGACAACGCCGAAAAAATTCCTTTAAAAGCGTCGAAAGTTGCCGAATCGATGTCCGCCTGCCTTTTATGCGGAAGATGCGTTAAAATATGTCCTAACGGCGTTAAAATAGACGAATTGGTAATAAATGAAAAAATAAAGCTCGACGAATCGGCAGGCAAAGCTTTTTCAATCGACAAATTTGCATTAAATGCGCTTAAAAATAAAAGAAAAATTTTATTAAAATCCGCCTTAAAAATTGCAAATATTCCGTTTATAGCAAAACTGGCGGGCAGGTATGCGCCNCAGCCTGAAGGGAAATCTTTCATCCAAGGCAAAGATTTGATATTCAAAGCGGCTTCAGCCCATCCCTTACAAGAGTCCGCCCTTAAAAACGATATGGGGTTGGGGATAAAAGCCGGCTATTTTAGCGGCTGTGTATTTAACGGCATATATCCCGGCATATCCGAGGATACCGTAATGTCTTTGACGGAGAACGGGGTTTCGGTCTTTGTGCCGGAAACGCAGGGATGCTGCGGACTGCCGTTTATTTCGAGCGGCGACGTAAAATCGTTTAGGGAGCTTGCTTTAAATAACGCAAAGGCTTTTAAAGATAAAAACCTTGATTACATAGTAACGTCTTGCGCTTCATGCTCTNATTCGATAAATAAACTTTATCCTTTATACTTCGATGCAAACAGCGAGGGCTATGCCGAAGTCCGTCAATTTTCCNAAAAATTGCTCAATATCTGGTCGTTTTTTAAAGAATTGGAAAAAAANGGCGTTAAAATAAAAACCGGAAAATTAAAAAAAGAAACCGATGCAGTTTTTCATATACCCTGCCATCTTTCAAATGCGGCAGGGTTCAGACCGTCTTCCGCCAACGAGAAGTTAATCGGCGAAGCAGGGTTCATAGCCGATAAGATTGCTGGATTNAAANTGAAACCGCTGAAATACAATTATTGCTGCGGCAACGGCGGCATGTTTAATATAAGGCATTATGATTTATCAATAGAAATTACAAAGCGCAAGTTTGAGGAAATTAAAGAAGCATCCCCTCAGGAAATATTAACGTCATGTTCGGGATGCATATTTTCTTTGAAAGACCAGAAAGGAATATTAAAAAAAAATGAAGAGNTGCCGGTCAGCCATTTAATAAACATTTATGCCGAAAGNTTAAAGGGTTCAAAGAAATAAATCCGGATTTACAAGCATAGTTATCGCATTCATTACTTTTTCGATTTCTACCGGAAGCGTTCCGGCAAGTTCTCCGTCGCACTGATAAAATATATATTCATTTTTCGAGGGGTCGGAAGACGTAATGCGCATCTTGCCAGCTTTAATGTAAAAATCAGGGTTATCCGAATATTTTGTATAAAACGTCAGCGATTTTAATATAGAAAAAATAACATCAGTTCTGTTTGACGCATTCTTTACCAATCTTATATTAAATTTTTCGTTTAAAGGCGAATTGCAGGGAAATACCTTAAAAGGTCCTCCGTAATATTGAATATTAGACACTATAATCTGTTTGGCGCCGTGTTTTCCGCCGTCTGCAAATCCGCTGTCCCTAATTCCAAAGAAAGCCCGCAGAATTTATAATTTTTAGTTAGTTTAATTATGTTGAATATATAGCTGATATATTTTATTAAATTATTATATATTCTTTTTTTATTTTGCCTTATTTTTTCTTCCATATTTTTAACAATAAAAGCGTCAAGCCCGATGCCTGCCATTGCAAAAAAAAATCTGTCGTTTGCTTTTCCNAGATTCATTTTGACAGGTTTATATTCATAAATAATTTCGTCAAGCGCTTTTCTAAGATTATAAGGCGTTTTGTTTTCTAAAGCAAAAAGATTTACCGTGCCCATAGGNATATGTGCAATAGGAATATCGGTAAATACTAAATTGTTAATAACGTAATTTAAACTTCCGTCGCCTCCGGCTACTAAAACCGTATCGTAAAAATTTACGATATTTTCTTTTTCTATGCAATTTTCNATTATATTTAAGGTATCGGATGCGATATTTCTATATTTAAAATAACTTAAAATATAGGAAAGTTTTTTTTCGGAAAAACGTCCGGATTTAGGATTGTAAATAATTAATACTCTATTGAAATTCATCTTAATTAATTTTAATAAATATAAATATTATTTGCAATATACCCTAATACCGACTTAGAGCGATCGAAGCGTCATTGCGAACTACGGTGTCATTGCGAGCGAAGCGAAGCAATCTCTAATGCGGAGATTGCTTCGTCGCTAACGCTCCTCGCAATGACGGGAAATTGGAATTTCTTAAAATAATTTCTATATCGGGATTAGGGAATATCTTAATGCCGGTTCGGCGCTCAAATTTGACTTTAATGCAATGCTTTATTATAATGTAAATGGGCTGTAATAATTATAAAATAAGGAGTTTTTATATGCATCACACAAATACAGGCATAGCCGGCAAAAAAGTTTACATACCGTATATGTCGGATGCCGCCTACGCTTTAAGCGCGGCGTTCAGAAGGTGNGGCGTGGATTCCGCGGTTATGGACGAGCCGGACGAATCGACTCTCGATTTCGGGCTTAAATTTACTAACGGAAACGAATGCATGCCATGCTTCGTGACCACCGGAGATATTATTAAAGTCATAGAAAAACCAGATTTCGACGCCAAAAAATCCGCATTTTTCATGCCTACTTCTCCGGGTCCTTGCAAATTCGGACAGTATAACAGACTGCATGAAATGGTGCTGGATAATTTAGGCTATAACGAAGTTGAATTTTTGGTTCCAAGCGCTCAAAAATCCTATACCGATTTTATCGGGGATAAAGCTACTCTTTTCAGGAGAGTGGCTTGGCAGGGCTGTGTAGCGGTGGATACTTTGGAAAAGGCTCTTTATAGGGTCAGACCTTACGAAATTACTAAAGGAGATACCGTTTCGGTTTATAAAGAATGTATAAATTTAGTAGTCGATGCGACCGAGAACGGCAAGGATATCTATGATACTATGGATATATGCGCAAAGAAATTCGAAAAAATACCGAGAAAAGACGAATCAAGACCGCTTATAGGAATAGTAGGCGAAATATTTCTCAGGTTAAACAAATTTACCAATAATTTTACGACGGAAAAGGTGGAAGCGCTTGGAGGCGAGGTTTCAGTCGTTCCTACATACAAGTGGATAACTTTTACCACTTACGAATATACAGTTAATGCTTTTAGAAGCAGAAAAGTAAAAGATATGCTTTTAAGCTTCCTCGTAAATTATTATCAGAGAAAAGACGAAACGAGCATGTTCAAACCTTTTAAAAAGCTGCTCAGAAACCATAAAGAAACAAGCATAAAGGAAATACTTTCTTATTCTAAAAAATATCTCGACCTGTCTTTAGGCGGAGAAGCAATTCTTACCGTTGGCGAATCGGTAGATTTTGCAAAAAAAGGTTATTCGGGAGTAATAAGCATCCATCCTTTCCACTGTATGCCCGGTTCTATCGTGCAAATAGTTTCAAAAAGATTCAGGGAAGACCTTAATAATTTCCCATGGATAAATTTATGGTTCGATGGACAGGAAAGCACTAATTTAATGCTGAGGCTTGAGGCTTTTATGCATCAGGCGAGGCAATGGAAGGGAGTTAAAAATGACTTTTCTGAAGCCGCATAAAGCGCGCAGGAATATACTTCTGATTTTATTTTACTGCTTTTTAACGGCGTCGTCGTCTTTTATATTTATTGGGCAATCATACGCTTATATAAATAATTATAATGAAAGCGTCGGCGGTTCTATCGTTGAACGGCTTTTTAACGAACTTAAACCCGGTGTCGTCCACATAGAAGTTTTAGGTTATACGCGCCTTAAAAACGGCGCCATAATGCCTGAAGAAGATATCGGGACAGGATTTTTCATAAATAAAAACGGAGATATACTTACAAATTTTCACGTCATAGGAAATGCCGGCAAAATTTACGTAAGTTTTTTAAAATATAAAGATATAAAGGCAAGCATTGTAGGGACAGACCCGATGTCGGATATAGCCGTTATCCGTATAAACCCGGGAAACAGAATGATAACGCCTTTAACTATGGGTAATTCTAACGGTTTAAAGGTAGGCGAAAGGGTTATAGCTATCGGCAATCCTTATAATCTCTATCAAACGGTTACCACCGGAATTATAAGCGGTTTGAAAAGGTCGCTTTTTTTTCCTTCCGCAAGATTCTACGGAAATATAATACAGACCGACGCGGCTATCAATCCCGGAAACTCCGGGGGTCCTCTTGTTGACTATAACGGGCATGTTATCGGCATAAATACGGCTAAACTTGCAAATAACGCACAGAACATCGGATTTGCTATTCCTATCAATCTTGCAAAAAGGGAAATACCGGAATTAATTAAATACGGAAGGGTTATACGCCCGTGGCTCGGAATAGAAGCTATAAAGCTGACGAAAAGCGTTTCTGCCCTGCTCGGTATAAAATACGTCAAGGAAGGACTTTTAATCGAAAAAGTTTTTCCGAACAGTCCTGCTTACAGGGCGGGTTTAACAGCCGGCAAAAGATTGATAGCCATGAAGAATATTAATTATATAATAGGCGGAGATATTATAACAAGGTTTAATAACAAAAAGGTCAGTTCGTTTTCACGCCTTGAAGAATTGATAAGCACATTTTCACCCGGGCAAATTATCACCCTTAAAATTCATAGGGGCAAGACGGTAAAATTCGTTAAAGTCAGATTGTCGAGTATGCCTTGATAAGGAGGTTCCTTTCGTGTTTTTAACGGAAAAAAAAGATATAAAAGAAATAGACGAAGCATTAAAAAAGTATAAAAAAATAGGTGTTATCGGTTGCGCTTCCTGCGCTTCCGTATGTCTGACCGGCGGAAGCAGAGAAGTTAAAGAGATGGAAAAACATCTTGCGGATTTAGGCAAAGATGTTATGTTCACTATTTCTATAGATGAGCCATGCGACAAACGGGTATTAAAGGAAGACATCCGTTTCATAGAAGATGAGATAAAAGATACCGAAGCCGTAGTCGTTTTATCGTGCGGCACAGGCGTGCAGACTATAGGCGAATTTACAGGAAAAAAAGCCGTAGCCGGAACCGACAGCAAGTACATAGCTCAGACCGAACATATAGGCGAATATAACGCTTTATGCGGAGGATGCGACGAATGCAGGCTGAATTTTACCGGAGGGGTATGCACTATAACCTTGTGTCCCAAAGGTTTATTGAACGGTCCTTGTGAAGGGCATGCAGGCATAAACTGCGAAGTCTTTGAGGATAAGGAATGTGTGTTCATGAAATCATACGAATTGATGAAGAAATATTCTGAAGAAGAAAATCTAAACAAAATTTTTAATCCAAGAGATTACGGTTTATCGGTAAAAAAAACAAAAATATAATCATTCGGAAGAAAATAAAATATGCGGATAATTCCTCAAATCGAAACCCCTGCCGGCGAGAATTATATAACCTTTGAAGAAAATTTATTAAGCTTTTGGGCATAATAGAAAAAACCGGACTTAATAATCAAAGTGACGGGCGCAATTTTCCGGATATAATACTTGAACAGAATTTTGGAGTAAACGGATTGCTGTTATGCAAGGATTTAAAGGGCAGGCGCGACAGTATAAATACAGCTTATGCTTTCAATATGAGGGATAAAAACCGGATATCCATTTTATCAGATTTAGTTACGCTTAAACAGATCGGAGTTAAAGACATAATAGTTTCGGAAGGTGTACATCCCCGAAAAACCGCTTTTAATTCGGCTAAGCCGGTGTACGACGTAGATGTTTTAGGTATCGGATTGATTTTAAAAAAAGGCTTTATGAATTACCTTGAAGGCATCGCAGGTAAAGACGAACCTGATTTTTTTAATCTCGGCATAGTTATTTCCGCCTCCGCCCCAGTTGACGGCTTGAAGGCAAAAAAACTTATTAATGCAGGAGCGGATAGATTTATTATTAATTATACCGGCGAAAATCCTGATGAAGATATTATAAAATATATAAAATCGGAAAAAAAGGAAATTTTTTTGTTCGTTAAGGAATCACTTATAGACGGTTCGCCGGAAGATTTTATTAAAGCAAACGAGCGGTTAAACTTGGACGGCATAATAATTAAAATTACAGACGAAAAGGCAAATGTTTTTATGCGGCAATAAAGCAATAATAAAAAAAATGGAAAAAAGCAATTTATTTGTAAACGGAACTAAAGGCGACAAGGCTATAGTCCTCGGAAACGAAGCTATAGCGCGCGGAGCTTTAGAAGCCGGTATAGGTTATGCTTCTATGTATCCCGGAACGCCTGCTTCGGAAATTATCGCCGTTCTCGATAAAAATAAGGGCGCTATAAAAAATTTATATACCGAGTTCAGCTTGAACGAACACATATCCCTTCACGGCGCCATAGGCGCTTCATGGTCGGGCATAAGGTCACTCTGCGCTATGAAAAATGTAGGGCTTAACGTTGCAAGCGAGCCCGCCCAGTTTTTATCATACACCGGCGTAAAAGCCGGCTTGGTGCTTGCCATAGGGTCCGACCCCGGTGCCCCGAGCAGTTCAAATGAGCANGACGACAGATGGTTCAGCCTGCATAATTATATGCCTATAATGGAGCCTTCCAACATTCAGGAGGCGAAAGATTTTACAAAAGACGCTTTCGACATATCTGAAAAATTTTCTTTCGGAGTTNTTTTAATGGCTCCCTCGAGNCTTTGTCATAATGCGGGAACGCTTTATTTCGGGGATTCAAGAGACAGGTCGGACATTAAAGGGGATTTCAGGANAGACCCGGAGAATTATTTAAACCTTTTCGGCATGGCGGTTAGAAACCATGCCAAATATTTGGAAAGAAACGAACTCTTAAAAAAATATCTCATAGAATCTAAATTTAATAAAATTATCAACGGAAGTTCATCCAAAATCGGATTCATATCTTCAGGCGTCGTTTATGCCCATTTAATGGAGTCGCTGGATATTCTGGGTATTTATGACCATAAAATATTAAAACTCGGTTTTACCTTTCCTCTGCCGAACGAACTCATCGGCAGATTTTTTGAAGGTCTCGAAAAAGTAGTTATAGTAGAAGAAGCGGAAGGATTTCTGGAATTCCAGATTAAAAAAATTGCTTACGAATTAGGATTTAAAGGCGCTATTTACGGAAAGGAATTCTTCAAGCAGACCGGCGAGCTTACGATAGACGATGTTCTTAGCGGGATAAGCGATTTTTTAGATAAACCCCTCCCGCATTATTTTGATTTTGCAGTTAAAAAAGACAAAGAATTGAGGGATAAACTGCCTCAAAGGTCAGGAACATTCTGTATAGGATGTCCCCACCGCGCGACTTTTTATTCCATCCTTAAAGCGGTCGGTTTTTCTAATACGGAAAAGAAAGAAAGAGAAACTGTTATTGCCGGCGATATAGGATGCTATACTTTAGGTCTTCTGCCCCCGTATAATGCGATGGATTTTCTTACTTGCATGAACGCAGGTTTAGGAATAGGTCAGGCGATAAGTATTTTCGACAAGCAGAAAAAAGTTATAGCTCTTGTCGGCGATTCGACTTTTTATCATTCGGGAATTCCGGTTCTGCTTAATGCAATTCAAAACGGCGCCGATATTCTTTATATTATTCTCGACAACAGCTGGACGGCTATGACCGGACATCAAAAAACACCTTCCACTCAAAAAGATATCGACGGGAAACCTTCCGCAAATGTTTTAAATTTGAAAGATTTAATAAAATCCCTCGGCGTTTCTTATGTAAAAAGTCTTGACCCAAACAGTGTAAAAAGATTTGCATCNCAGATTAAAAGCGCATTGAAAGAACCCGGCGTGAAAGTGATAATTGCTAAAAGGGAATGTATTCTGCAGGAAGCCAGAAGAAATAAAATCTTGAACAAAAAAGTGTCCGGATTAACGGAAACCGGAGAATCTTTATACGAGATTCAAAAGTCGAGATGCGTAAAATGCAATGAATGTTTTGTCGAACTTGCTTGTCCGGCTATTATTTTAAAGAAAGACGAAGAAACAGGCAACGATTATTATTATATAGACCCAGCTTCGTGCGTTCAATGCGGCGTATGCTACGAAATATGTCCCAACAGCGCTATACGCAAAGTCGAATTCGATTTGAAAAACGAATTTAAATTAAAAAAATCAGCATATGAAAAAGTTTAACATTGCAATAGTCGGACTCGGCGGACAGGGAATTATAACNATGGGAACGGTAATGAAAAATGCCGCGCTGAGCTCTGATTTACAAGACGTGTCCGGTTCGGAAAGAAGNGGCGGCGCTCAAAGGGAAGGTTATGTCGAAACTTTCGTAAAATATATATTTTACGAAAACGAATCGGAAATGAAAGACCCGAGAAAAAGTATGCACTCCCCGATGATAGAATCCGGAGGCGCAGATGCCCTTATATCTTTGGAGCCTTTAGAAACTTTAAGGGGAGTACGCTATATAAATAAAAATTCTACGGTAATTTTCAATAAAACCCCCTATATTCCAATAAGCGTAAGAATGGGGCAGACCTCGTATCCCGAGATATCTTTNATCGTTTCCGAGTTGATGAAAATAACAGAAAATATATTTTATTATGATTTCGACACTATTTCTTTGGAAAATTTTAATTCGCTTACGCAAAAAAATATAATAGCGTTAGGCGCTCTCTTTGCAAAGACCGCTATTCCCATAGATATTTCCGCCATTGAAAATATTTTAAAGAAAGGNAAAGGCTCGGAAAATAATTTGAAAGCTTTCAAATTAGGCTTAGAACTGTGAAAGAATTTGAATTAAAACAACTTTTCGAAGCTCTAAAATTTTTTATTTCGGACAATAAAGAAAGTTTTACGGTAATGTCTGCCGCGGCAGAAGCAAGAACTGTAATTAAATTGAAAAATAATATGAAAGACAGAACAGCATTTCAAACCGAAACCGGCATCAAGACCGAAACGGATTCAAAGTCTTCGAAATCGGACATGTTAGAATTTTTAAAGGACGTTAAAGTAAACGATTGCGTAAAGTGCAGGCTGAGCGCTGCCCGCAAGCGCATAGTTTTCGGAGAAGGCAGTCCGGAAAGCAAACTGATGTTTATAGGAGAAGCTCCGGGCGCCGAAGAGGACAACACTGGAAGACCCTTTGTCGGAAGGGCTGGACAGCTCCTGACTAAAATAATAGAATCTATAAATTTAAAAAGAGAAGACGTTTATATTGCAAATATCATAAAATGCAGACCGCCGGATAACAGAAATCCTATGTATGACGAAATAGACCTGTGCGTTCCGTTCCTTAAAGAGCAGATTGCAATAATCAAACCGGAAATAATCTGCACGCTTGGAAAATTTGCTACCGAATTTATTATCGGAAACGATAAGGGCACAATTTCTTCGGTAAGAGGAAAGGAGTTTAATTATGAAGGNATAACTGTAATACCGACATATCANCCTTCGTATTTATTNAGAAATCCGGGTGCTAAGAAAGAAACATGGGAAGATATGAAAAAAATAAGAGAACTGTATTTTAAAAATTAATATAAAAGCCTATAGTAAAACTATGATGAAAAAAGATGCGGTAAAAACGAAGAATATATAGAAAATATAAAGGTTTAAAGAACCGTTTTGCATCCGTTCGCTAGTTAAATTGCTAGTCTTTTCAAAAAGTTTTATCAGCGGCATATATAAATAATATTCGATCAGCGGAAATATGTATGAGCCGTATCCGCTTGAATTATGATAGAATGAGGAATACGGAAACGGGTTCTTAAGTTCGTAGCCGTGTTCGGCGGATTGCGGCAGTGGTTGCTCCGCTGTTCTGCTTCTTTTTTTATAAACCAGATTAAACATAATTCTTAAGGCATTTGAGAAGCCGAGTACGGATACCTGGGCATGGGGGTTCGTGATATTTTTTTCGTCTTCTCCGCCCGTCCACGGATAGCCGACAATACGTTTTTTGGGTTTTACTATTAACCTGTATAAAATATAAAGAACCGATATAAAAAGAACCGATATAAAAAACAGATAAACAGGGCTGGAAGCCGAGAAAGAACTGTAATACGGAATAAAAATATAATTTTTAAGTATTTCGCCGCCGATATTTACGTGATAAACAGACTCCGCTACTTCAGACAGAACGGGCGTGTACAAATACATAAAGCCCGCTAAAGACAGGCTTGCCAGCACAGGTATTAAGAGCGCAATATTCATTGAAAGCGGGACCTCTTTTGCATTTTCCGCTTTTTTAGACCGCGGACGCCCGAGAAACGAAATTCCGTATAATTTTACATAAGTCGAAACCGCAACCGCCATACTCAAAGCCATTACCGAGCCTGTCGCAAAAATCAGGATTCTCGGGAGAATGGAACTTATATGAAAACCTAGAAAAACTACTTCAAGATTAAGCCATTCGGCAACAAATCCGTTAAGCGGCGGAATTCCGGCGGCAGACAGGATTCCTATGAATATTAGCGCTCCCGTTACCGGCATTCCTCTTACGAGCCCGCCGAATTTATCCATATCGTGGCTTTCCGTTTCATATTCTATATTGCCCGAACCCATAAATAAAAGACTTTTGAAAAACGCATGATTAATCAGGGCGTATAGCGAAGCGACTATTGCAAGGGCGGAAAGTCCGGATAAACCGAAATAATTATAATAAAGCGATGCGCCTATGCCGGTAAGTATCAAGCCCATATTATCCACGGTCGAATAAGACAGCAGAACTTTAATATCATGCGTCTGGGACATATAAAGAACTCCGAAGAACATAGTCGCGGCGGCTATTATCAGCACGATTGAACCAAGCATTAACGCGGTATCCGAGGGGTGCAGAATATAAAGTCCGAATCTTATGACTCCGTAAACGCCGCATGACGTCAAAACGCCGCTTAGAATGCCCGAAACCCCGGAAGGCGATGCCGGATGCGCTTCGGGAAGCCATATGTGCAGAGGCACTATGCCCATTTTTGCGCCGAAACCGAATAAAAACAGCAGAAAAACAATTTCTTTTATATAAGACGGGACAGATATACTTTTGAGCGTTCCAAAACTAAAACTGTTTGAATGAAGATACAGGATCATTAAACCGACTGCTATAAGCGCTGCGCCTATTTCCATTATAATCATCATAAGAAAAGCCGCATTTTTTGTCCCTTTGACGTAATGCTTGGTCATGACGAGAAAATAAGAAGATACAGCCATAATTTCCCAGAAAATCAAAAATAGAAAGCCGTTGGAAGATGATAGTACAAAGTAAACGCTTATATGCATGATTCCGAATAAAAAAGAAAAAAGTTCGGCGCTTATATCCTTCTTCATCTTTTCTATGTATTTTATCTGATAAAGAGATATATAAAAAAATACCGAAAAAATAAAAAGAATGAAAAAATCGCTTAAGGGGTCAAAGGTAAATGACATTCTGCCCAGCGGAAAAAATCTTCCTATTTGAAATGAAAGATTTAAATGCGTTCCGCCTTCTATAAATGAAATCACGGAATATAAAACCGCAGTAAGAGAAGACGCCATGTAAAAAACATTGGAAAACGTCAAAATAGCGGATTTAAACCTGCGCTCAGTTCCGTCTTTAAATATTAAGCCTAGAAAAGAAACGGAAACGCCGGATAATGAAAAAATTAAAAAAAGGTAATAATAAATATAGTTCATTTTAAATCACCGCTCTTTATTAACAATAAAACATTTAGAATTTCAAAGGGATTTGGCGGACAGTGCGGAATGGCTATTATGTTTTCGTTAATTAAGGGGGATTGCTCTAAACAGTTTAGCGCTCCCGCATTGAACTTGGAACCGTTTTCTCCGAAAATCCCGCCGAAAATTGCGCAGGAACCAGCCAGAACAATAAATCTCGGCATTGGAATATTATCTAAAACGCTAAAGAATACGTCCGACATTTTTTTCGTAAAAGTTCCGGTTACCAATAGCACATCCGCAAATCTCGGGCTCGGCGTTATGAAAATACCGAGTCTGTGCATATTATAATACGGATTGTTTAAAGCTTTTATTTCCGATTCGCAGGCTCCGCAAGAACCGGTATCTATATGTTTAACAAATAACGATTTTTTAAAAATTTTTTTCTTAAACAGGCTGTCCGAACTGTTCCGATTTTTAAAGCCGGCGTCTTGATTTAAACCGCAGTCATAGCTTATAGCGCTTATGCCGTCAAAACCGGAGGCTTCGGCTTCGGTGCAGGCGTCGATGCAAAGTCCGCACATGATGCATTTTTCTGCTTCAATAATACTTTCAGCTTTGGCAGGATTTGCAATTTTTGCCGCTGAGTTCAGGTTGTTTAGATTAATGGCGCCGGTGGGGCATACAGCCTCGCATTTTTTGCATTTTTCGGCAGAATTCTTTCTGTTTAAACATTTTTCGGCGTCTATTTTGACTGACGATGCAAAACCGCCGTAAAAATCGTTTTCCTTAGGAAATTTGACCGATTTTATTCCGAATTTTAAACCGTTATATGTCCAAAAAGCCATAATATAAGGTAATTCCTTTTAAATTTAAATTTAAATTATCCGTCTAATGCCGCCACGGAGAAATTATAACTCGTTTCGTTGATATTAAAATCCATCATCATAGTGTTTTTTGTGCCGCAGGCAAATAATTTATAATTATTTGCAAACGGATATTTTATATTTATTTTTTTAAAAATATTCCCGTCGAAAGCTTTTATATAACAAAAAACTGCCCCTTCGGACGATTCCGCATAACCGAATCCGCGCTTTAATTTTATGCTGCTCTTTAGACATTCTTTTTGGGGGTAATTATATTCTGATTTGTTGAACCCGTTTTTTTTAAGCGTTTCAAGGCAGTATTCGAGAATATCTAAAGACTGTCCGATTTCTTCTATTCTGACCGCGTATCTTGAAAAAGCGTCACCTTCTTCAAATATCACCGGGTTCAAACCCGTTTCTCCGTAAAACAGATAAGGTCTTTTTATCCTTAAGTCGGCTGAAATTCCAGCGCTTTTGGCGACTATACCCCTCGCGCAAAACCTTTCAGCCATTTTTAAGCTTATTTTNCCGGTTGTTTTAAGCCTGTCAATGTGAGACTTTGTTTCTAAATTTATTTTAATTACCGCTTGAACTTTATTTACGATTAATTTTACCCCGTTGAATATATCTTCTATATCTTTAAGGGATAAGTTTTTTCTAATGCCGCATAATCCGTTAACTCCCATAAGATAACGGGATTTTAGATATTTATGCGATAACTGTTTCAGCAGTTCCGCATAGTAGGCATATAATGCCGAAGGAACAACTATATAAGTGGATTCCGCTGTTTCCGAAAGATTTTCTATGTGATTCCTGATCCTTTCAAATTCGGCAAAAAACATTCTCATTAATTTTACATTGGGGTCAATTTTATCAACAAGCCCGAAAAAATTTTCGGCGGCAACGGAAAAACTCAAAGAAGCGGCAAAAGCATGAAGCCCCGATATTCTTTCGATTAATAAAAATTGTTCTTCCAGATTCTTTTTGTCCGAAAGAATCTTTCTTGAGTCCCTTTTTTTATAACCCGCCTTAATATCTAAATTGTGCAGTTCTTCCCCGGATGTCAAAAAATTATACAAAATCGATTCGGAAACCCCCTTCCTTACCGGACCCCATATAAACTCGTAATCGCCTAAAAATTTATATTTACCGTGAGGCATAAATACACCCTGAATTATAATTTATATTGTAAATCATCTTATAATATCTATTATTCCCGACAATAAATCATGAAGTCCTGCCGGAATGTAAAATCCCAGAATTACAGATGCCGCAAGGGGCAGGAGCATAGGCACATAGGAAAACGGCGGAAAGTCGCCTTTTTCGCAATTAAAATTATCGTCCGGCTTGCCGAAAACCATTGAACCTGTTTTGGAAAGCAGGCTTATGAAAGCCGCCGCCAAAAATACCGTGAGCAGGACGGTTATCCAGTAATAGCCGTCTTTTAAGCTCTGAAGTATTATAGAAAATTCGCTTATGAAAAGGACTGAAGGCGGAATTCCTATTAATGATGCCGAACCGAGAGAAAACAAAAAAGCCGTTACGGGCATCAGATAGAAAACACCCTTAATTTTTCTTATATCTTTAGTTTTAAATTTATGCAAAAAATTTCCCGCTCCGAAAAACATAGAAGACTTGGCAAGAGTATGCCCAAGCATCTGCAAAAGGGCGCCAAACGTTCCGAATACCCCGCCCAGCCCGAAACCGACGGTGATTATCCCCATATGCTCTATACTGGAATACGCAAAAAGCCTTTTTGTCCCCCTTTGGTATATTATTCCCATAATGCCTATAAAAATAGAAAATATACCTGCGATTATAAGTATTGTTTCAGGATAACCGAACCCTATGCCCGCTCCGGTAATGCCGAAATATCTTATAATTCCGTATATCGCAACGTTCTCTAACGACGCCGAAAGCATTGCGGAAACCGGCGACGGTGCTTCCGAATAGGCATCGGGAGCCCATGTGTGCATAGGAGCAATGGCCGCCTTTGTTCCTAAACCTATAACTATTAATACAAAAGCGAAACGCAATATATTTTCGTTAAGATAGCCTGCGTTTAAGCGCATATAAGTCCAGTCTAAAGAAGAAACTGCATGGGCGCTCCCCGGAATGTTTCCCGAAAGATAAAACAGAATCGTACCCAAAAGGGCAAGCGATATTCCTGCCGAAACTATCAATATATATTTCCACGCAGCTTCTATCGACTTTTCCGTAACTTCCGATATAACCAAAAAAGAGCTGGCGATAGTCGTAAGTTCTATGTCTATAAGATAGACCGCCATATTGTTAATCATAGGGGCAATAAACATCGTCAGCGCAAACAGGTTGAAAAAAAGATAATATCTGAAGAACTCGCCGTCGGTCATTTTTTCGTCCTCAAGCGCAAGCCTCATATATGAAATACCGTACATCGAAGACAAAAAATATACTATTGCGGTAAGCAAAATTATATAAGCCGAAAATTTATCTATTGCTATTGCCCCGTTAAATAAAAAAATTGTTTTAAAATTTAAAATTAAGTAAAGAATTAAAAATGCGCCTGACAGATTCAAAGACGACGAGAAAAGGGTTAGATACTCGGCAAATCTTTTATTTTTTGCGATAAAAGATATTAAAGACGCAAAGAATGGGATTATCAGGAATACTATTATAAAAATTTTCATATTATAAATTTCCATAATGTTTTATCTTTATCCTACCAGCCTGTTTAACATAGTCGTAGAAAAAGAGCCGGTCTGCAGTTTCATAAACATCGAAAGAATAAGCATTGCCGCAACCGTAACAAGAATATCGAATAAGACTACCAGTTCTACTATTATGGGAAGCGTCGGAACAACTACTACCGATAGAAGAAATATTCCGTTTTCTATAATAAGAAGTCCNAATATGTGCGTTATTGTCGTAAATCTCGAAATAATCATAAAAAATCCGATAAATATGAGACTTAAAGCAATGGAGGAGGCATTAATAACAATTTTCGGCGAAAAAGGAGAAATTAATCTGTATATCAAAAAATATGCAAAAACCGTTAACAGAAGCCCCGAAATAATAGAAAGCGGTATTTTTATAATAAGTTTTACCTCTTCTTTAATATTGAATTTTTTAATCATTCTCAGAAGTATGTAGGGAACTATGACGGTTCTNACGAATAATGTCAAAAATGCGACTATGTATAGATTTATATCCTGCGATTCTATTCCAAGGACGAGCGTCAGAATGAATATCAAAAACGATTGAAACCCGTAAGCATGGATATAAAAAGATATCCATCTCGAACTCAGCATCACAAAAGACGATAAAAGAATCAGCGCTACCAAAAGGTCTTCTATGATATAAACATAAAGCGGCATTACAAATCCCAGCATCTTTATCTGCTCCTAAAAACCTTTATATTGAAAAGTCATNATTGCAAGCACGCTTAAAACAAATGCGGCGGCAAAATACTCCTGATACCTGAAAAATCTTAATCTTGAAATAGCGGTATCTATAACAGCGGCTATAACCCCGATAATTAACATTTTTACGATGAGGCTGGTTACGGCAATTATCAGCCCTGCCGGACTATGCTTGACGGAAAGCCCCCACGGAAAGACTAACACATTCAAAAAAATAACCAAAAGTAAAAATTGTTTCATATGCCCCGACCATTTTAAAAGAGCTAAATACGGACCGGAATATTCCAAAATCCTTGCTTCTTCAATCATGCTCATCTCTACATAGGTGGAGGCGTTTATCGGTCTTCTATCCGTATCCGCCAGAAATAAAAGAAAAAATGCGGCTATAATTAAAAAATGGGACGGGCTGAAATAAAGCGGCAATGATTTCGTTATAGTATGAAGCATAACATAAGGAAGAGTCGATTTTGCGATTAACGCTACACCTACAAAAACAAGTATAAGCGTAGGCTCCGAAAGAATAGCAAGCAGGGTGGCGCGCGACGAGCCCAGCCCGCCGTAGCTTGTCCCCATATCGAGAGATGCCATATTTATAAAAAACGACGAAAGCGAAAACAGGAATGCTCCTCCGAGCATATCGCCCATAAAACCCAGCGGAAGCGGATAGGCGGTTAAAACCGGAATAAGAAGGGTTATAAGAACCATAGAAATAAAAGAGACAAAGGGAGCAGACTTGAAAACGAACGAGGCGTCGGACGGTATTAATATCTCTTTTTGAAAAAGTTTATAAAGGTCGTAATACGGCTGGAAAACCGAAGGTCCCCGTTTGCCCTCGAAAATCTCTTCGAGCTTGCTTATAAATCCGGCTATGAACGGAGAACAGGCGAGAACGGTTAAAACCTGAAAAATTTGAAAAATTGCTGAATTTAGGTAGATTTTCATTATAGGCTAATATTCCTTTCCGACATTACATTTAAACAGAAATCAAACTGCAAGCGATTATAAGTAATGTAGGAGTCATTAGCCATTAATAAATATCAGGCGGTTTATTTATCCATGCGGGCTTAAGCAGACCCCATTGCTTAAGTAATTTTAATTAATTTTGCCAGATAATGCAAAGGTTGTCAAGAAAAATTTTCAACTAATTTAAAATTTTATTGATTATTGGTCTGAAAATTAATAAAATTAATAAAAAAAGATTAATATAACTGTAAAAAATTAAATAAAAAGGAGGAGCTTTTATGTCCATTACAAGCGTAAGTTCAAACCCTGCAAGCACTATAATGACAAATTATCAGGAAATTATTCAGAGCGCCCCGCCTATAAAGATAGAACTGCCTAATACCCCTCCATCAGTTAGCTCACAGCAATCAAACGGCAATATCAGCATCCACGTTTAATAATTTTATTGGCAAAACTTTTTGCGCCGCCAAATATTCGGGCGTTAATAGCCAAAAAACAAAAAATGTGATATAATTTTTAATAACTAACCGATAAAAAATCGGACTGATACGAAATAACGAACGCTCCGGGATTCAATATGGCTTATTTAGCGGATTTTTTAATATTTTTTGCTTTTGTATTAGTTGTCACGGATTTTTTTGCAATGAGCTACGGCGTATTTACCGCCGCCGGCGCAATTCTCTTTGTAATCGGAACCGTTATTCTGTTTTCCGTTATGCGCTCTGTTCCGGCTTTCTTCATAAGGATTGTCCTGCCGACTTATATCACATTAACCGTGTTTGTTTCTATTTTTGCTTATTTAGGATACAAAGCTTACAGGGTAAAGGTAAAAACAGGCGGAGCCGCTTTAATAGATGAGGAAGGAGAAGTTGTCAAGGATATTAAGGAAGGAGGAGAAGGCAAGATTCTTGTAAACGGCGAACTGTGGACTGCTTTTTCCGACAGCGAAATAATTAAAGGCTCTAAAGCGGTCATAAAAGAAGTAGATAATAAACTCAGGCTTAAGGTCAAACCTGCAGAAATAGAAAAAAATACAAATTAATTCAACCGCTTTCTTCACTGTTTTACTTTTCCGCCTTTGCCGGATACGCAAAAGCGGGCGGGTATAAACTGTAATGATAAGCGTTAAAAGACTTTGGAGGATGTATGGATACCGGTTCTATTTTTTTATCGGTTATAATAATCGTTGCGATAATTATAATTTTAAATGCGATAAGGATTATAAACGAATACGACAGGGCTGTTATTTTCAGGCTGGGCAGGGCAATCAAGGTTAAGGGACCTGGCTTGATACTTTTATGGCCGGTAATAGACAGAATGGTCAGAGTAACCTTAAGGATAATAACTCTTGACGTTCAGCCGCAGGACGTTATCACAAAGGATAACGTAACATTAAAAATCAGCGCGGTAGTGTACTATAAAGTGGTAGATCCTTTAAACGCCATAGTCCAAGTTTATGATTATAATTATGCGGTATCGCAGTTAGCTCAGACAACCTTAAGGAGCGTATGCGGCGAGGGAGAGCTTGACAAACTTTTGTCGGAAAGAGAAAAAATAAATATGGAGATTCAGGATATATTAGATAAACATACCGGCTCTTGGGGCATTAAGGTTACGGTGGTAGAGCTTAAGCAGATAGACCTGCCGCAGGATATGCAGAGGGCAATGGCAAGACAGGCAGAGGCGGAAAGGGACAGAAGAGCTAAAATAATCAACGCCGACGGTGAATTTCAGGCGGCGCAGAGATTAAGCGATGCGGCTAAAATTATAGCCGAAAATCCTATGGCTCTTCAGTTGCGTTATTTGCAAACGCTGAATGAAATTTCATCGACCAATAATACGACTATGATTATGCCTATACCGCTCGATATTATCAGAGAAATAGGAAAGAGCTTAGGCAACGGTCCTTCCAAATAATGATTAATACCCTAATACAGAATGTCGTTGCGAGCTTTATTAAATTAAATTTTAAACACTTTTTAAAACGGGAGGTAAAAAATGGAAATCGGAATGATAGGTCTTGGCAAAATGGGAATGAATATGGTGCTAAGATTGCTGGAAGGCGGGCACAGAGT
>JGI24721J44947_10004612_pt1 | contig 19122 bp, 16 predicted proteins | sample YelNatPaOPGAMG01_FD_44947 | JGI IMG/M metagenome (IMG submission 44947) | reverse complement strand
ATGCGCCAGAAGGAGGCGCTTGAGAAAGAGAGAGCAAGAATTGCGCGTGATTTGCATGATCAACTTGGTGCCACATTGACACAAATTGCTCTACTTGGCGAACTGGCTGAAGCTGATAAAAACCTTCCCGATGAAGTCGAAACACACGCGCGTCAGATAACCCAGACTGCGCGGGAAACAACCCGGGTATTGGATGAAATTGTGTGGGCGGTAAACCCTTCAAATGACACACTCGAAAGCCTTGCTAATTATATTTGTAAATATGCACAGGAGTATCTTTCGTCCGCAAATATTGGCTTTAGAAATGAAATTCCATCGGATTTGCCTGATATACCGTTGCCGCCTGAAGTAAGACACAATCTGTATCTTGCTGTAAAAGAATCTATTACGAATATAGCGCGGCATTCAAAAGCATCTCTTGCAGCTCTTCGGTTGGAAATTAATGGAGACAAATTGGTGATAGAAATCAGAGATAATGGTATTGGAATTAGCGATTTAAATGCAGTCAAATCCAAAAAAAGAAGTGGCTTATTGAACATGGAAACCAGGATTCGTGACCTTGGTGGAGAATTTTACATAGGCAACTTACCAGAAGGCGGGACTATGGTTAAGATGGTTTTGCCATTGAATAAATTCCGCAACCATAAATAAAAAAATATCCTCAACCAAAGCCGGTTATAATTGAGAAAAAGATAGTCATAATTTTTTTATAAAGACTTAAAAATCCGACTTTTGTTCTTTTTTTGCTTTACTTTATTTTTACTCTCCTTATATTTTTCCCAAAAAGCCCGAACCAATTTAAAGCAGTGTTAGAAGTAAAATTATGTGCAATCAACCAACGAAGTGGAAAACGAGAACCGCCTATGGGTGTGTCATCTTAACTCTTTTTTTAAGCTGTGTATCTTGCAAAAAGAGTGAGACAGAAAAACCCGAAGCAGAAAAGCCCGCCCCTGCGGCATCCGTAGAAGATCACGAAAAATTCGAAGTTACCCCACCAATTAAAGCGGGTCCAAACGACCTTTACGAGGATGTTACTGAAAAATCCGGGATAAAATTTGTCCAGCAGTTTTGTGATAATCGAATTGCAAATATTATTGAATCAAACGGCTCAGGCGCAGCAATTCTTGATTATGATAACGACGGGTTGATGGACATTTATATTGTTAATCCAGGACCGCTCGATGGTGTTACCCATCATAAACCCGGAACAAAGCGTGAGCCGAACAGATTATACAAAAATCTTGGCAATGGAGTGTTTCAGGATGTTACCGAAAAAGCCGGCGTGGCTGGTTATGGCTATAGTATTGCTGTTGCGGTTGCAGATTATGATAATGATGGTTATGAGGATATATACGTAGTTAATGTCGGTAAAAATATTCTTTATAGAAATCGTGGAGATGGTACATTTGAAGATGTTACCGATAAAGCAGGGGTTGGTAATACAGGAACCGGTATCGGCGCTGTGTTTTTGGATTATGACAAAGATGGTAAACTGGATTTGTTTGTTGCGAATTATCTAACCTATGACCCGAACTATAAACTTTATTTCAATCCTGACGCGTATCCCGGTCCTCTTTCTTATAAGTCAGAGTTTAACGCCCTATACAGGAATAAAGGTGATGGGACATTTGAGGATGTAAGTGAGAAGACTGGCATTCTTCTCCAGAACCACCGGGCGATGTCAGTTATAGCGTTTGATTACGATCTTGATGGCGACCAGGATATCTATCTCTGCAATGACGCAACTCCAAATGTTCTTCTTGAGAATGATGGCAATGGAAAGTTTAAAGACTGCGCATTGAAGTTAGGTGTTGCATTTAATGCACTGGGCGAAGCTGCAGGATCGATGACAGCTGCAATAGGTGACATAAATGGCGATTTACTACCNGACATNCTTGTGTCACGGCTCGGATATGGTTCTCTTTATGTCCAGACGCCATCAAAAAATTATCAGGATAAAATGATGGCTTCCGGACTTGGACAAATAACCGCCCAGTATGTGGGATGGGGTTGTAATCTTTTAGATTTTGATAATGACGGAGACCTTGATGCATTTGTTGCAAATGGCGACGCTCACCATATGGTGGGATGGGAGAGTCTTTTGCTTGAAAATGATGGAACAGGCAAATTCACAGATGCCCACAGTAAGGGAGGGGCATATTTCAGTACAAAGATTCGTGCCCGTGGAAGCGTAGTGTTCGATTTTGATAATGACGGGAATATTGATATCCTTGTTACTGCAATGGCTGACCGGGTGTTTTTATTAAGAAATCGTAATGCCAACGGAAATAACTGGATTACACTTGATTTGCAGGGGACAAAAAGTAATCGTGATGGCTTTGGTTCAAAGATTACCCTTACAGCAGGTGGTAAAACCTATTACAGAGAGGCAATTTGCCCGGGTGCATTTCTCGGTCAGTCGGATAAACGCGTCCATTTTGGATTGGGTAAAGCCACAGTTATAGATAAAATAGAAATCAAATGGCAATCCGGCACAGTCCAAGTATTAGAAAATGTTAAACCAAACCAGATTTTGAAGATTAAAGAGCCATAATTTTGCCGTCGCCATGTGTATGGAGACGAAATTAACAAAACTCCTATTTATATTGTCGCTTGTAATTGCATTAAGCGGATGCTCAGCAAATATACCTGATGGTTCTATAGTTATCACTCAGGTTCCTGTTCAGAAGGCAGATGAAAAGCAAAATAAAGACATCCTTGATGCTCTTTATCCTGCGGGCAGCCGTGTGGTTATATTGGAAAAACCGTACGAGAATGGAAAAATCAGAATAGTTTCAAAAGGATTTTATTCTGCAGGTTCACCGTATGTATCGTGGGATGGCAGAACAATTTACTTTATTGGGAAAAAAGACAGTAACTCAACATGGCAGATATATTCCGTGGTCGCAGGCGAGACTGGGATTAAACAACTGACCGATATGCAGGGAGGCGCATGCAGTCCATCGTTAATTTCCGATGGCAGCCTCTCTTTTATATCTCCTGTACCTCCATTAAAATTTTCTATCGGCACAAATAATTCATCAATATACCTGCGGACACCTTCGGGAGAAATCAAAAAACTTAGTTATTCGCCCAAGCCAATTACTGATTTAACAGTTTTAAACGATGGACGAATTTTGTTTGTATCATGGGCAGGTTTCCCGTCCTCCGGGACTACGAATAGTATGGCTATGGCTATATGTGATTAATAATGATGGAACAGAAGTTACAAAATTTGCTCTTGAAAACGACGGTGCTCCATTTGTCAGAAGACCCCGAGAAATCAATGGTAAAAAAGTCGTTTTCCTTGCCTCACTAAAACCTGAATTGAATGCCTTTTCATGGGCAGAAAAAATCAGTTTAGCACGTCCATTTTTGTCCCGAACCCAGTGCTTTGCTTTTGTGAACATGCATTGCAGCAGTATTGAGAATTTAAAAGAGGGAGGGCTACTCGCTTGTTTTATGAACTACGGGGCAACAGGCAGGACTATGAAAGGGACATTTGGGGTTTATAAACTTTCCGAAGACGATAACGCTCTGCCTGCCCATTTATATGACGACCCGTCATGGCATGAAATAGAAGCTGTGCCATTGGAGAAAAGACAAAAACCAATGGGACGTATGTCTTCGGTTATGCCGGATAAAAAGACTGGTAATATCCTTTGCCTTGACGCCAACTACCATCGGAGCAATGAACCAAAACCAAAAGCCGCAAAGGTACGCGTTCTTACTCTGGATAAAGATGGTAAGGTGGATGTCCTTGGTTGGAGTGAGGTAGAAAAAGACGGTTCATTTTTAATCGAAGTTCCATGCAATACACCAATAGGATTTGAAACATGTGATTCANAGGGAAAACAGATTTACCGAGTGGAACCGTTGATTTGGGTCAGACCTGGCGAGAACCGGAGTTGTCTTGGATGTCATGAACCATATAACCGTGCCCCAAAGAATTTTCGTCCGTTAGCGGCAAACAGCGAAGCAAAGGAACTTAAACCCGAAACTATAGAGAAANAACGTTGAGAGTATGATTACACGGACGGATAAACATGGTTATGTGATACTTGCCATGACCGTGATAATTAGCCTTGTCGGCGCCGGAATCGGAATGCGACAATGGTCGTTGTCACATGTTCGCAGATGGAGCGGTAATCATCAGATTGGTTTTACTTCATGCACTCATTGTCACTTTGTAAAAATAGAAGATTTGCCATGGGCAAAACCGAGACCGAAACACGCTTCGCCGGCTGGTATTGTCGCAAGCGCTGATGGTAAAAAACTATACATTGCCCTCGATGATTTAGATGAAATTGTTGAAGCCGATGCAGAGAATTTTTCAGTCNTGAGAAGGGTAAAAGTTGAAGGAAGNCCCTTTGGGTTAACCATGAACTATTTAGGGACTAAATTGTATGTTACATGCAAGGACGCTGACCGTGTGGTGGAAATAGATACAAAGACTTTGCAAATAACCGATTCTGTGGCTGTGGGTGAAGCGCCGGTAAGCATTGCATACACTGTTATTCGCACAGGTGAAAGACTGGTAGTCGCAAATTCGCTTTCTGATAATATCTCAATCTTATCTGTAAGACCACTAACTGAGCTTTTAAGGGTAGAAGCAGGGAGAGAACCGTACGGAATTGCTGTGTCGCCCGGGGGTAACACTATTTTTGTTGCTAACCGGCTTGCAGTGGCAAAAACCCCGTTATCGGTTCCATATTCAGAATTGACTCTCATTGATATTGTTACAGGGGCGATTAAAAAACGGGCGAATTATCATTCAGCGCACCTTGCAGAGAGCATTGCGACTGTCCCAAATCGTCCATGGTCGCTTACGCCGTTAATAAAAGTCAGAAACCTTGTGCCGATTACGCAAGTGGCAAATGGATGGGTAATGTCAAGCGGTCTGGCGATTTCGGATTACGAGGGAAATATTGTTCAGGTCCCGCTTGATGAAGCCAATGATTATTTTGCTGATCCATCAGGGATAGTTGTGGATAGAAACGGAAAGTACGCTTATGTGGCATCTGGTGGAAGTGATGTTATTTCTGTAATTGACCTCGACAGGCTTGCAAACTGGTTAGAAAAAGCCGATGAAAAAACAAAGGCAGATGCCATTCAGGATCTTTCACTGTCTCCAGAATATGTTGTTAAACGTATTGACACAGGAAGAAACCCAAAACACATCGCTTTATCGCCAGATTCTAAAAAATTATTTGTGGCTGAACGGCTGGAAGACAGGATTCTTGTTATTGATACTACAAATCTAAAACCGCTCGGATATATTGTGCTTGGTGATGGTGGATTGAATGACCCTATAAGGCGTGGAGAGCGGGTTTTCACAAAAGCAGCCCATACTTTCCAGCGACAATTTTCGTGCCGCTCTTGTCATCCAGATGGCCACGTTGATGGACTTTCTTATGATTTCGATGGTGACGGGATTGGTGATAATATGCTTGATAACCGGTCTTTGCAGGGAGTCGCCGGTACTGCTCCGTTTAAGTGGAACGGGAAAAACCCATCCATTCAGGTTCAATGTGGGCCGCGTTTCGCACGCGTCTTGATGCGTACCGATCCAATCCCGCCTGCTGATCTTGAAGACCTTGCTACTTTCATACAGTCGCAACCCCCGCCGAAGTGGGAACGTCGCAGAAACAAACCTCTTACGCCTGCACAGGAAAGAGGAAGGCAAATTTTCTTTGCAACAACCACGCCAGATGGTAAACCAATCCCGAGAGAACGCCAGTGTCATACATGTCACCGCCCACCATTATACACTACTCGGTTGCCCACTTCGGTGGGAACAAAAGGACCAAGAGATACCACCGAGTTTTTCGATACACCGCACCTTCTTGGGATTGGTTATACAGCACCATACCTTCACGATGGACGCGCTAAAACACTTGAGGAAATCTGGACGGTTTATCAGACTAATGACCTCCATGGGGTTACAAGTTACATGAATAAGCACCAGTTAAACGATTTGATTGAATTTTTGAAGACACTTTAGTATTGGCGGGATTTTATTTCTAATGGTTAAGGTTTAAGAAGATGATTATTGAATGCATTGGCTTCGTCATCTGAATTCTGAAGAATTTCTCGGATTTTCTTTGTGTTGACAATATGCACGCTCGAATCCCCGATTAAAACAATGCCGATGTTTTTGTGGATTGTATTTGTCCAATACGCCGTTTTTGCGCGGGTTTTTGAAAACTCAAAAGCGCATTTTTTCACATTTGCTATTGGACAATCTGTGTTTGGTTTACCCCCTTCGAGGTTTCTGTCGCCTGCAAGCAGCATTTTGACTTTTTGTTCCCTTGTATCTACACCGATAAAGTAGGAAATATTTGAATTGTAGAGTGATTTAAAATCAGAAGCCGATGTTCTTGATATATCGCTTGGACATTTCAGGATCCGCGGTGTTACTAATTCTTTTTCAAGCACCCGAAATGTTGCATAGACATTTGTTTGGGAACGCGAGCCGCCATCTTCGGGCTGAACACGCCATGGATATTTTCCGTAGTCGTTTGCGAACAACGTCAATGCGTCTCCTATTTGTTTGAGGTTATTGACGCACACAATCCTTTTTGCGCGTTCCTTTGCTGCGGAAATAGCAGGCAGTAAAAATGCGCAGAGAATAATTATTATTGCTATAACAACAAGCAATTCAATCAATGTAAACGCTTGCTTTCTCAAATTAAAAAACATTTTGTGTTAGTAATAACAATATAACGTTTTTTCGGGATTTATTCAATACCAATCTGTATCGAACGTCTTGTTGCTTAAAAGTAAAAATCTGATATATTCACATAGGTTAAATACTTTTTATAAAATGGATATTATAAAGTTTGTTGTGATTCTTTTGGAAGTGCTCGTGCTATTTAATCTCCTGATTATAGTGCACGAGTTGGGGCATTTTTTAGCCGCCAGATGGAGAAAAATGTATGTTGACCGCTTTGGTGTCTGGTTCGGAAAGCCAATCTGGAAAAAGAAGATAAACGGTGTGGTCTATTCTTTGGGTTGTATTCCTGCCGGGGGATTTGTTTCAATTCCCCAGATGGCTCCAATGGAAGCAATTGAAGGTAAGGTCGAAGGGGATTTGACGAACCTGCCACCTGCAAAACCAATCGATAAAATCATAGTTGCTCTTGCTGGTCCTCTTTTCAGTTTTCTACTTGCTATTGTTTTTGCTGTTATAGTTTGGATTATTGGCAGGCCTGTAGGAGAATCTGAAACAACCCGTGTTGTTGGATATGTGTTGAAAAATGGTCCTGCTGATAAAGCAGGGATTCTTCCCGGTGATGAAATAATTGCTGTTGATGGTAATCCGGTATCTCGCTGGAGCGGTATTGGCGATACAGTCCAGTGGCAGATTGTCAGCAGTAAGGGCGAAACTATCCGACTAACTATTAATAGAAACGGCATAATTACAAATCTTGAAGCAAAACCATATATTGAGGAAACCAAAATCTATGAACGAAAGGGACTAAGAGAACTTCAGATGTTACCAAAGGAGACACCGGTAGTTGCAAAATTATTTGAGAACAGTCCAGCTCAGCTTGCAGGTATAAAACCAAATGACATCATCCTCGAAGCAAATGGTATTCCTTTGCTGAGTCCCGCAATGCTTTCTGACATCATCATTGCCAATTCAAACAAACCAGTAGTGTTAAAAATTAAACGCGGTAATGAAGTCCTCGTTAAGGAGGTTAAACCTGTTATCCCGGAGGTTATTGCTCCAGATGCAAAAACCGCAAAGGCAATCAAAGACGAAATAAGACCAATGCTCGGTATTATCTGGGAGCAGGGGGGCTTAATGAAAACCGACAACCCGGATCCGTTAAAACAGATTCATACGAGTATAAGCGCTATGGTTAATACTATTAAAGCCGTTGCATCGCCAAAATCTGATATCAAGTTCCAGCATTTAAGTGGTCCTGTGGGAATTATACGGATTTATTACCGCTTGTTTGAAAGCGAACAGGGTTGGCGGCTTGCGATATGGTTCAGCGTCATATTAAATGTGAATCTTGCCCTTCTGAATCTGATTCCGATCCCAGTTCTTGATGGCGGTCATATTCTGATGTCATTGATAGAGATGGTAAGACGTAAACCATTTAATGTTAAAATTCTTGAAAAAATTCAGACTGCATTTGCAGCACTTATTATAGGTTATATGATTTACATTACTATCTTTGACACAAGCGAATTAGCCGGCAGGCGAAACGCAAAGATTCAATTCAAACCAAATACAGAACAAGTTCAGACCCAAGATAAAAAATGACAGATTTCTGCAGTTCTCCCTTCTATTATAAAAGAAACCCGACACGGGAAATTATTGTCGGCAATCCCAGCGACGGGGGTGTTATAATTGGCGGAGATAATCCAATCGTCACTCAATCTATGCTCACCGCCGATACTATGGATACAGAAGCATGTGTGAGACAAACGGTTGAACTTGTCAAAGCGGGTTGTCAGATTGTCCGGATAACTGCCCCTACCGTGAAAGACGCTGAAAACCTGAAAAACATAGTCGGGAGACTGCGTTCAATGGGGATTAAGGTGCCAATTGTTGCTGACATCCATTTTAAACCAGAGGCGGCAATGGAGGCGGTGAAGTGGGTCGAGGTTATACGTATCAATCCCGGAAATTATGCCGATTCAAAAAAGTTTGTACTCAAATCTTATACCGAAGAACAATATAAGGCGGCGATTGAAAGGATAGAGCAAAAGTTCGCGCCACTTGTTCAGAAATGCATCGAATTAAAACGGGCTATGCGGATAGGAGTAAATCACGGTTCTTTAAGCGACCGCATTATGAGTCGATACGGTGACACTCCTCAGGGGATGATTGAGAGCGCGCTTGAATTTGCCCGCATTGCGAGAAAATACAATTATCATAATTTCAAATTTTCAATGAAATCGAGCAACCCGAAGATAATGATTCAGTGCTACAGGTTGCTTGTAAAAGAATTAAAAAATCTGGGTGAAGACTGGAACTACCCTTTACATCTTGGTGTTACAGAAGCAGGCGAAGGAGAGGATGGCAGGATTAAAAGCGCGATTGGTATAGGTTCTTTACTTTGCGATGGTATCGGAGATACAATCCGGGTGTCGCTCACAGAGGATTCAGTCCACGAAATCCCGGTTTGCAACGAATTAATAAAACTTGTTCCCNATTTAACANTTAAACGTGAACAAATTNCTTCCGAGGTTTTATCAGAACTCGGGAGATATTCATTTCCATTTGACCCATATTCTTATAAGAGAAGAAATTCCGCCGAGGTTATTACTTCACGCGGCGTTGCGGCTGGCGGAACTAACGTTGTGCGTGTATTTGTAACCCGAGAGCAATTTGAACAGTTACCGGACAACCTGAAGAACCATCCGGACATAAAACCGGAGGGAATTTTTGAATTGGAAAAAATAATTGAGGTCAATCCGGTTGGTGAAATTGGAAATATTCCGCAGGGTGTTTTTGTTACTGTATCTGACACCACACCATTGCCGCCAATTGCGGCATTTCGCCTTCTGGTAGCTAAGTTAAATGAAATGGGAATTAACAATCCGATTTTGCTTAAAGATTGCTGGGGACGGGATAATTTACCGGAAGTAGATACGCTTCTGTATTCTTCAGTGAATATTGGTTCTTTGCTTTGCGATGGCATTGGCGATGCAATAATGGTTCGCGCTGAAAAAGATGCTTCAAAGGCATTAAAATTGGCATTTAATATCCTTCAGTCAGCAGGGTGCCGTTCTTTTAAAACCGAATACGTGGCATGTCCTTCCTGTGGGAGGACTCTTTTTAATCTTCAGGAAGTTACAGCGAGGATAAAGTCAAGGACTTCACATCTTAAAGGCGTAAAAATTGCAATTATGGGATGCATTGTAAACGGGCCTGGGGAGATGGCTGATGCTGATTTTGGTTATGTTGGAGGCGCGCCTGGCAAAGTTAATCTTTATGTTGGGAAAACGCCGGTCAAATTCCATGTCCCTGAATCTGAGGCAGTTGATCGTCTGATTGACCTTATTAAAGAACATGGAAAATGGACTGATCCGCCATCGGAATCCTTATAAAGCCAGTCGAGCGGAAGATCGTTATTTCCTATTTGCTAAATCATTCAAGATAAAAAAGAGGGCATTTTACAATGCCCTCTTTTTGTACTCAAAACTATCTTCTGATAATCCGTAAATTATTTAATGACAGACATTATTGCAGCAATTGCTGCGACTTTAACTATATCATCCGCTGAGCATCCACGGGAAAGGTCATGCGCAGGTTTAGCCATACCTTGGACAAGTGGTCCTAACGCCTGTGCGCCTGCAAGCCTTTCGGTTATTTTATAGCAGATATTGCCGGCATCAAGGTCGGGGAAAATCAACACGTTTGCCCTGCCACCAACAGGAGAACCTTTGCATTTTCTCTCTGCCACGCTGGGGATAAGAGCGGCATCTGCCTGCATTTCTCCGTCAATCAATACATCCGGTGCCATTTTCTTTGCAAGTTCAGTGGCTTTAACAACTTTTTCTGTGTCCGGAGACTTTGCCGAACCTTTTGTTGAGTATGAGAGCATAGCAACGCGTGGTTCTGTGCCGACAAGCTGTTTCCAAGAACGGGCGGAAGCGACTGCAATATCGGCAAGTTGTTCAGCTGTGGGCTGTTCAACCATACCGCAGTCTGCATAAAGCAATACTCCCTCATGACCCCATTTCTTGTCTGGATGAATCATCAAGAAGAAACTCGAAACTGTTCTTAACCCCGGAGCTGCTTTGATAATTTGAAGAGCTGGACGTAAATTATCTGCAGTAGTATGAGTAGCACCAGCCACGTATCCATCCACATACCCTTCTTTCAGTAGCATTGTGCCGAAATAGAGATAATCCTTTATCAGTGTCCTCGCTTGGTCGGGCGTCATTCCTTTCTCTTTTCGGTATTGATATAACTTCTCAGCAAGAGGTTCCGCATATTTCTCATCGTTCGGGGAAATTATCTCGACACCTTCAAGGTCGATTCCCCATTTTTTGGCATCGGACATTATCTTATCTTTCTCACCGACTAGGACAACGCGGCATATCTTCTCTTTCACAAGCCTTGAGGCAGCTTGGAGAGTGCGTTCATCTTCACTTTCAGGCAAAACAACCTTTTTATTAAGGGCTTTTGCCTTTTCCAAAAGTAAATCAGCAAAGTTCATATTCATAAGTTTTTTTATTTTTAGTTTTTATTTATCATTAGGAAAACACAATTCAACCATTGTCTATATTTACACATATTTTGGCATAAAATTGCAATCAAACATTTTGACTGAATGAAAAAATAAATCACAATAAAAGAAATGGGCAAAAATTTAATCAGGCTAAAGTTAATGCCTTCCGGAAAGGTTATTGAAATCCCTGCCGGCGGGCATTTACAAGATTTTCTCTTCGAAGAAGGTGTTGAGTTTCCATGCGGTGGCAAAGGAAAATGCAAGTCGTGCAAGATAAAATTTATTGAAGGTGGATGGCAACCAAATCAAGTTGAGTTAAAAACTTTTTCACAGGAACAAATCAACGCAGGGTGGAGACTTGCGTGTCAGGGAAAACTCGAGACAGACGCAGTCATTGAGTTCCAGTTAGTTAAAGACGAAATACTTGTTGATGAAAAACCGGTTGAGTTCCGCCCACAGGAAGGCCTTGGTGTTGCGGTTGACCTTGGAACGACCACAGTTGTCGCGCAATTGCTTGACCTGAAAACAGGGGCATTGATTGATACAAAAGCGGAATTAAACAAACAAGCAAAGTATGGCGCCGATATAATGAGCAGGGTTAGTTTTGCGCTTTCTGTGGAAAATCTGAAATTGATGAAAGAGATTATTACCTCTCAGATATGGTCAATGATTCTTAAACTCTGCGAAGATTCATCACGAAGACCGATAGAAATTAAAAAAGTTGTTATTGCCGGTAATTCGGTAATGTATTACCTCTTCTGCGGATTTGATGTAAGCGACCTTGCTTATCATCCTTTTGAAGTTAAGCATTCAACGCTCCAGATATTCTCTCCACGCGAATTAAACTGGTTAGCCAACGGTAGTAGCCCTGATTTCCGGATTTTCTTTCTGCCTCCAATTGCGAGTTTTGTCGGCAGCGATATCCTATGCGGTATTGTTTCGACTAACATGCACAGAAGCAATGACATATCAATGTTGATTGACCTTGGGACAAACGGGGAAATAGTTATTGGAAATTCCAGTAGAATGCTTGTGGCTTCTACAGCAGCCGGACCTGCCTTTGAAGGAGCAAAGATTTCCTGTGGGATGCGTGCTGCAAGTGGCGCGATATCACATGTAAAGTATGAAAATGGAGTTATAAATTGCGAGGTGCTGGGCAATGGTATTGCACGGGGTATTTGCGGGAGCGGTCTTGTTGATGCAGTTGCAGTTGCGCTTCAGATGGGTTGGATTAATAACTCAGGCAGAATAATTAAAGACTCTTCTATACCGTTGCGGAATTCCGTAAGTCTTACGCAAAATGACATCCGTGAACTCCAGCTTGCAAAGGGTGCCATTGCTGCCGGGATTATCCTTCTTGCTGCTGAATTTGGCATTTCACTTGAAGAAGTAAAGAGGGCATTTCTTGCAGGGGCATTTGGGAATTACATTAGTATTGAAAACGGCAGGAAGATAGGTTTGTTCCCTAAAGGTTTAAAAAATATAGTCCCGAGCGGAAATACTTCACTTCATGGCGCCAAATTTGTTCTATTTAATTACACGGAAAGAGATATGGAATTTTCTGAAATTAAAGAGAGGACCAAACATCTTCATTTAAATGAACTTAAAGATTTTGAAACTGTATTTGCAGAACAATTATTTTTCCCGACTTTGTGAGGAATTTGTCCGCAGATTGTCTAAATATTCAGGATAAATAAAACAATGCCGTAAAACAATGCCTTATAGGGTTAAATCTGCAGAAAGCGATTTGTCTGCGGTTTTTGCCAAAATATATGAAGATAACGCAAAAACAATCTATTATTATGCACTGCGGATATTAGGCGACCCTGCTGCGGCTGAAGATGCAACTCACGATGTTTTTTTGAAGGCATGGAAGCACTTTCATGAATTTCGTAATGAATCGAATCCCCGGACTTGGCTATACAGGATTGCAATAAATCATTGCCGGAATATCTTAAAAAGCCATTACCATAAGAATTTCTCTACCGCCGAAGACAATCGCGAACTTGAAGACATGGCTATCCAGACTGATACGCCTTTGAAAGTAATTGAAAATCAGGAACTTGGAGATGCGATACAGAAAACGCTTGATAGACTGCCTCATGATTATAAGGAAATACTCCTCCTTGCCGCAGACGAACAGCTAAGTTATCAGGAGATTGCAGACTTAATTAATACTTCTACGGATGCAGTCCGCGGAAGACTCCACAGAGCGCGCAGGCTTTTTATCCGGTATTTCCAGAAGGACAAATAGGAACAACGATTTTTATGAAAAAGGAACAACTTAAAAAGGTTACACAAGAGACTGAACAGAACCTGAATGAGATGCAAAAGCAGGTTAAGAATGAGGTGCTTGAATTCAACACGGTCGAAGAACTGATTCGCTATGATTTAAACAAGGTTGAGTTGCCTGAAACATTATGGGATAGGATAAGGAAGAGTATATCAGGGATTCCGGCATCTGTTCCTTTCTGGAAAAGATTGTTTAAAAAACAATAATCCTCCATAATTATTTGGCATGAACATCCGGCAGGAAATTGAAACATTGATAAGAGCGCGGTATCCAATTCTTTATATCGTATCCTGCGAAGAGACACGCGTTCAGGAGGTAATAATAGATATAGCGAATAAACGACAGAAGAAGGCTTTTGAATGGAGTTTTAACACAGGTATAGTTGTTGCGGGAACGCCTATTCAATCTCAGAAATCTAAAAACCCTGCAACGCGTGACCCACTGATTGCCCTTGATCAGGTAATTGAACAGGTTGAACCGGCTATTTATATCTTCAAGGACTTTCATCCGTTCCTCACAAAATCCAATTTTGCGGTCATACGTAAATTAAAAGAAATAGCAATTCATCTGAAAAATAGTTATAAGACGATTATTCTTGTTTCGCCGGTGCTTGAAATTCCTGTCGAGGTTGAAAAAGAAGTTACTGTTTTAAATTTCCCTCTGCCGGAGAAAAGGGATCTTGCGGAGTTGCTCGATAAAATTATTGAGGAGGTCAGACAGTTCAAAAATGTGAAAATTGATCTCGACGAGATGGGGAAAGAACGGCTTGTTCAGGCTGCGCTTGGGTTAACCCTGAGCGAGGCAGAGAATGTTTTTGCCAAAATCATTGTAAAGGACGGAAAACTATCAGCTGAGGATGTTAACGAGGTGTTTTCTGAAAAACAGCAGATTATTAGAAAGAGCGGTTTGCTCGAGTATTATTCATCGGACGACAATCTTGACAATGTTGGCGGATTGAAGGCGTTGAAGGAATGGCTGATTAAACGTTCCACCGCATTCACTGAACAGGCAAGGGAATTCGGGTTACCTTCTCCAAAGGGAATTTTGTTAATCGGTGTTCAAGGTTGCGGAAAAAGTCTTTGCGCAAAAGCAGTTTCAAACCTGTGGCAACTGCCGTTGCTAAGATTCGATATCGGAAGAATGTTCGGAAGTCTTGTAGGTTCGTCTGAGGAAAACATGAGACGCGCAATTGCTGTTGCGGAATCTGTGGCGCCTTGCATTCTATGGGTAGATGAAATTGATAAGGCGTTTGCGGGTTCGCAGGGCTCCGGGACAAGTGATGGAGGCACAACAGCACGTGTTTTGAGCACATTCCTGACCTGGCTTTCGGAAAAGAAATCCCCTGTATTTGTGGTTGCAACAGCGAATGAGATTACCCAGCTTCCGCCTGAACTATTGCGCAAAGGAAGACTGGACGAGATATTCTTTGTGGATCTGCCTTCATATGAAGAACGTATGGAAATACTAAAAATCCATATTGCAAAACGGGGAAGGAATCCGGAAAAATTTGACCTCGGGCAACTTGCTCTGGCAACCGAAGGTTTCAGCGGGGCAGAAATTGAAGAGGCAATAATCAGCGCTCTTTATGACGCATTTTATATGAAGACAGAACTTTCCACTGAATTGATACTCAATGCAATCAGACAGACAGTCCCGTTATCGAAGACAATGGATGAACATATCAACAGGTTAAGGGCATGGTGCGAAGGTAGNGCGAGAAACGCAAGCAATCAGCGGTCAAAGGCAAATTCGGAGGAATTCAGAAGAATGGAGATTTAATCTGAAATTCTTGCATAATTATTTAGATAAGTATAAATTTTAAGCATGAAAAAGGTAGCGGTCATATTATCCGGTTGTGGCGTTTTCGATGGTTCAGAAATTCACGAATCTGTGCTTGTTTTACTTGCCCTCGACAGAGCGAATGCTCAGGCGATTTGTACNGCGCCGGACATTCCACAGTATCATGTCGTTAACCATTATACCAAACAACCTGTCCCCGGAGAGGTAAGGAATGTGCTTGTAGAATCTGCAAGGATTGCGCGGGGCAATATTGTCCCTCTTAATCAACTAAAGGTCAGTGATATTGATGCTGTAATTCTTCCCGGTGGGTATGGCGCAGCTAAAAACCTTTGCAATTTTGCCATTGCCGGAGAAAATTTCACCATACATCCCGAAGTAGAGAAGTTCCTGAAAGAAGCGCATAATTCGGGCAAACCGATTGGCTTTGTATGTATTGCGCCTGCAATTGCGGCAAAATTGTTCGGAGATAAAAAAGTTGAATTCACAATTGGAAACGACAAGCAGACGGCTGATGTTCTTAGCAAATCCGGTGCCTGCCATGTAAATTGTACGGTTCACAATGCTGTTGTAGATAAGAAATTGAAAATTGTAACTACGCCAGCTTATATGCTTGCTACCCGTATAACTGAAGCCGAGGCAGGTATTAATAAACTCGTACAGGCTGTTCTGGAATTAGCATAAAGTTAGAATTAGTATAAAGTTAAACAGATATTAATTATTCGGTAATTTTTCATAATCTAACTTTATTGTGAAAGATTATGAAAATACTTATCCTTCTTATTTAAAGCTTTCACGTTCAGGAGAATTAAAAGAACGTGTTAAGTCTGCTCTTGATATATTAAAATCATGCTCTTTGTGTCCGCATAATTGCAAAGTAAACAGGTTTAATGATGAAAGGGGGTTTTGCAAGATCGGACGTTTTTCTGTTGTTGCCAGTTATTTTCCTCATCATGGCGAGGAAGATTGTATAAAAGGCTGGCGCGGTTCCGGGACAATCTTTTTTTCAGGGTGTAACCTTCAGTGCGTTTTTTGTCAGAACTGGGATATAAGTCATTACATGGCAGGGGAAGTTTCAGATGCATTGAGGCTTGCTGAGATAATGTTAGAATTGCAGGCGCTTGGATGTCACAATATTAATCTTGTAACACCTACCCATGTTGTTCCGCAGATCCTTGAAGCGCTTAGTGTTGCGGTTGAACGTGGACTTCGCCTACCGATTGTTTACAACACCGGCGGTTATGATTCTTTGGAAACCCTGAAGTTGCTGGATGGCATCGTAGATATATACATGCCGGATTTTAAAATATGGGATGAACAGGTTGCAAAACGGCTTTTACATGCAGAAGATTATCCGGAAATTGCACGTCAGGCTATTAAGGAAATGTGGCGTCAAGTAGGCGACCTTGTGATTGATAATTATGGTCTTGCCAGACGTGGGCTACTCATACGACATCTTGTTATGCCCTGTGGACTTGCCGGGACAAAAGAATTTTCAGAGTGGCTTGTTCGTGAAGTATCAAAAGATACTTATGTAAACATAATGAATCAATATCATCCTGACGGGTTAGTTCTGGAACCGGAGGGGAGGCAGCTTTTTAGGGATATTGCCCGGCGTATAACAGATGAGGAATATAGAATGGCGGTTCAGGAAGCAAAAAACGCTGGTATTCACCGGTTTGATTAAATTCCCAACTTTAATTTTGAGAATTCTCAATAATCGTGTAAATTTCTGTAGAAACCCCAAAATATGAAATCAGAATCAAATTGTGCCGTCTTTGGACGCGATTCAATTGCTCATATTTGGGGATTAATCGTAAACTACAAAAAAGGAGGCATTTATGCCATCACGAAGATTAAAGGAATACCTGGATAAGAATCAGGTAAAATACATTAGCATACAACACTCCCCTGCATATACATCGCAGGAGATTGCAGCAGAGTCGCATGTCCCAGGCAGGATTCTAGCAAAAACCGTAATTGTCAAAATCGAAGGCAAGATGGCGATGGTGGTACTGCCGGCGACGCGCAAAGTAATATTACAAGAATTGCGACAAGCGCTTGAGGCAGAGAAGGTTACGCTCGCCACAGAGGCTGAGTTTAAAGAACTTTTCCCGGATTGCGAACTTGGCGCAATGCCGCCTTTCGGCAATCTATATAATATGGAGGTTTATTTGTCGCCGGAATTGGCAAATAACGAGGAGATTGCCTTCAACGCCGGAACTCACACCGAATTAATAAAGATGTCCTATAAAGATTTTGAACGCCTGGTTCAGCCTAAGGTTATAAGTTTTACAACCTGAAGCGATCAGGCTCTTTCAATATATTTGCCGGTTCTGACGTCAACGCGGACTTTTTCCCCTGTCTTGATGAAGAGCGGTGCCATGATTGTGATGCCTGTTTCAAGTGTAACAGGTTTCATCACGTTGCTTGCTGAGTCACCACGGACACCTTCCGGCGCTTCAGTAACTGTGAGGACTACACTTGGGGGAAGTTCAATCATTACAGCCTTATCTTCAACGAAAGTGACGGTTACTTCTGTGTTTTCGACAAGATAATCCTTGGCATCACCAACAATTTCTGGTGGCAGAGTTACAGTTTCAAATGTTTCCGGGTCAGTGAATACATAATCCTGACCATCTTTATAACTGAATTCCATCTTCTTTGTAGTCAGGGGGACGACATCAATTTTTTCTGTGGAACTGAAGCGCACTTCAGACGACCTGCCAGTGCGGATATTTCTCAATGTTGCCTGAACAAAAGCCCGCAGGTTGCCCGGCGTCCTGTGCTGGGCGTCTAAAACAATATTGATTTCGCCATTATAATTAATAGCCATTCCTTTTCTTAAATCATTCGCATTCGGCATACACTTATAAAAACCTAAAATTTTATTGTTTACTTTTTATTATCTTTACTCAATTTATCCCATCCAAAAACGGATGGAAATGCTAAAATATAACATAAATATAATAAATCAAGTTGTTTTTTAAATTTAAAAACCATTAATCGTTATAGGTGCTTTGACCCGATAAAAACTAATAAACCTTAAAATTTTTAAAAAATATAAAATTCTTAATATCGGAATGGTTAGATTGCTAAAAATAAAATATTTGTAAATTTGATGAATTAAAGTAATTTTACTAAAGATTCGGAATTATGCTGGCTGAGCGAATTTCAGAATTTTTGAGGCAAAATCGTATCAAAGTTACACGATTTTTTGTTGCTGTTTTTTTTCTAATTTTTCTTTTCAGTCAACACAAAATAGAGGAGAAGGGATTCCTTGATTATTTCATGGAATTAACGAGTATCGTCCTGATATTTCTCGGAACGTATGGAAGACTCTGGTGTACCCTTTTTATTTCAGGATATAAAACTAACAAATTAATAACCGTCGGTCCCTATTCAATCTGTCGCAATCCGCTTTACTTTTTTAGTTTTATAGGGACTTTGGGAATTGCTTTGCAGACCGAAATGATAACTTTCGTGGTAATTGCTATTTTTGGATTTGCCTTCCTATATTCTATTATAATAAAGGGTGAAGAGAAAAAACTGCTCGAAATTCATGGCAAGGAATTCGAGGAATATTGCAAACGAGTCCCAAGGTTTTTCCCAAAATTCAGTCTGTATACAGAACCGGAAACCTACCAGTTTAACACATTACGGTATAGACGGGCATTCATGGAAGGTATGTGGTTCGTAATTATATATCCTGTATTTGAGATAATTGAACAATTACATAACTACGGAATACTACCGGCGTTTTTTAAAATCTGGTAATAAATTTAATGGTTTATTGTTTAGTTTTAGACTAATCCTGAGTGCTTTTTTGATTTC
>JGI24721J44947_10004599_pt1 | contig 19148 bp, 17 predicted proteins | sample YelNatPaOPGAMG01_FD_44947 | JGI IMG/M metagenome (IMG submission 44947) | reverse complement strand
TCAATATTTGATAAGTAAGCAGGTTTTTTATATTCACGGTCGTATTGAGGAGCTCCCCCGCCCAACACCAATGATTCTGCAGGGATAACTGCTTCCAAATTACCATGGTGATAGAAATGCAATAAACCATCATTGGTCACTTCACCAATATTACTGGCACTTAAATCCCATTTTTCAAAAACTGCAATTACCTCCGCTTCACGGCCCTTTTCAACTACCAACAACATTCTCTCCTGGCTTTCGCTTAATAATAATTCCCAGGCTTTCATGTTTTGTTGGCGCGTAGGCACTTTATCCAAATCAATACGCATACCAACACCACCTTTCGCACTCATTTCGGCGGTTGAGCAAATAATGCCGGCTGCACCCATATCCTGCATACCCACTACGGCACCTGTTTCAATTACTTCCAAACAGGCTTCTAATAATTTTTTTTCTTGAAAAGGGTCACCCACTTGCACAGCTGGCAATTCTTCCACACTTTCCTCGGTAATATTAGCACTAGCAAAACTGGCGCCACCAATTCCATCTTTCCCGGTAGCACTTCCTACATAAAACACCGGATTACCAATGCCTTTTGCTGTTGCACTTACCATCTTATTGGCTTTCACAATACCAACACTCATGGCATTCACCAATGGATTGGTATGATAGCAATCTTCAAAATAAACTTCACCCGCCACGGTAGGAACTCCAAAACAGTTACCATAGTGGCCAATACCTTTTACAACTCCTTTTAGTAATCGTTGGGTTTTTGCATCGTTTAAATTGCCGAATCGTAAACTATTTAAGGAAGCAATGGGCCTTGCACCCATAGTAAAAATATCGCGTTGAATACCGCCAACTCCCGTTGCTGCACCTTGAAAAGGCTCAATTGCAGAAGGATGATTATGACTTTCAATTTTAAATACAACGCCGTAACCATTACCCATATCCATTAAACCCGCATTTTCTTCGCCTGCGGCTACCAGCATTCTGCCTCCTTCTCGTGGCAATGTTTTTAACCACTTAATAGAGTTTTTATAACTACAATGCTCACTCCACATGGCACTGAAACAACATAGCTCAGTAAAATTGGGTGTACGAGAAAGTTTTTGTTGAATTAATTCAAATTCTTCTTCAGTTAATCGAAGTTGTTGGGCAGTTGTAACGGTTATTTCCATTGCATTAATTGTAAAGAATATGAGAGTTGATTTACCTAATTATGGTGCAAAGGTAATGCAAAGCAATGGAAGCCGACCAATGAAGCATGCCGGTGATAAAAAAGTAACAAAAATATAGAAACAGGTTATACTGCAGCGGAAGCTATTTGTTCATACACTTCCATTAATTCTACATCATCGACCTCACTTCTTAACTCTTCAGAAAGAAGTGGCACTAATTGATGCAAATAACGTTCATTACTGCTTTTGCCGGAAATGGCATCCATCCAAAACATTTTGTTCATATACCTGCTTTTTAGCATGGTATAACTCCAAACAAAACTTTCTGCTTCAGAAGAAAGCCCATTTTTAGTAATATCAATTTTTTGCTGAATTAGCTTTTCAGAAAGCCTAACTACTAAACTGGCCAGTTTAATTTTGGGGGAATATGGCCGTTGACGGAACCATGGTTTTACAAATAACATAACTTTTGGTTTTACAGATGGATTTGGATAAAGTTGTAATTAAAAAAATTAGTATATAATTTGTCTAATATACTATTTATTTTAATTCAAACAAAAAAACTTTACCAAATTTGATGTCGAAAATGAGCAAAAACCACGCCAAAAGTTAAAGAAATTAGGAGGCAACTCTACTGAATTGCTCAACTAATTCATCATCAGACAAGTAGGAATTTAATTCATCTGCTATATATGGCACTAATTTTTTTAAGTAACGTTCATTACTACTGCAAGGGGCAACATCAACCCAATAAACTTTATACATATACCTGCTTTTCAGCATGCTGTAATTCCAAATAATGCTTTCAGTAGCATCGGCAACTTTTCCCACCTGGCCTTCATATTTCTGTTGAATGATTCGTTCAGTAATAGATAAAACTAATTTAGCAAACCGTATTTTCTTACAGAATTGCTCTTTTTTAAACCATGGGCGAAAGTACAATAGCATAAAACCAGTTTTAAGTTTATCTGAATGTTAGCATTATCATCAAATATTTATATGAATTCAGTTTTTAAATAAAGTTTCTATCAATCANTAAAAAACACTCCTAACTACACAGTATAGATGGTTCTTCATAGAATAAAGGGAGAATAAAGCCAAAGACACATTAAAACAAAAGCAAAATGAATATGTAATAAAAAATATGCTATTAAAAAAATATTTGTATTTCAGCATATAACGCACACAAATTCAAATTATTGTAATTATAGAAAAAATCGCTGTGAAACAATAAAATGTAAACAACACAATTACCACTTAATTAAATACATTTACGATGTATTTAATAAAATGAAGCAGAATGGAAATAGGCGATCCTTCGATTTTAAATGACTTAGTTCGTGTAAAAATGCCATTTGGTAAGTATAAAGATGTTTTAATCTGCAATTTACCTATGCCCTATTTAGAATGGTTTGCACGAAAGGGTTTTCCAAAAGGCAAGCTAGGTATTTTATTAGCTACCATGTATGAGATTAAATTAAATGGCTTATCACATTTATTAAACCCCATAAAATAACCCGGAATTACACACTAAACCAATGCAAATTAAGCTAAAAAGCATTAGATTTTATTCAATATATAATTGCATTACAATTAATTATATGTTTATAAAATGAATAAAAAACGACATTTTTTTTGAACGAAACGGAAAATATTTTGATTTTTTTTAGAAAAATGCGTTTATTTTGTAGCTCAAAATTCAAAAAATATGTCATTACGATTTCAGGCAATTAACGACTTATCAAACCAACCAAGTGATGTTGAGGTAAGTAGCCGTAAAATTTCGGCCATTTTTGGCGAGAACGTTTTTACATTAAAAACAGCCAGAGAATATTTAAGTGATGAAGCCTACAAAAGTCTAATAGCTAGCATTAAAGGCGGAAAAAAAATTGACCGGGCTGTTGCCGGTTCAATTGCAAATGGAATGCGTGCATGGGCTGAAAGTAAAGGAGTAACACACTTTACACACTGGTTTCAACCACTTACAGGTACTACTGCCGAAAAGCATGACAGTTTTTTTACTATTAAAAGTGATGGAACAGCCTTAGAGCAATTTGACGGTGATGCATTAATTCAGCAAGAACCCGATGCATCTTCTTTCCCCAGCGGCGGATTAAGGGCAACTTTTGAAGCAAGAGGTTATACTGCCTGGGATCCCTCATCACCTGCATTTATTATTGAAATTGGTTCCGGAAAAACCCTTTGTATTCCAACCATTTTTGTTTCATATACCGGAGAATCATTAGACTATAAAGCACCTTTATTAAAAGCATTAGAAGCATTGAATAAAGCTGCTGTTGAAGTTTGTAATTATTTTGATAAGAATGTTACTAAAGTAACTGCTACTTTGGGCTGGGAACAAGAATATTTCATTATAGATGAGCGCTTGGCGAATGCAAGACCCGATTTAGTTCAATGTGGACGTACAGTATTTGGCGCTGCACCTGCAAAAGGGCAACAATTAGAAGACCATTATTTCGGATCAATTCCTGAAAGAGTTTACCACTTTATGCGCGATTTTGAAAATGAATGCTATAAACTTGGTATTCCTTTAAAAACACGCCATAATGAAGTGGCACCCTCACAATTTGAAGTAGCACCCATTTTTGAAGAAGTAAGTGTTGCAGTTGACCACAATGCTTTATTAATGGATGTAATGGATCGTGTTGCTCGCCGTCACAAGTTAAAAGTACTGATACACGAAAAACCATTTGCGGGTATTAATGGAAATGGTAAGCACAATAACTGGAGCATGGCTACCGATACAGGTGTAAACTTGTTATCGCCAGGCAAAACACCTAAAACCAATTTAATGTTCTTAACATTTTTTGTTAATACTATTAAAGCGGTTCATGATTATGCCGATTTACTTCGTGCTTCTATTGCTTCAGCAGGTAACGACCATCGCTTAGGTGCAAATGAAGCGCCACCGGCCATCATCTCTGTATTTGTTGGCCAATATTTAGCTAAGGTGTTAAATGAAATAGAAACAAGGGTAAGCGATAAATTTGATGAACAGGATGAAGCCATTCTTAAATTAGACATACATCGTTCTATTCCTGAGTTAATGTTGGATAATACCGATAGAAACCGTACCTCACCATTTGCATTTACCGGAAACAAATTTGAATTTAGAGCTGTAGGTTCTTCAGCAAATTGTGCTAATCCGATGACTGTACTTAATGTAATTATGGCTGAAACACTCCAACAATTTAAAAAAGATGTAGATGCTTTAATTGAAAAAGGCGATAAAAAAGAAATTGCAATTATGCAAACCATTCAAAAATATATTGTTGAAAGTAAAAATGTATTATTTGAAGGGGATGGTTACAGCGAAGCATGGCATCATGAAGCAGAACGCAGAGGTTTACCTAACGTACCAACTACTCCATTAGCATTAGATGCAATGGTAACAAGTAAAGCTAAAAACTTATTTGAAAAAAATAATGTATTTTCAGTAGCTGAATTAGAAGCCCGCCACGAAATTGAATTGGAAAAATATATCAAAAAGGTACAAATTGAAGCTAGAATTATGGGCGATTTGGCCTTAAACCATATTATTCCTACTGCCATTAAATATCAAAACGAACTTTCGCAAAATATTAATGGCTTAAAAGCAGCAGGCTTACCTGAAAGTCAATACAAAACGCAATTAGAAATTTTGAATAAAGTGAGTGAGCACTTACAAATTGTATACGAAAAAGTACATGCGTTGGTTGAAGCCAGAAAAATTGCTAACAATATTGAAAATACAAGAACAAAAGCAATAGCCTATTGCACACAGGTTAAAGAAATGTATTTTGATGTTATTAGATACCATGTTGATAAATTAGAAGCTTTGGTAGATGATGAACACTGGAGTTTACCTAAATACAGAGAATTATTATTCTTGCGATAATAAGTACTGCGTTTATTAAAAAAGCTGCGTTTCCCTTAAAGGAACGCAGTTTTTTTTCGCCATAACTAAACCCTCTATAATCGGATGTTCAAAATCAAATAATATTCAACCCACTTTTTTCTCGTTTCACCGAAAATTAACTAACAACAATAAACCCCTTTGTAGCTTTAATGTCACTAATGAAACATATTATTCAATAAACAAAACAGCATTTGTATGAAAAAAATTTTTATTGCATTAATTATTTTCACCATTGGCTTTGCAGGAAAAACCATGGCACAGCGTGGTGGCTTTGACCCTGCCCAAATGAAGGCACGACAAATTGAACAACTTAAATCTTCAAATCTGAATTTAACAGATGTGCAAATGGATTCTATAGTTTCCATAAACATGGATATGATGCAACAGATGCGTGGTATGCGCGATTTAAGCCCTGATGAGAGAATGAGTAAAATGAAAGAATTAAATGACTTAAGAATGAAACGTTGGACTTCGGCTTTAAACAACGATAAAGCATTGGCACAGAAAGTAGAAGATTTTTATGAACAGCAGCGCAAACAAAGAATGCAAAATCGTGGTCAACAATAGTTTTTACCCCTTCATTAAAACTTACCCTCGCTTGTTTTAGATATGTTCTAATGTAATAAACCCTCCTTGTATTGGAGGGTTTATTTTTATAATGATGTATTACTAATTGGAATACTATTGCATCTTAAAGGTATCTAAGAATTTAGTAGTGAAATTACCACTTCTGAAATCTTCATTTTTCATTAGTTGTAAATGAAAAGGAATAGTTGTTTTAACACCTTCAATTACATATTCGCTTAAGGCACGATACATGGTATCAATAGCCTCTTCGCGGGTTTGTGCTACAGTAATTAATTTTCCAATCATAGAATCATAGAATGGCGGAATAACATATCCGGCATAAACATGACTATCAACCCTTACACCATGCCCACCTGGGGTATGCAGAGTAGTTATTTTACCGGGTGAAGGTCTAAAATCGTTATAGGGATCTTCTGCATTAATTCTACATTCAATAGCATGCATTTGAGGGAAATAATTCCGTCCGGAAATGCGTTCGCCTAGAGCAATTTTTATTTGTTCTTTAATTAAATCATGGTTAATTACTTCCTCGGTTACGCAGTGTTCTACTTGAATACGCGTATTCATTTCCATGAAGTAAAAATTGCGGTGTTTATCAACCAAAAATTCAATGGTACCAACACTTTCATAATTAATGGCTGAAGCAGCTTTAATAGCAGCTGCACCCATAGCTTCCCGCAATTCGGGAGTCATAAAAGGCGAGGGAGATTCTTCAACCAATTTTTGGTGACGCCTTTGAATAGAACAATCGCGCTCACTTAAATGGCAAACTGTTCCGTATTGGTCGCCAGCAACTTGAATTTCAATATGCCGAGGTTCTTCTACAAACTTTTCCATGTACACCCCATCATTTTTAAAAGCAGCACCGGCTTCAGCTTTTGCAGTATTGTAGGCACGCTCCATTTCACCTTCTTCCCAAACAATACGCATACCCTTTCCACCGCCACCAGCCGTAGCTTTTAATATTACAGGATAACCAATTTCTTTAGCTAGTGATTTAGCCTGTTCAATACTTTCTAATAAACCACCACTACCGGGAACAACCGGGACACCAGCTTTAATCATGGTTTCTTTGGCGGTAATTTTATCACCCATTGCATTAATCATGTCGGGTGTAGGGCCAATAAACTTTATACCGTGGTCAGCACAGATTTGTGAGAACTTAGCATTCTCTGCCAAAAAACCATAACCGGGATGTATGGCATCCGCATTGGTAATTTCAGCAGCCGCCATTATATGGGGTATGTTTAAATAAGATTCGGAACTAGCGGGTTTTCCAATACAAACTGCTTCATCAGCAAAACGCACATGAAGGCTGTCTTTATCGGCAGTTGAATAAACGGCTACCGTTTTTATACCCATTTCCCTACAGGTTCTAATAACTCTTAAAGCAATTTCACCCCTGTTAGCAATTAATATTTTTTTGAACATTGTTTAAAATTGTACAATTGATAAAACAAATAATTTAAAGTTTGCTATACGGTCATTTACAAAGAATAGCCAAACAACGAGATGCTTCAGCTATCTATCCCCTTTGAAATTTCATTAAAACAGGAATAATATTTAACTGGGCTGTACTAAAAACAGAGGCTGATCATATTCAACCGGTGTACTATCTTCCACTAAAACTTTTACAATTGTACCTTTTACCTCACTTTCAATTTCATTAAATAGTTTCATGGCTTCAATTATACAAACTACAGTACCTGTTTCAACTTCGCTACCTACTTCAACAAAATTGGGCTTACCTGGAGCTGCTTTTCTATAAAAAGTACCAATCATTGGACTTTTAATGGTTAACAGCTTACTTTCATCAGATTTTGGAGCTGGCGGTGCAGCAGGAGTGCTGGGAGCTGGTGCTGCTGGTGCTTGTTGAGGGATATTTGCAACGGGTGGAGCTACATTATATACTTGTTGTGGAGGAGCCACATTAATTACTTGTTCTTCTTTTTGTTTAATGGTAACTTTTCCGTCTTTGTCTTCAATACTTATTTCTCCGATGTTGCTTTTATTAATAATCTTAATTAATTCGTGAATTTGTTTTAAGTCCATATTGATGTGTTTTTTACTTAAAAAAGGGGATTTAGGTATGAAAAGTGGGGCAAAATAGGCAATTTTTGTTCAAATTAAGGCATTTTTTGGAATTTGAAATATTTATGACCACAATAAAAAAAACTTATAGAATAAAAATAGCCTCGCAATTTGCGAAGCTACTTTATAAAAAATGTCAATCTATTCTTTCACTCGTTCAATATAATCACCAGATTTGGTATTTATGCGTATTAATTCACCTTCTTCCACAAATAATGGTACTTGCACTGTAGCTCCGGTTTCAATTGTTGCAGTTTTTAATGCTCTGGTTGCAGTGTCACCCCTTAAGCCGGGTTCGCAATAGGTTATTTTTACTACAATTTTTTCCGGCAATTCTGCACCAATAGGCATTTCAGTTTCTGTATTAATGAAAACAAACACTTCAGAACCTTCTTTTAAAAATTGAGGCGCATCAATCATTTCCTCACCTAAAGTAATTTGTTCAAAAGTTTCATTATTCATTAAGTTAAAGCCGCTCTCGTCTTTATACAAATATTGAAATGCTTTTTTTTCAACCCTTACCGGATGAATTGTTTCACCACTATTCCATGTTTTCTCAATAGTGCGGTTATTATCTACACCCTTTAACTTAGCCCAAACTTTTGCTGCAGCTCTAGCGGTTTTGTTTTCGCCGAAATCAATTACACTATAAAGACTGCCATCTAATTTAATGATTAAGCCACGACTAATATCTGCTGTTGTTGCCATTATAAAAAATTTTAAAAGAGAATAAAATAAGACTGCAAATGTAGGAAAAGCAATTTTAATTCATAACAAAGCAAATGAAACAACTTAAATACAACATTAAAAATTTCTATAGCATTTTAAAATAAATTAGTAATGCAGGCATTGGGTAAGATTTCTTTATTTTTGCAAATCTTATTAATCTCAATTTTTTATTATGTCTGTATTAGTTAATAAAAGTTCCAGAGTTTTGGTACAAGGCTTCACAGGAACGGAAGGCACTTTTCATGCCACACAAATGATAGAATATGGTACAAATGTAGTGGGNGGTGTAACACCGAATAAAGGTGGTACTACTCACTTGGATAAACCTGTATTTAATACCGTGGCTGATGCGGTAAAAGCTACCCAAGCCAATGTTAGCATAATTTTTGTTCCCCCTGCCTTTGCTGCCGATGCAATAATGGAAGCTGCTGAAGCAGGCATTGAATTGGTAATTTGCATAACTGAAGGTATTCCGGTGCAGGATATGGTGAAAGTGAAAAATTACTTACAAGGTTCAAAAACTCGTTTAATTGGACCCAACTGCCCCGGTGTAATTACTGCCGGCGAAGCGAAAATTGGTATTATGCCCGGCTTTATTTTTAAACCCGGCAAAATAGGTATTGTTTCCAAATCGGGTACCTTAACATATGAAGCTGCGGATCAAATTGTAAAAGCAGGTTTGGGTATTAGTACTGCAATTGGTATTGGTGGCGACCCAATTATTGGAACACCTACTGTTGAAGCAGTAAAATTACTAATGAATGACCCCGAAACTGAAGGGATTGTAATGATTGGTGAAATTGGTGGCAGTATGGAAGCTGATGCTGCTCGTTGGATTAAAGACAATGCCAAGAAACCTGTGGTGGGATTTATTGCCGGACAAACTGCACCGGCAGGTCGTAGAATGGGACACGCCGGCGCTATTATTGGTGGTGCGGAAGATACTGCAGCAGCTAAAATGAAAATTATGAGCGACTGTGGTATTCATGTTGTTGCAAGCCCTGCCGATATTGGTAAAACCATGGCCGCAGCATTGAAAAAATAAGTTTAAATTTTCTCACATATATCCCGCCCTATCGGCGGGATTTTTTTTGTACTACCCCCAACAATTTCTTTTTCACTAATATTGTTCCATGTACAGACTATTATTTCTTCTATTGATTGGAATGTTGAATATCACTGCCTCATATGCCTATCCGTTTTTTAAATGGCATTCAGAAGACCCAAAAATTAAGATAAGTTTATTAACGCCGGAATTTTTAAGAGAAGGCGATAAAGTATTTATTGTAGGAAAAATTAAAAATACAAGTAATATTGAACTTACAGGACAAACACAATTACAAATTACCAACTATTTATCCGGCACCAGTGTAGATGGCTGGTTTACCAATAGCTTTCCTGTTCAATACTTTACTGTACCGGCCAATGATAGTGTTTTAGTCCATTTCCCCATACAAGTTCCTTATAGTTTTTACAACACTGTAAAGAGTACACTTTTCATAAAATACAACCAATATACTGATAGCACTGCAACAATTTTACCCGTGTATACCAATAGAGCATTCATTCAGCAAACATTGCTGTATAATTTTCAACAAAAAAATAATTATACCGCCAATTTAGATTCATTGTTGCAAATTTCTAATGAAAGCATTTCACCCATTGCACTCGCAATTGGTCTTAATAGAATTCCTTATTATGCCATACAAAAAAGGCTAAAAGAATTAATAAGTAGTAACCGTGAACAACCGATTGACAAAGCCCTACAAATATTAGCCGGCAGTTTATTAAATCGAAAAGAAACATTCATTAGCAGCATTACAACAGAGAAAAAACAAGAGTCACAATTTTCAGTTACTAATTTGGGGCATTTTGATACTATACAAAAAAACATACAACACCCATTAACGGACTACTATTTGCGTGAACTAAGACTATTACAACAACCCAATGGCAGTTTTTATAAAGACAACAATGCAACCACTACCCTTTTAAACGCAAAAATTTTGTATTTATTAGCGTGCAGTTACTCATTAAACCATCATCATCATAACATACAACAAAGCATTACTAATTTAATACAACCCGGTATTAATGGGCTAAATCAACAGTTTAGCAATCCAAGCGCCACAAATACTTTTACTAGTTTATACTGCTTATTTAGCAAAGCAACTTTTCAATTTGTTACTAAATTTAGCAATACCGACTCTTTACAACTGCAATTCTTAAAGCAAAAAGCTTCTAACTTAAGCTTACCTGAACAAGCCTTATTGGCTGTAACTTTACAACAATGTAATGATACCGGTGTAGTTTTCAAGACCATTATTAAGCACTTAATTACCAAAACTAACTTTGGCGAGACTAATACATTAACCCATGCATACATCTTACAATTAATACAAAAAAATCCGGCACTATTTTCAACAACTTTTATAAATACATATCTGCAATACATTAGTAATAATTTTTTAAAATCAACTTCAGTTGACCGTTTTTCAACTGTTATTACCGGCGCTTCCCTGTTAGGCTTTGTTGCTAATAATCCATTCAACATTACTGCCAACATTAACAATACCGCCTTTGCGTTTAGGGAAAATAGTATTCAGGAAATACCGATTCAACAATTAGAAAATTCACCTGTTAAAATGCAACTAAACCTGCCTACTAAATCGGACATTGATTGGTACGGAAATTTTCAATGGCAATATTTACAAAATGTTGATAACATTCCCAGCAAATTAACTAACCAAGCTATAAAAATTTCTAAAAAATTCTTTGTTAAGAATCCAAGTAAAGAAAATAGTTGGGAAACTTATCAAAGCAAGGAAACATTACACATAGGCGATACCGTTATGATTGAAATAGGTGTACAAAGTAATCATACCATTACCAATTGCCTGTTAACGGACAATTTTCCTTCTTGCATAAAAATATACCGATTGGCTTCAAATATCGAAACCCATACTAATTCTGGCATTTATTCAGGGTTTCAATATAAAGTTGACGTAACTTCTACAGAACAAATTATTCGATATTACGGCATAATAACAACACCCGGACAGTTTTCAGGCGGCATAGCAACAATTCAAGAAGATGAAGAAAAAATGAGCTATGCAGCTCCTACTCTTATACAAGTAGCAGAGCATAAATAAAATAACAAAACTGTTTTTATTTTTGAAGAATGGAAGTTGATTATGTAATTGTTGGACAAGGTATTGCAGGCACCATGCTAAGCTATTATTTGCTACAGCAAGGAAATACCGTTATTGTAGTAGATGAATTTAACCCCAATAGTGCCTCTCAGGTAGCCAGTGGTGTTATTAATCCCGTTACAGGCAGGCGATTTGTTACAACCTGGATGATTGAAACTTTAATGCCCTTTGCACAGAAAGCCTATCAATCATTAGAAAAGCTTTTAAACGTTTCCATTATTCAACAAACTCAATTAATTGATTTTCATACAACGCAGCAAATGCAACAAGCATTTCAACAGCGTGCTAACGATGACAACACCTATGTTTCTGAATTAACAAACACCAACCATTGGCAACAATATTTTCAATACGCGCATGGCATTGGCACTATTCAACCCGTCTTCCACATTCAACTCCAAACCTTATTAAGCACATGGCGTAATTATCTACAACAGCAGCAAATACTCCTTCCAGAAGTATTTAGTTTACAAAATTTAACTTTATCATCAAGTAGCATTGCTTATAGAAATATTAAAGCAAAAGCCATAATTTTTTGCAATGGNNTACAGGCCATGCATTTACCTTATTTTAATAAACTTCCATTTGCACCCAATAAAGGTGAAGCACTNATTTTGCATTTGCCCAATTTGCCCACTCAATACTTGTATAAACATGGCATTAGNTTAATACCCTGGCAAAATAATTTGTGGTGGGCAGGTTCTTCATACGAGTGGAGTTACANCAATGCANTGCCTACTCAAAACTTTCAACAAAAAACAATGCAGCAATTACAACAGTGGTTAAAAATGCCTTTTCAATTGCAACAACATATAGCATCTGAAAGGCCTGCTACTTTGGAACGACGACCATTTGTAGGTATGCATCCCTATTTTTCTCAAATTGGTATTTTAAATGGTTTTGGCACCAAGGGCTGCTCATTAGCACCTTATTTTGCATATGCATTAGCGCAGCATTTAACAAATGGTNATCCAATTTTAGCTGAAGCAGCCATAAACCGATTCCAAAAAATTTTACAGCCATAATTTGTTCATAAAAATTTAATATTGCTGGTTATTTGCTTTTTAAAACATCCAAAAATTCAGCAAAGTGCCAGAACCAACCATCAATGCGCAACAAGCTCTTCCCAACGATTCAGCTAACATTGTGCCATTACTTCCGGGCGAAAAACAATATAATATTCCATTAAAGTATCGGAAAATGGAAAACCTACATATTGTGTTTTGGCTTTTTAAAGACATAAGTTGGTGCATGTTTTGGCGTCCACTGGGCATTGCCATGATATTTCCCACATTAATTATTTCCATCATTATTGCCTATCGCACTCGTCAATACATGTCAGAATTATGTCATAATTTAGCAATCACGGTTTGGATAAGTGCCAACTCCTATTGGATGATTAGCGAATTTCTACACTTTGATGATCGCTTAGCCTTCCCCGGCGTTACATTCAAGCATTTGGCCATGATTCCATTTACCATTGGCGTTATTATTTTAGCATACTACTATTTGTATTGGAAACCTACGCACAAAAATGCATTAGATAGCATGTAAAACATTCCTTAAAAACCAGCCGCAATAATTCCCTGTTTTAACAGCATAAAACTGCATTCATCCCATGCAATTCAGCTATATTTGCAGCCCAATTGGTTAGTTATGTTACCGGCATTTGTACAAGTATTCAGCATCGTTGCGTCGCACACTGCAACGCCTTGTTCATTACCGAGCATTGCAAACCAAAAAGTTTACAACCAAACAATTTTACAAAATATATTAATATAATTTAAAATATATGTTCAGAACGCATACCTGTGGCGAATTAAACATTCAGCATGTACAACAAACAGTTACTTTGGCCGGATGGGTACAAACAGTTAGAAAATTTGGCAGCATTACCTTCGTTGATATTAGGGATCGCTATGGAATAACACAATTGTTGTTTAACGAAAATTTGAATGAAGCACTTGAGGCCAATCCTTTAGGCCGCGAGTATGTTATTCAAGCTACAGGAACCGTGCAAGAAAGAAGCAATAAAAATCCACAATTAGCCACCGGTGATATAGAAATACTGGTTACAAGTTTTACCATCTTAAATAAATCGGCTGTTCCGCCATTTACCATTCAAGATGATACCGATGGCGGCGATGATTTAAGAATGAAATATCGCTTTTTAGATTTGCGAAGAAATGCAGTAAAAAAGAATTTAATATTAAGATACGAAGTAGGCCGTGCTACGCGTAACTATTTACACCAAAACGGATTTTTAGATATTGAAACACCGTTTTTAATTAAATCAACTCCCGAGGGTGCCCGCGACTTTGTTGTTCCAAGCCGAATGAATCCAGGACAATTTTATGCTTTACCGCAAAGTCCCCAAACTTTTAAACAATTATTGATGGTAAGTGGTTACGACCGCTACTATCAAATAGTAAAATGTTTTAGAGATGAAGATTTACGTGCCGATCGCCAACCCGAGTTTACACAAATAGATTGTGAAATGAGTTTTGTTGAGCAAGAAGACATTCTAAATATGTTTGAGGGATTGGTGAAATTCATTTTCAAAGAAGTAAAAAACATTAACTATAATGAACCTGTACAACGCATGTCGTGGGAAGAAGCCATGTGGCAATATGGTAATGACAAGCCCGACATTCGTTTCAATATGCAATTATGTAACATTAAATTCCCTGCACACACTTTTCCAACAAAAACTAATTTAGCGCACTTAGTACAGGGTGCCGGATTCCAAGTGTTTGAAGAGGCAGAAACTGTCATAGCATTAGCAATTCCGGGTTGCAGCGAATATACCCGCAAACAAACCGATGAATTAACTGAATGGGTTAAGCGGCCACAAATAGGCATGAAAGGTTTGGTATTCATTAAATACAATACCGACGGTACTTTAAAAAGTAGTGTTGATAAATTTTACACTGAAGAAAAACTTAAAGCCATTGCACTTGCAGCAAATGCAAAGCCCGGCGACTTAATTGTAATTTTAGCAGGAACTGAAGAAAAAACCCGCAAAGCTATTAGTGAACTNCGCTTAGAAATGGCTAACAGATTGGGTTTGCGTAAAAAAGATGAATTTAAATTATTGTGGGTACTCGATTTTCCTTTATTTGAATATGATGCAGAAGAAAATCGTTGGGTAGCACGTCACCATCCTTTTACTTCNCCTAAACCTCAGGATATTNAAACCATGATTCAGCATTCACCGGTTATTACCAATCCTGAAAAATATTTAGAACATCCCTACGCTAATATTAAAGCCAACGCATACGATATGGTACTCAACGGTAACGAAATTGGCGGAGGCTCAATAAGAATTTATCAAAGAAATCTGCAAGAAAAAATGTTCCAAGCCTTAGGTATGAGTAAGGAAGAACAACAACAAAAATTTGGCTTTTTATTGGGAGCTTTTGAATATGGTGCCCCACCACACGGCGGATTGGCTTTTGGTTTTGACAGACTTTGTGCCATTTTAGGCGGCAGTGAAAGTATTCGCGACTTTATTGCCTTCCCTAAAAACAATAGTGGCCGCGATGTAATGTTAGATGCACCGGGCCCAATTGATGAAAAACAAATGCAAGAATTACAAATAAAATTAAACTTGCAATAACTNATAAATAAATAGTTGCCAACAAATTATGACATTAAACATTTATAGGATATTTACAATTGTATTATTACCATTTGCAGCACTATTTGGGTTAGATAGTGTATTATCTATCTTCGCCGGTTTTGGCAATCCCGCAGTTATGCTAAGTGCNGTCATTCTTGCTTGTGTAGTAATTTATATTTTCACTTCGGCCTTCTTTTTGTTTAAAGGTATTCTAAAAAATACCTTTTGTAAACCAGGTCTAAAAGATTGGATAAAAGTGAATGCAGTTATTGCTATAATTTTTGCCGCTTTGGCTATTATAAGTTGCATTTCAATTTTATACCTAATGAGCAATAAAGCTATGTATAACCAATTCATTGAAATGTTGAATAGCGCAAGGCCGGCGGGCTTACCATCCAGTTATTCATCGCAGGAGTTATTAATGGCTATGCGTAGTTCATTAATTATTTTATTGCCGTTCTCAATTATTCTTTTCATTCATGTTTTAATTACCTTCCGTTTATTAAAAAAATACAGTGTACTTTTCAGTAAATAATTTTAGATAATTACAGGCTAAAATTTTTTACTTTTCAGGTATGAATAACATGCCTCCATTGGCGGAAAGAATGCGCCCCAAAACATTGCACGACTTATATGGCCAGCAACACCTTACCGGCGATAACAGTATATTGAATAAATCCTTACAACAAGGTTATATTCCTTCAATGATACTTTGGGGACCACCCGGTGTTGGGAAAACAACCTTGGCACAAATTATTGCACAAACACTTCAAGTACCTTTTTTTCAATTAAGTGCTATTAGCAGTGGCGTTAAAGAAGTAAGAGAAGTAATTGATACTGCTAGGANAACCAAGCGTGCATTGTTGTTTATCGACGAAATTCATCGCTTTAATAAAAGCCAGCAGGATGCATTGCTGGCAGCAGTTGAACAAGGCATTATTACCTTAATTGGTGCCACAACCGAAAATCCTTCATTTGAGGTAAATGCTGCATTACTAAGTCGTTGCCAGGTATATATTCTAAAACCTTTACAGAATGAAGATTTATTGCAGCTTTTACAAAATGCCTTGGAGAAAGATGATATTTTGAAGCAATACCATATTCGGTTGCAACAAACGGATGCCTTACTGCAATTTTCCGGCGGCGATGCCAGAAAATTATTAAACCTGTTTGAATTGGTAGTGCTTTCTTCTAAAGAAAAAANNATTACCATNACCAATGAAATGGTAACCGCTATTGCACAACAGAAAACGGCTTTGTACGATAAAGGCGGTGAACAACATTATGATATTATTTCTGCCTTTATTAAAAGCATGCGCGGCAGCGATCCCAATGCTGCTGTGTATTGGTTAGCCAGAATGATTGAAGGCGGAGAAGATGTATCATTTATTGCACGCCGCATGATTATTTTTGCCAGTGAAGATATTGGCAACGCAAATCCCAATGCGTTATTATTAGCCAATGCTACGTTCGATGCGGTAAATAAAATTGGTTATCCGGAAAGTCGCATAATTTTAAGTCAATGCGCCACTTACCTTGCCGGTTCACCCAAAAGTAATGCCGCCTATGAGGCCATAAATAATGCACAGCAGCTGGTGCAAACTACCGGCGATTTACCTGTGCCCTTGCACTTACGTAATGCGCCCACCCGCTTAATGAAAAACTTGGATTATGGTAAAGNATATCAATACCCTCATCAATATCCTTTAAATTTTGTTGAGCAGGAATACTTACCCACGGCTATATCGGGAACCACATTNTATCAGCCGGGTAATAATGCCCGTGAAGTGGAAATAAGAAAATTTTTACAAGTCCGTTGGAAAAACAAATACGGTTATTAATCAAACAATGTTGCTTTGTTTTATCTTTAAACCTTAAACTATTGCCATGAGAAAAATTTTTACAGCAGTATTGGTTACTGCACTTTGTAGTTCAGTTGGCTATGGCCAAACTATTATTGATCGCGATCCGGAAATTGCATCAATGGTAAAAGAAGTATCGGCCGATTCATTGCGCAGTTACATTAACACCATGGTTAATTTCGGTACTCGCAATACATTAAGTACGCAAACCAATCCGAAAAGAGGTATTGGTGCTGCAAGAAAATGGGTACTTCAAAAGTTTAATGAATTTGCAGCCAATAGCAATGGTAGAATGACGGCTTTTATTGATACGGTAACCTACCATCCCGATGGTAAACGTGTTGATAGCACCATTATTTTAGGAAATGTGGTAGCTACTTTAAAAGGAACTGACCCCAACGACCATCGCATTTTTTTAATTAGCGGACACTTAGATAATATGCGCACCAACGTTATGGACAGAGTAAATGACGCCCCCGGCGCCAACGATGATGGAAGTGGTTCGGCTGCAGTAATTGAATGCGCAAGAGTAATGAGCAAACATGCTTTTCCGGCAACTATCATATTTGTTACAGTAAGTGGTGAGGAACAAGGCTTATTAGGTGCCTATTATATGGCTAATAAAGCCAAAAAAGAAGGATGGGATATTGAAGCAGTGTTGAATAATGATATTATGGGAAGTAATAATAGTAATGAAACTAATATTATTGACAATACCCGCCTTCGCGTATTTAGTGAAGGCTTACCGGCTTATGAAACTGAGAAACAAGCAAAACGTATTCGTGCATTAGGCTTGGAAAACGACGGCAAGGCACGTCAGTTAGCTCGTTATGTAAAAGAAATTGGCGAACGTTATGTAGATAATATTCAAGTAGTAATGATATACAGGAACGATCGCTTTTTGCGTGGTGGCGATCATTTACCTTATGTTGAAAACGGATTTGCGGCTGTAAGAATTACGGAAATGAATGAAAACTATTACCATCAACACCAAGATGTACGTAAAGAAAATGGCATTCAATACGGCGATTTACCGGAGTTTATGGACTTTGAATATTTAAGAAAAAATACAGCAGTTAATCTTAGTAATTTGGCCAACTTGGCTAAAGCACCGGCTATGCCACAAAATGTAACTGTAGAAGTAAAAAAACTGAGCAATTATACCAATTTGNATTGGGATAANCCNGCAACCGGAAAAGTGAAAGGATACTATATTTTAATGCGAGAAACAACAAGTGCTTTCTGGCAAAAGAAAATTTTTACAACTGATACGAAAGCCGACTTACCCTACTCAAAAGACAACTACTTTTTTGCTGTACAATCTGTAGGTGAAGATGGCAATGAAAGTTTGCCTGTTGTTCCCGGTATTGCCGGAAGATAAACTAACTTAAACAGCTTTTCAGCGTTTAAAAGATAACAGCTGCCAACACAATAGAACATACAGTTATTAACATTCAGGTTTTAGTTAACTTTAAACAAAAATAACTGCATGCTATTGTTAAAACGTATCTGTTATCTTTTTTTTGTTACACTTACAATATTCATAGTTAGTTGTAACAAAAAAAATGTACTGCCAAATAATACTTTGCAGGAACAAAACATCTTGAATGTAGCGTATGGCAATAACTCTTTACAAACAATGGATATTTATTTGCCGGCAGGAAGAGACACCATACATACTAAACTGTTACTCCTAATTCATGGTGGTGCATGGACCAGCGGCGATAAAGCAGATTTTGACACCGCTATTACAACACTTAAAACAAGCTTACCCAATTATGTAATAGCCAACATTAATTATAGATTAGCTTCCATTCAAGGCACTGACTTATGGCCTACTCAGTTAAATGATGTGCAACAAGCTTACCAATTCATTTTGCAACAAAGCAATAAATATGTTTTTAACAAGAAGCAAGTTGCAGCTTTTGGTGCCAGTGCAGGCGCACAATTAGCACTGTTGCT